>Ga0137437_1000055_pt1 | contig 28876 bp, 43 predicted proteins | sample EasRivERMGT138_2_FD_102332 | JGI IMG/M metagenome (GOLD analysis project Ga0137437, IMG submission 102332) | Soil microbial communities from meander-bound floodplain in the East River, Colorado, USA - East River MetaG ERMGT138_2 | ecosystem: Environmental > Terrestrial > Soil > Floodplain ...
GAGGCGTCGCCGCCGCTCTTCCCGTCCTTCTGGTCAGCAGGCTTCTGCTGGCCGTCCTTGTTGGCCTTGTCGTCGGCCGGTTTTTCTGCGGGCTTCTCGCCCGGCTTCTCCGCTGGCTTCTCCGCCGGTTTCTCAGCAGGCTTCTCGGCCGGTTTTTCCGCTGGCTTCTCGCCGTCCTTGTTGCCGCCGCCAGATCCGTCCGCGTTGGCGTCAGCGAACACGGGGGCTTGGAGGAACCCGTATCGCATCCACGTCTTCATGTCTTCTTCTCCTGTGCGCTCGGTGTCCGAGCAGCTTCTGCGCCCTTGTCATCGAACCGCGCGCGAGCGCGGGCTTCTGCACGGGCCTGCGCCCATGCGTCTTCGTCAGCGTCCTCGAACAACCGAAACAGCTCGAAGCCGAAGTCCTGCCGCCCGGCCTTGAAGTACGTCACCGAGCCGGAGTGATCGAAGATCCCGGCCTGCACGCCAGCGGCCTGCACGATGCCCCACAGGACCGCGCGCCCTTCGTAGGTCGACAGGACCGACTGGACGTACGCCGCGAGCTGCGCCTCGCGCCGACGGTCGGTGCGGGCCGCTTGTCCGACCTGGCCCGGGTCGGCGGCGTTGCGAACAGCAGCACGGTCAGCCATCACAGGCCCGTGTTGACCAGCCGGTACCGCACCAGGACGCGCACGACGCCCGCAGCGGTGCCGGGGTCGGTGAACGCGGCCGAGCTGACGAGCGACAGGCCCTTGGCGACCGTCCGCACCGTCGCACCGGCGGCCAGCGGCACGAACGTGGCGACCTTGTCGGTGGCCGCCCCGAGCGAGTTCGCCGCGCTCACGAGGCCCGTGAGTGCCGCGCCGCCGGTCTCGTTCACGGTGATGTTGCCGCCAGCGGTGTACGCCGCCGTCGCGCGGTCGCTGATGACCACGGCGCTCACCAGCTCGCATATCTGCGCCGCGCCGACCGCCGCGTCGGCGACCAGCGCGTAGCCGTTGGCGTGGCCGAAGTCTCCGGCGGCCGTGCCGATGATGGCGGCCTTGCTGATGGTGATCAGCTCGACGAACTCCTCGACGCTGCCCGGCAGGAGCTGCGAGACGCCGCCCTCCAGGACCATCGGGAAGTGGAACACGATGCCGCCGTCGTCGCGACGCGACATGATCGGCCGTCCCTGGTCGTCGCGCATGAGGACACCGACCACGTCGCCAGTGACCTGGCTGATCGTGTAGTCGATGTCATCGGCGCTGCCCGCGTCCGTGCATTGGAGCATGTACTGCGCGCGGCTGTTCGGCGCGTCGTTCGTGATCACGCGCGCGGCCTCGGTGGCGGCGATGGCGACGGACGTGCCGTCCCAGGTCTCAATGATCTCCCACGAGCTGCCGCCGGTCAGGCTGCGCAGCAACGTGACGATGCCGTCGAACGTCTCGCCTGCGGCTGGCGCGACCAGCACGGAGATCGAGTTCAGGGCCTTGACGGGTTCGACTGCACTGAATCCTGTCGCTGAGAATGTGCCGGTCATTGAACTGCTCCTGCTCCTTGGCCCATCACCGCGTCGAGCGCCGACGAGCCATCCTGAAGTTTCGAGTCGCTGAGGTTCTTGCCTGCCTTCGCCATCTGCTCGGCCTGCTGCGCTTGCATCATTCCGGCGGCGGCCTGGTCGCGGTTGTCCGCGATCTCCTTCGCTTCTTCCTTGGTGCGCACCACCTTTGGGTTTGCTCCGAGCATGTCTTGGTACTCCTCGACGATCACGCGCGCGTCGATGCTGTCCTTCATCTCCGGCAGCGCCTCGAAGTACGGCACCGTCGACGCAACGAAGCGATCCATCGACGCGACGCCGACGTACTTCTGCGCCTGCGCCATGATCGAGATGAACTCGACCTTGAGGTCCACGTCCTGGAGCTGGTCGGGCGCGGGAGGAATGAGGCCGTTCTCGTCCATCATCAGGTAGACGCGGTCGATCAACGGTTCGAGCAGCTCGTCGTTCGTGCGTTCGAGGACGGGGCCGAGCGCGAGCAGCTTCTCTTCGTGGCGCTCTTCGATCTCGCGCGCGGTCACCGGCTGCATGCCGCGCGACGGGTCCGACTGCGCGAGCATCAGGAACAGGTCCTCGTAGAACGCGCGCTTGATGCGGTACTCGACGCGGTCCATCTCAATCGACAGGTGGTTCATGTCGATGTTGATTTCGTGAACCGAGCGCAGGCCCTGGTTGCCGTCGCGCACGTTCACATACGTCACGTCCCCGGCGAGCAGCGAGACCTTCTGCGTCCGCAGCTCGGTCGGTCCCTGCAGCGGCGGGTCGATCATCTTCTCCAGCGCCTTGGCCTTCTTCTTCTCCATGCCCTGGAGCTGCTTCTGGTCCGGCAGCGCGTCCATGCCGGGGCAGGCGACGCCGTACGTGTCCTCGCCGGTGATGTCCCAGCGCGGCGCGAGGACCGGGAAGGTGCGGAAGCCCGACTCGCGCAGGAAGGTGTTCTCGCGGTTCTCGCCCAGCTCCCAGTAGCAGGACTTGAACGGCATGTACTTCGCCTGCATGTACCGGTCGTTGCGGTCCTCGTTGGGCTGCACCATCCAGGTGATGTCGACCGGCGCTTCGTAGCTGCCGCGTGACCACAGGTTGCGCACGGTGAGCGAGATGCCCGACCAGTCGATGGCCTTGTTGCGTTGCGCGACCGTGCCGCCTGGCCCGCCGAACTGCTCGACGATCTGTCGCACGGTGAGCTGGTAGTCGCGGACGAACACGGAGACGCGGCCTCGGTGATCGCAGCCGAGCGCGTACGTCCCGATGGGGTACGTGTACGCGCGGAAGAGATCCTGCGTGTCGTCGAGGATCGACATCGCGGCGGTGCCGAACAGCCCGAAGTCGCCGTAGCACACCGGCAGCGCGTTGTAGAGGTTGCTGGCAGAGAAGACGGTCTGCATGCGCTGCGTCACAAGATGCAGCCATTCTTTGACGGGGCCGTACTCCGCCAGCGTGGGGTCCGGCGTTCCCAGCTTGAACCAGGGCCGCGCCGGTGACGTCAGGCCAGCGTGAAGACCTGACTGCAGCGTGCGGTGCGCGAAGCGTCCGGCGCTGTTGATGATCTTCTGGTTCCGCTTGTCGCCCTTGTTCTTGTCGCTCGTCCAAAAGCGCGTGCGGCGCGGGTTGAAGTAGTCGCCGATCTCGCGCCAGTGCGCCTCGAACGAGCTGCGCTCCTGGATGAGTGCGGCCTTGTAGGTCTCGTACCGCTGGCGCTTCGTGCCGCCGTAGACGTCGCCGAGGGTCAGGGCGGCCGTACTCACAGGCCCACCAGGGTGCGCGGCTTGAACGTGGCGTTGGTAGACGTCGCGCCGGGCGGCAGGTGGACGTTCAGTGATCCGCGCTTCGCCCTCTTCCGCATCTGCTCCGAGGCAGCATCCGCTGCGCCCTTCGCGCCACCAGCGTCGAGGCTGGGCGGTGCGCCGGTCTCAGCGCCGATAGTTTGACCGCTGCCGCGCGGGACGGCGTAGCCGAGGATCGGCGCATCAGGAGGACGCTGGCGGCCCCGGTTCGGGGTCGTGGTCGGTGGCGTGGTCGTCCCGCCCGCTGCCGTCCGGCCTGCGGTCGTTGGAGTCGTCGCGACCTTGCTGCTGAACAGCGACATCGAGCCTCTTGAGGAAAGCGATTTCCACTGCCTCGAAGCCTCGCCGCTCCAGGACCCTGCCGACCTCCGTGCCGTACGGCGTCGACATCTTTACCACGTCGACTTTGTGTTGGGAACACCACACTAGGGCGGCGTCGACCAGGCGCAGGCCAGCGGTCCCGCGCTCCTCGGGATTGACCCACCAGGCGACCTCCTCGGCGAACGTGTCGTTGCTCATGTAGCTGGGCTGGACGACCATCGCGAGCGCGCCGATCAGGACGTCATCGCGCAGCGCCACGAACAGCACGCCGAACTGCATGATCAGCGGCACGAGCGTCGACTCCAGCTTCTCGGGGGTGGCGTTGCTCCACTTGCCGAGCTTGGTCTCGCGCGCGAACCGCATCCCGAGCTTGATGACGGCCGGGGTGTCTTCCACTTCGCCGAGTCGGATCTCTAGTCCCACGGGTTCTCCTGTCCTTCGCGTTCAGTGACCGCGCGCCCGCCGCGTCCCGAGCTGCGCGTGTTCTTGCCTGCGATGTGTGCGAGCGCGTCGGCGGGCATGTCCGGGATCGCGAACGTGAGCGCGAGCGCGTCGGCCAGATCCGGCGACCGGCCGATCTTGATCTTGATCTGGTCCTTCTCTTCGAGGAGGAACTTGCCGTTGTGGAACGTGTACGTCGCCGCGCACAGCTCCTGCATCAGCCCGGCGGTCTTCGGCAGCCGGAGGCCTTGCTTGATCGCGCGCGTCATCTCGATCCACATCTCCGCGCGCCGGTTGTGGTACCGCACGTTGAGCGCCTTGTCGCTGAACACGACGCCCATCGCCGGATACCCGCCGGTGATCAGGTTGTCGATGACGCCGTGGCCCCAGTGACCCGTGTCGTCGACGAGGATCAGCTCCGCGTCCCACTTCACCAGCGCGTTGGCTGCAGCAGCGGCGATGTCCGTCGTCCGCTGCGTGCGCATCGTGATCGGCTTGTCGCTGTACATGCCCTGGCGCGGGAAGATGACGCTGCGGTCGTCGCCGAACCGCGCGACGTCGACGCCGAGCCGCTTCTGCGAGTGCGCGTAGTTCTCGGGACGGATGATCCGGTTCTGCGCGATCTCGACTTCCTCTTCGCTCACGAGCGCGTTGATGGCGGCCGGAGGGAACTTGCCGAGGATGTAGGCCTGCACCCACGGGTTGTCGCGGCCGTACTGTTTGATCTGCTGCTTCGCCCAGGCCAGCGGGCCAGGACCGACGCGCGGCGAATGCACCCAGGCCTTCGGGTCGTTCGGGTCGCCGGTGATCTTGATGACGATCCACTGGTCGCTCAGCTCGTACGCGGCCGCGCGCAGCATGCCTTCGAGCGAGATCGGGTTGCCGCCCTGGAGCAGCCGTCCGAAGATGCACGTCGACAGCGCCTGCTCCGCCGCGCGCAGCACCGTCGTCGGAATGCCGCCGCTCTCGTCGACGATGACGAACGGGTACGGCGAGTGCAGCCCGCTGAACGTCTGCCCCTGCTGCTCAGCGTTCGCGGTCTTCGGCCAGGTGCGCGCTTCGAGTCGCCAGGTCGCCGGATGGTCCTTGCAGAAGATGGCGGTCGCGGTCCAGGTGAACACCTCTGAGAGGAACGCGCTCACGCCTTGCCACTTCGCGAACTCCGCCCACAGGTTCGCCTTCAGGTTGTCGCCGGTGATCGACGTCGCCAGGCCCTTGGGGTGCGCGTGCTTGTCGCCCTGCGTGCAGAGGAACCACCAGCCGCACCAGCTCTCGACGGCGGTCTTGCCCGGGCCAGCGCAGGCCTGCATTGAGATGCGCGCGCGCTCCATCGCGGGGTTGCCGTACGCGAGCAGCGTCTCTTCTTGCCAGGGATCAGGGGTGACGTGGAACTGTTCGTTGACGAAGCGCAGGATGCCGCGCTCCTCCCGATAGCTGCGCAGCGCCTTCGCTGCATTCGACCACGCGCTGTTCACTCCGCTTCTTTCCGTGACTCGGCGAGCAGATCCTCGAACGTCTTGTCGCGCAGGTTCACGGTCACACTGTGGCGGCCGCGCACCTTGTTGAGTTCCTTCCAGGCCCCGAGCTGCGTCTTCTCGTCGTACGCATGCTCCGCGAGATTGCGGACGCGCTCGTCGATGTACTCGTTGGTCAGATCGGTCTGCTTTTCACGCCTCGCGACACGGCGCGCGACGGCCTGTTGAATGTGGACTTTTTTCAACCACTTGTTGCCCACAGTTCCGGCGCTCTTCTTCGGCACGCCAGCGGTGATCGCGGCCCGGGTGGCGTTCCACTTCGCTGCGCCGACCAGGGCGTCGACGAAGACCGACTGCTTCCGGGTGAGCTTCATGGCGCACCTGGGTGCCAGCAGGGCTGGGTGCCTTGCTTGAGGATGGCGCAGAGGCCGGGCCGGTCGCAGTCGCGGCAGGGCATGAACTGCACGTCACCGCCCAGCGGGCCGGTCTTGAGGGTCTCGCCGCGCACGGGGCCGACGTTGGTCGCGAGGTACGCCGCCGTCTTGTGCCAGGGGCCGCTGATGCTGTCCGAATACTCCAGGCCGGTTTCCGTGGTGCGCACGTAGCGCATCGGGAAGGCCTGGCGGTCGATGGCCCGTGAGAGTGCGGTCGCGAGCTTCTCCAGCGCCGCGATCAGGCGCGTTTCGTTTTCGCGGTCCATCAGGACCGCCCGTCGTACGAGTACTCGACGATCTCGTCGCAGTCGAGGCAGACCCACGCGCGGCCCTCACGTACGCGACGCATCTGGCGCGCGAGGTGGAGGCAGATTTCCTTGGGCGGCGCGACGGGCTGCTCAGCCGGTGGCTGGGGCTTGCGAGTGAGCAGGTGTCGAAAGAACACGAGCATGACCTATCCCTTCGTGGTGAGGCGTGCGACGAGGTAGTGCGCGAAGGCCCAGCCGAGGCCGGTGCAGAAGCCGACGGCGAGCCACACGAGCGCGAGCTGCGGGGTGAGGACGGACGGCATGGTTACTCCTTGGGCTTGTTCCCTTCACAACCTGGCGCGGGGCAGCGGAACTCGGTACCGGGACGCGGCGCGGCCTGCTGGCTGCTGTCCCACTTGTACCAGTGACCGCAGCCGAGGATGAGGAACGCGCGCGAGCGATTGTAGATTTTGGCGACGTGCAGGATTTCAGTCATCGATCACCTCACGAAACGAAAGGCGGCGCGCCGGACAGGACTCGAACCTGTCTATCGCCCATCGACGCGGAACGTCACGCGCGCGAGGTGCTGGGCTTCGCCAGGCGGCCGCTCGTCAGCGGCCCGGCGCGCTGTCGCGGTCAGCTCCAGGGACATGACCCCCTGGAGCCTTGCGCGGGCTGGTGGGCCTCGGCGGGAACCAGGACGAACGTCACGTCCTGGCGACCCTCCCCGCGTTGGCCCGTACGTCACCGATGCCCGAACAGCCCGGCGAGGAACGTGAGGACCGTCCTGATCCACTTGATCGGGCCGACCTGCGGTCCTGTGTCCGGCACCATGACGTAGAAGTCGGTGGTGACCGTGGGCTGCGTGAACGATCCGTCGGCGAGCAGGAACCCCCCTATCGAGAGCTGGAAGTCGTGCCTGCCGTTGGTGAGCTGCGGGGCCGGGAGCTGGCTGACCGGAATGTTCACGCGGAACTGCGTGGTTGATCCCGGCGTCTGCTCCCAGGTCGGCGTCACGGTCATCGTCAGGTTGTCGACCTTGAGCGACACCGGCAAGGCCTGCGCCTCGGCGAGTGTCGGCACGGTCACGTCCTGACAGATCGTGAAGCCCTTGTTGATGACGATGTTCTTTGACTGCGCGTACGCGGTGACGCCGCCGGTGACTGCGTACCCGGCCAACAGGCCGAGCAGCAAGCCGAGGACGTTCTGAGTGTGCCTCTTCATTCTGCCTCCAGGTATTTCAGATCATCGAGCAGCTCGTTGCGCACGAGACCGGTGAACTCTTCCGGCCTCTGCCCTCCGCCGCTGTAGACGTAGTACTCGGGTAGTCCCTCGTTGAGCGCGCGCCAGTACGTCTTCGGCAGCGGCGTCGCGACGCGAATCAGGCGCGGGTCAATCGGGTTGCTTTTGAACCCCGCCTGGCCGATGGTGTGGACGGTCTTCTCGCCCCAGCTCACGAGCCACAGGGACGTGAGATCCGCCGCTTTACCCTTGAGGGTAGCGACCGGCGCGACCACCAGCGCGGTGAGCGCGGCGAGGAATGTGCGGCGGTTCATTCTGCTCTCCACACCTCCAAGACCTTCACGCCCTCTGCGTTGAGGGTGATCTGGACCTCGGACGTGCGACGAAGATACCACTTGTTCTGCCGCGCTCGCGACGGATCGCCTTCGACCAGGCTGAAGCCGCCCGGCACTTGGTTGTACGGCCGCATGAAGACGACGAGGCCCGAGCCGACCAGCTCGTTGGGCAGATCGATCTCGCGCCGGTCGGCCATCGGGAAGTCTGCGAGGACGCGCATCAGCCGAGGTACTCCTTCACGTAGTCGCGCATCTCGCAAATGAAGTCGATGGGCTGTGTCGTGTCGACGTCGTCGCACCAGTCGCTGCATTTGCGAAGAATCCGGCGGAGGACGTCTCGCGCGCTCGGCTTCACGACCGAGCTGCTCTCGGTGTCGATGGGTTCGTCGAGCGCCACCCACACGATAGCGTCGTCGCCGCGAGGTGTCGGACGAGTGCGTCCGCTGTTTGCGATGAACTGCCACCGGCACCCTTTTGACTGGCCCGTCAACTCTTTCCGTCGAGCTGCGTACGCGCCAGGTTGCATCCCCAAGGCCGCTTGCCCTTCCTGGTCGGTCGCGCCGTTCACGCCGTTTTGTTGGATGAAGTCAAAAACGCGACGGCGCTGTGTTCCAGCGCGTCCCGGATCTTTCCTCATGCTGTTGTTGCGCGCGGTATCCGGCGCGCTGCGGTTCACCGGCACGTCGTAGTCCAGCTCGTTTTGCGATGGATCAGGTGCGTCGCTCGCCACGTTCGCCACATTCGCCTCCATTCAGTTTTTGCCCGTGTACCCTTTCGGTTTCTGCCAGAAGAAGTGCCACAGCAGGACGCCGACGATCACCAGGACGACCCACTTCAGCGGCGGCCAGTTCGCGTACGCATCCCACACCATCGCCGACAACGTCAGCGGCTGCCCGGCGAGCGCGATGAGTTCGTAGACGCCCATGAAGACGAGCGCGCCGACCCAGGGCCAGTACTTCTTGAACCAGGTCAGCATGCTAGTCTCTCGCCCGCTGTTGACGGAACTTGTCGGAGCCGGGGCAGGTCGCCCAGTGTACCGACGAGCCGTCCATATGCGCCACCACGCGGCCACTCTGTTCGTCGGTCGAAGTCCGCAACGGTACCGCCGGTGCGTCGAAGCACATCTTCCGGCCTGTCGCCACCGTTTGCCCCCACACGATCTGCTTCACGCAGTCCTCGTCCCGGCACGGCACCGGGTTCGACAACGTGTCGTCCCACACTTGAATCTCTCGTTGCTTCGCCACGTCCGACCTCCCGATTGATCGCCATCTGCTTTTGCAGCGCCTGGCGCAGCCCAGTCGCCAGCTTCGCTTCGCGCTCGCGCATGACCCGCAGACGAGTCGGCCAGTGCGGCTTCCGTCGTCGCATCTCGTGGTAGTTCAGGCCACTCAGCCGGAACCACATGAGCGCGGCGTCATCGTTGCGCTCGACCAGGAACGCGCCAGCGAGGATCTGGAGCCGTAAGGTCGAAAGCCGTCCCACGATGGTCTGGTCGAGTCTTCCCAGCGGGCGGCCCCGCGACCGCCGCTGGCTGGCTGGCGTCACGCCGAAGTCGACGAGCGCCGTCTCGATCACCGCCACCGCGAGCTGCTGGTACGGCAGGTGGGCGCGGTCCACTGGTTTGTTGTGTTCGTTCTCCATCAGCATCGGCGGTCCTCGTTTTCCAGTACGTCGGCGACTTCGGGCAGAGGCGACACGCGAGTACGATCGCTTTACCCTTCCACTCGTCACCCGCATGCTCGCCGCAGCAGGCCGGGCGATCCGTTGTGATCTTCGCCGTCTTCACGCGAGCCGCTCGAAGACGGAGAAGCAGCGGTCGCGGTTGTCGTAGCCGACCGTGACGCTGACCTTCGCGATCAGCTTCACCGTATCGCGCGGCGGCCTGGGGAACACGTAGTCCAAGACGCCGACGCGGCCGCCGATGACGCACACCGACAGGGCGTCCGCGAGCAGCTTCTTGATCGGCGGGAAGACGTCCGCGCCGACCCGGTAGTGCGCCGCGTCGACTTCGGTGTACGGCCGGTCGATCAGGATCGCGCGGTACCCCTCGGCCATGCCGTCGGCCGAGTTCCAGTCGCGGAACAGCTCGCGCAGGTGTGGACTCGCGCCGACCAGCTCGAACGGTTCAGGAACGCCGTTGCGCAGGTCGCGGATGATGTCCGGCTTGCACTCCGGGTCGAGGTCGCAGGTGACGTCGTTCGGGCAGAGCTTGGCCCAGGTCGGGTACGACTTCACCATGCCGCCGCAGAGGTGCAGCACGGGTTCGGTCCTGGTGACCGGCATGAAGACGCGCGCCCGTTCGAGGAAGCCGTTGGGGTACGCCCCGTAGTACTTCACCTTCGGGCGCGCGAGTATCCAGACGTCGGTGATCGGCCGGTAGCTCACAGGCCCTTGTCCTCAGCGAGGCCTGGCGGCGTCGGGTGATCCTTCTGTTGCAGCGGGAACACCATGTTCTCCAGCTTCTGCCCCGCCGCGATCACCGCTTCGATCCTCGCGTTGAGCCGCTGCTCCATGTTCGCCAGCGCCTGGTCGTTCGCTCGGATGAAGGTGTAGAGGCCCTCGATGTGGCTCTCCGCCTTCTTCAGCCGGTGGGACAGGTCCTTTGTTTTCTTCTTCTGCGCGTCGAGGTTGATCAGCGTCGCGTCCTGCGCCTTCCGATTGCGCGGCCGCGTCGCGCGCGCCTTCGCGGTCTTCTTCGTTCGCTTCGCTCTCTTGGGTCTCGCCATTGTCGCCTCCTGGTTGGGGTTGGTTGAAGTGTCCGTCGAGTAGTTCCTTGATGCGAGCTTCGATGAACTCCCGCGTCGCGTTCGTGCCGATGTCGAGCGCGAGAATGCGGCGGCCGACGCCGGGTTCCGGGACCGCCTTGATCGCGAGCGCCAGCGGCCGGAACAGGCGCTGCTGTTCGTCCTGCGTCAGCCGGAGCTGTTGCGCGTTGACGAAGGTCTGGTGGATCGCGTTCCGCAAGCGGCGCGACTGCGCGATGGCGTCGACCGCGACCTGCGTGTCGTTCGTCGAGGCCTTGCGCCGGATGCGCAGCTCCTCGGCGGCGTAGAGGAAGACCTCACACCACTGCTTCTCGTACCCCTCGCGCGAGAGCTGCCGGTGCCGACGGCGCAGCGTCGCCGGGGTGTCGTCGAAGGCGCTCACGCAGGCAGCGAGGCGCGGACGGCCGCGTCCTTGCTCTCCAGGAGCTTGCGCAGGGCTACCGTGCGCTCAGGGCTGCGTTCGAGTGTGTGACAGAGATGGATCGCCAGGTCGCCGAACGGACGACTCACCACCTGCAGCGCGGGCGGCAGGTGTTCGTAGCTGAAGAACTTCAACATGGCCTCGCCGGTGAGATCCATCGCTTCTTTGATCGTCGTGGTCGCCTTCTGCTCGCTCATGCTTTTGCTCCTTGCGCCCATAGGCGCGCGTCGTTTCCGAAGACCGTCCAGCCGTCGACCTGGCGTCGCCCGAACAGCTCGACGTACGGGCCATCCGGGTACAGCGCAGTGATCAGCGATCTGAAGTGTTCCGGCTTCTGCGAGTGTTCGCCGCTGCGCTTCACCGTCTGGATGCTCGCGTGGCTGTGCTTCTCGATCCCGATGTCCGGTGTTGCGCTGCCGCGCGTGCAGACCAGCAGCAGCTCGTGCTGCACGTACGAGTAGTGGCCCGGGCGACCGAGGACCTTGTCCCAACAGTAGTTGGTTTTGTACGTGAAGCCCCAGGCCTCCAGAACGTCGCGCGGGCCGGGGTTCTCCAGGAGGTGCGAGTTCGTCGACCACATGAACAGCACGGCGTCCGGCAGCGTGTGCGCCGCGATGGGCAGCTTGCAGAGCTGCTCGATGGTCATGCCGTCGTAGCTGTCGTCGGCGGGCGTCTGTGAACCGTCCGGCATGGCCTTGTTGTTGTCGTACGTCCAGGGCGGGTCGGCGTAGAGGACGCGGAACTTACCCTTGAGGGTAGCCTGGCCCTCGATGATGCGCGGCCGCGTGATGCGCTTCACCGCCTTGATCGTTTCGCTGACCGTCAGCTCCTGATCGCGCGCGACCTTGAGGACTTTGAGCTGCTCCTTCAAGTCGAGGCTCGCGACCGCTTTGGCGTGCGTGATCGTTGGGGCCAGCTCGCGCGCCTTCGTGCCGACGTGCTTCGACACGTACGTCAGGTTGTGAATGGTCTGATGCGCCAGGCCGGTCATCGACACGAGCTGGTCGAACTTTTCTCCCCAGTCTTCGCGGTCAGCCGCGTACGCGAGGAGGTCCCCGACCCAGTAGGGCGAGGCCTCCTGCGTCGCGACCGCGAACGCGCTCGCCTCTGCCCACATATCAGGCGTCGGACGGCCCACGGGTGTGACCGTCTTGTCCTTGAAGTGGAACCCGCGCAGCTTGATCGGGGTGCGGTCGAAGTGACCGCGCAGGGCGAGGCCGGTCATTCGCCCGCCTCAGCCTTGTCGTCGTCGACGAGTCGGACGCGGAGCTTGTCGGTCTGCGAGTGCAGCAGCTCGACGCCGTTCTGCGTGTACGACTCGATGCCCTTGCGCTTCATGTGTTCGAGTGACCGGGCGATGGAGAGCGCCTCGCGCTCGCTCGCTTCGTTCTTCGTCTCGCGCACGTCGCGGATGACGCGCGTCTCGCGGTCGAGAATGGCGTCACGTCCTTCGGCGACGCCGTCGAGTCGCTGCTGTCGGGGTCGGCGCGGTGCCTTGGCGGGTGTTCCGCGCTTCGCGTTTTTCTTTGCCACGTTCTTCCTCCTGAGCTGAAGTGTCGAAGAGCTTGCCGCCGCGCACGCGACGACAATACTCGGCCAGCAGCAGCGCGTCAGCTATCGCGTGTGTGACCTCTTCGCGCGGGAACAGTTCCTGCGCTTTTCTCTTGTTGATGTTCTTGTCCTTGTGGCCCAGCTCGGCGCGCACCTCGCGCGGCGTCCGACACTGGATCACGTTCTGCCATCGAATCGGCGCGACCAGCTCGTACGGCATCTGCACCGCTTCGAGGCACATGAGCAGCTTGCCGAAGCCGACGCCGAACGTGAACGAGGACGCGACGCCCATCTGCGGCGTCGAGTGAACGTGTTCGAGCATCGCGAAGACGCCACCGTCGTCGAACGACGCGAGGTCGTCGAGCTGCTTGAAGATCGCGAGGAGTTCGCCGTCTGTCTTCGGCATGCGCCGGACGCGCAGGACGCTGCCGCGCTCGCTGATCGCTGCGATGCCGCCTGAGAGACCTGGGTCGATGCCTACGTACAACATCGGGATGACGGCCAGAGTCTACCAAGGAACGGGCCTCCTGGATCGTCTTTTTGGAGGTAGTGGCCGCTGGCCGATGTCGGGCAGCGGTTCCTGGGCGGCCTGGGGAATGTCTGCCTCGGGGCCGACATCCTCGAAGGTCTGCATCGGCCGGTTGATGGACAGGGTGACCGTGCCGGTCGGGCCGTTGCGCTGCTTCTCCAGGATGAAGCTCGTCGGGCCGGACTCCCGATGGTGCGCCCGGTGCAGGAACCCCACAATGTCGGCGTCCTGCTCCAGCGCGCCGGTCTCGCGCAGGTCGCTGAGCTGGGGCCGCTTGTCGCTCCGGGTCTCGCCCTGGCGGTTGAGCTGGCTGCAGACCAGCACGGGGCAGGAGACCTCGTCTGCGAGGATCTTGAGCCTCCGGCTGATGTCAGCCAGCTCCTCGCCGCGCGTCGCGCCCTTGCGGCCCAGGGAGCCGCTCACGAGCTGCACGTAGTCGACGATGACCAGGTCGAGCTGCCCTTCGCTCTTCAGGCGGCGGCACGTCGCGCGAATGTCGACGACCGTCTGCCCGGCGCTGTCGTCGACGAACAGCGGCCGCGATCCGATCAGGCCCGTCGCCGGAGAGATCCGCTCGTAGTCGAAGTCGTTCACCCAGCCCTGCGTGAGGCGCGTGAGGTCGACCTGCGCAAGGTGCGCGAGGCGTCGGTATTCGAGCTGGCGTCGGCGCATCTCCAGGCTGAAGATCGCGACGTGCTTGTCGAGCGCGGCGGCGGCCTCGGCGGTGTTGAGGATGAACACCGTCTTGCCCATCGACGGGCGCGCTGCGATGACGACCATATCGCCCGGCTGCCAGCCGCTCGTCAGCTCGTTGATGCTTTTGAATCCAGTGTCGAGACCGAAGAGCTGGCCCTTGTTGTTGACGCGGCGCTCGAAGTCCTCGACGAACGATCCGAACGACTCGCGCAGGTCAACCATGCGACCGTGGCCGCCGCGCTGCAGCGAGAGGATCTGCTTGTCGGCGTCGATGACCACCTGCTCCGGCGTCTTCTCGCCGTCGTACGCATCGACCAGGATCTCGTTCGCAGTCTTGATCAGCGCGCGGCGGCGCGATAGGTCCTTCACGATGGCGGCGTAGTGCGCGATGTTCGAGGTGCGCGGGACGCCGTCGGTCAGCGACGCGATGTACGCGGGGCCGCCGACCTCTTGTTCCCAGCCCTGGGTGCGGAGATCGTCGAGCAGCGTCAGGGGGTCGACCTCGCGCTTCCGCTCGTCCGCGACGCGCAGCATCGACGAGAAGATGGCCTGGTGCGCGACGCGGAAGAAGTCCTCGGCGACGATGAGGCTCTGCACGGTGGCGAGCAGCGCGCTGTTGATGAGGATCGATCCGAGGACGGCCCGCTCGGTGGCGAGGTCGTGCGGCAACACGCGCGCCGCCAGCTCGGAAGGCTCGAGTACTGGTTTCTTCTTCGCGGTCACGAGGCCCTCGCTTCGCGCATCGTGCGCGAGGTGTGCGCGGCGTCCGACGCGCAGCGCGGTTTGTGTTTGCAGCCGACGGCGGGCGTCGCGAGGGAGAAGTCCTTCGCGGTCTCGGTGCTGAACTTGTTGATGCCGCCGACGAACGCCGACAGCCCGTGGCGCGCGTCGACGTAGAAGCGTTCCGTCGACGCCAGGTACAGCTTCATGCGCGTCGCGATCTCGCGCGCCGTCAGCGATCCGACCAGGCGCTTGAGCGAGGCCATGTCCTTCGCGCCCGCGACGACGTAGTCTTCGCGGTACTTCAGCTTCCACTGTTCGCAGAAAAAGTCGAGCAGCTTCTTCGCGAGCTGGCCTGGTGTGGGTTTGTCGTTGAGCATCTCTTCGAGTCGAGCCGCTTCCGCCATGAGCTGCTCGGCGATCTTCCGTGTGATTGCGACGTGGGCTTCGACGCGCGCGCGTTCTTTCGGTTCCATCGATCCTCCTAGTACCACCCAAGCACAAGCCGGACTTCTTACTTCTCTCACTCGGCTGTTCGCCGCGAAAGACAGTACCAAAGGCACCCACGTCCACGACGGTGAGAGGACGGGGCGCGTAGAAGTCCGGTTGAAGCGCACTTCCCCGTACGTTTTCGGGACCAGGCCCGCCATCCAGCCGGTGGTCGCCCGGCAGCGCAGAGGTTCAGGCACGACCCCAGGACCTGCGTTTCGCTTTGTTGGTAAGAAGTCGGGGGCCTGCTAGAATCCCTGGCAGCCGCCCACTCGTTGCCTCAATCAACGAAACGGTCAGAACGCGCTCGACGGTTGGATGACCCGTCGGGCGCGTTCGTTTGTACGCGATCACTCAGTCGGCCGTCAACCCCACCAACCGTGCCACCAGTCCAATAGCCTGACCCACCAGCGGTGCGAACGGCTGGCCCACAGCCGCCGGGGGTCTTTCAGGCGGGTCACAGATTACCGCTTGCCAGCCTTCTGGCGGCCCCGGGCGAGGCGCAGGGCCTCGGGGTTCCCCAGGACGTCGCCTCGCTCCTTGCGCTGCGCCACGAGCCGGTGGCCCTGCCTGCGCTTGGCCCTGGTGGCGAGCTGGTCCCGGTGCCGGGCCAGCGCCGCCGTGACGGCCGCCGGGAGGACGATCCGCTGGCCGCCGACCTGGTCGACCCGCTGCAGGAAGACCTGCTCCCGGCCCTCGCCGTCGCGGAACGTCTCCAGGACCCAGGTGGCCGCGTTGCCGTAGAAGTCCTGAGTCTGGATGGTCGAGGTCGAGCTGATCGCCCCGGGGTTGTCCCGGAGCGAGCGCAGCTCGCGTGAGAAGAGGTCGGTCGGGATCACGCCGCTGTCTTCGTTCGCCATGTTTACCTCCGTGAATGATTGAACGCCTGCACCGACTGCTCCAGGAACCCCGGCCGCCGCGTCGGGCCTTCGCTGCGGTACCCGTCGAACCACGCGCCGTGCGTACGCGTGTGTTCAATCGCCTCGGGCCGCTTCGCCGTCGTCGACGACGTCTCTTTGTCCTGGCAGTGTGCCTGCGCCTCGTCGAGCGTCAGGCCGGTCTCCAGGACGACGCTGTCGAGGTTGTCGCGCTGATAGAAGCGGACGATGGAGTACGACTCAGCCACGGACCACCTCCACGTTCTCCGCGAGCGCCGCGAGCGCCGCGTCGAGGTCCTTCGTCTTCAGCTTCAACACGTAGCGCCAGCCGAGGCCAATGGTCGCGTGATCAGCGCAGCCGCTGAGACCGACGATGGCCTTGTCCCACGTCGACACGTCGTACGGACGCGCGACGCGCCGCCCGATGTCGTAGTGGCCGAGGTCCTGGTTCTCAAAGATCCCGATCCACGTTTCGCCGTCCGCGAGCCAGCGCGCGAACGTCTCGCGCGTGGTCTCCGGCTTCGTCGCCTTCTCAATCGCCATTGTTGCCTCCTCTGACTTCCTGCTTCGCGGCTGGGTCCGTCCAGCCGCCACCACTCACTCGCACGTTCTGGTCGTGCCGGTACACCTCCACTTGATCGGTCCCGTCGCGCAACGTGCGGAATGAGATCAGCCCGCCGGTGCCACTGGGGAATGAGAACTCGACGATGCGCTCCGTCGGCCCGTGATGCCGGTCGGCGACGCACGCCGTCAGCACGCGCGGCCGCCTCACTGGCGCACCGCCGGAGTCGGAATGTAGATCACGTTGCGCAGCGTCGCGAGGTCGAGCGTGTCGGACACGGTGTCGTCGTCTTCGCGGTTGAGGTCGACGGTGCCGCCCTGGAGATCGAACGTCGGGTAGAAGCCTGGGAAGGCGTACTCCACGCTCGCGCTCTCGCCCTGCGCCACCGTGATGATCGTCTTGCCCTTCATCGCAGCACGACCAGTCCGTCGTTCTCGATGCCGAAGACGATGTCGGCGATGTAGCGCCACTCGACCACGTAGCCGTTGCGGCCCCAGGTCATCACGTCGCCGGGCAGGTGGTCCGTCACCCACTGCTCGGCCGCCTCGGTCTCCGCCCACAGGACGTAGATCGTGCCTTCGTTTTGCACGCGGAAGTCCGGCCGCTCCGGGGCCTCCGTCACTTTCACGTCGTCGAAGTTCGCCGGGTTCTCGTTCGCCATGTCAGCCTCCAAGGGTTCAGTATCGGTCGACGGCCTACTTCTTGTCAAGAATGCGGTCAGCGCCTGCCTTCGACCCAGGTCAGCTCGACCTTGGCGCGCGTGATCGCGACGTACTCGATGTTCTGCTCTTCGCGCGCCTGCTTCGGGTCCGGCTGGTAGCTGCCGCACACGCAGCTCTTCGGGCGCTTGCGGCACGTCACGCACGGCACCGGCGGGTTCAGCGTGTCCTGCAGGATGAAGACGCGCTCCGACTCGCGGCCCTTCGCGCGATGCACGGAGCTGCAGACGATCTGCGACGGGACCTGGTCGCTGTTGTCGGCGAACAGGTTCTCGATGCGCGTGAGCAGCTCCGCGATCCCGCTGACGCCGTCGACGAGCGCCACGAGCGTCTCGTGTTGGTCGAGGACCTGGTCGACCTTGTTGTCGAGCTTGGCCTTCGTCGCGCGCTCGACTTCCTTGTCGCGCCACGTCGCCAGCTTCTCCAGCCACTTCGGGATCGAGTTCTTCGCCGGGCCGGTCGCGAGCTTGTTGACGATGGCGCGCAGGCCGTCGCCGATGTTCCGCCCCTCGATCTTCACGCGGCGACCCTCGCGCACGAGCGACAGCGCGATGCCGACCAGCGGCGCGTTGATGCGCGAGAGGATGAAGTCACCCGGGCCGACTTCCTTGTTGAGCTGGTGGCCCTTCAGCGCCTTGATGACGCCGTCGTGGTTCGACTCCGCCGCGACGAAGTCCGGCACGAGGCGCTGCGCGGTCGCGACGATGGCCTTGCCGCAGCGGTACGTCGTCGTGAGGCCCAGCTCGTCGGCCTGCAGTTCGTTCTTCAGCCGGTCGAGCGAGCCGCTGTCCGCGCCACGGAACCCGTACATCGCCTGGCGGTCGTCGCCGACCACGACCACGCGGCCGCTGCACGACCGCTGCGCGAGCAGGAGCTGCACCAGCGTCATGTCCTGCGCCTCGTCGATGACGACCAGGTCGTAGATCGGCCGCAGCCAGTTGTTGCGCAGCGGCAGGAAGAGCATGTCGGCGAAGTCGATCCCTCCGGCGGGCTTCACGCTGGCGGCCAGCTCGACGGCCTGCACCGCCTTGTCGGCGACCCAGTGCAGATCGAACCCGTCAGCCTGCCAGGCCTTGTCGGGGACGCAGTCGAACTGCTCGGCGATGTCGTACACCTCGGCCGCGTCCTTCGCGAACGGGGCCAGCTCGCGGACCTTCGTGCAGAGCGTCGCGACCAGGCGCTTGAGCGCGTCCGGGGCCTGCTGGCCGCACACCGACTCCGCCAGGGCGCGCGCGCGGTCCTGGCCCTTCGCGACGCGGACGTTCTCCCAGTACCGCTTCACGGCGCGGTTGCCGAGCGAGTGCGAGGTCAAGGCCTCGGCGTTGACGTTGGTGATCTTCGCGGCCGCGTCGATCTGATTCGACTTCGCGAAGCAGAGGACCGCGATGCTCTCTTCCGGCGCGCGGTTCACGCCTTCGAGGACGGTGGTGGTTTTGCCGCAGCCCGCGCGGGCGCGGATGACGAGGTTTTTGCCGGTGGGGTGGGCGAACCAGGAGAAGATGTCGAGCTGCTGTTGGGACCAGGTCGTCGCCATGTAGTGCCTCCACCCACGAGTATCGGGGATGGAGGCACTTCTTGTCAAGAACTCGGGCTAGACCACCTTCGTGTCGCTGAGGACCCGGACGCCGGGCCAGCGGTTGACGACGGTCTCGCCGAGGTCGCGCGCGTACTGGTTCAGCCGGACCTCGTCGATCTTCAGGACGTCGCGCGGGATGCCGAGCTTGCCCTCGAAGACCGCCGCGATGAACTTCTCCGCGTCGAGGACCTCGCCCTTGCGCGTCGTGCGGTCGACCGCGCCTGCGGCCTTCACGATGTCCGGCTTGACCTCGACCACGGTCGCCTGCAGCGGCGCGTCCTTCAGCGCGGCCGCCTGCTCGCGTCCGGCCTTCGTGCGCTTGTTGAGCGCCGCCAGCTCCTCGTCGCGCTGCTTCCGCGCGCGGTCGTCTTCGATCTTCTGCAGGCGCGCGGCTTCCTCCTGGGCCTTGCGCTTGGCCGCAGCGGTGTACTCGTTGTGGAGCTTGTTGCCGATGGTGGCGGAGTCGTCGAGGTACTTGATCGCGACGTCGCGCCGGGCCGTCAGGCGACGGTGAACGCGGTAGATGATCCGCGTGATCCCGGGCGCGAGGTCGGTGCCGTCCCAGTGACCGCCGACGGTGACCTTGCCGACCGCGACGCGCTTGATGAACTTCTGGATCTCCTCGTCTTCCTCGCCGTTGGTGGGAGCCTTCAAGGTAGTCGCGAGCGCGTGGACTTCCTTCGCGCGGGCCTCCAGGTCGTTCGCGCGCTTGAAGAACGCGGCCGCCTGTTTCAAGAAGCCGACGACGCCGACGCCGACGCCCTTGATGAAGTCGAGGTCGGTCTGATCGGTGGGAACGAGTTCTGCTGTTTTCTTCGCCATGTAGTGCCTCCGCCCACGATGGTAAGGGGGAGGCCTACTTCTTGTCAACAAGTCGCAAGCGGTCGGCCGTGACCCGGCGCTGCCGGGTGCTGACGCGCAGGCACCAGCCGCGCGCCGCCCTGAATCCGCGCTCCTGGTCCGTGTAGTCGCGCAAGAAGATCCGCACCGCTGGGGCCGCCTTGCGGCCGACCGTGACGCCGAGCTTGTTGACGACAGCGCGGTACTCCGTGCCGTCCTGGGCGGTGTAGATGACCTCGTCGAGCAGCGCGAACGTCACAGCCGCACCTGCGTGCGGATCTTGTCGATGTCGGCCTTCTGCCACAGCAGCAGCCCGTCCGCGCCTTCAGGGTCCGGCATCGCGACGAGGATCTTCGGCTTCCGCCGTCCGTCGATCTGGTCGTGATGTTTCGTGCAGGCCATGATGGTCCACTCGGTCGAGTGCCGCTGCTCGGGTGACATCTTCCGCGTCTTCGCGCGCGTGTAGTCCGGCAGGTGCGCCCACTCGCTCTTGCCCTCGCACTCGTTGAGCTGCAGGTCCTTCTGAATCCGGCAGTACCCATCACGCGCGACGACCTGCGGCCGCACCGACTTCACGCGCTTCGACTCGGAGCGCCGCTTCCGCCCACGCTTCAGCTTGATCGTTTTGCGTTTGAAGTTCGTGCCGTACGGCTGCGGAAAGCAGCGGCCGCAGCCAGGGTCGCCGCACAGACACGGGCCATCGTTCGTCATCGGTACTTGTTCAGGATGCCCAGGACCTTCGCGAAGTCGGCCTGGTTTCCGTGACCCTCCACCTTGTAGCGGCCGTTCGGCTGCAAGTAGCAGCAGTACCGCTGAATCGACTGCGGCGGCAGCCGACACTCTTCCGCGAGCAGTAGCGCCTGAAACGCCGTCTGCAGCGGGTGCGCCTTCGTGCGCAGGCCTGACTTGATCTCCCACACCGACGCGGCGTTGTAGACCGTGCCGCCGCGATCTGGTGTCCCGCCGAAGCGCAGCTCGCGGTGGAACATGGCGGTCTCGACGTGGACCCAGTTCGGCTGGATGATCTGCATGACCTCAACGTGGCCCAGCAGGTAGTTCTTGTACGCGCTCACCAGGTGCGGCAGATCCTCGTTGGTGATGACGCCCAGGTCGTACTCGGCGGTGAGCTTGTGAACGGCGCGCCCGCGCTCGCTCGACTCTTCCGTGTACCACTCGTCGTCGATCTCACCGGCCAGGGTGAGGAGCCGGGTGATCCCCGGCACCTCCCCGACCTGGTCGCTGTAGGTGTGCGTCGCGGCGTCGAAGTGAAACGTCTGTGTGGATGACATCAGAGGCCTCAGTGCAGGGTGATCAGTTTGCTGTCGGTCTCGGCGTGTTGCTGCTCAATGAACGCGACGCCGAGCGCGAGCATCATACGCTGACCCTCGCCCGGCGGGAACATCAGCAGCAGCTCGCGCGTGACGCGCAGCGACGCGAAGTACGCCAGGTCCAGCGGGAGGCGCTCGCGGTTGGCGCGGTTCAGCACGTCGCTCATGGCGCGCTGCAGCTCGGTCATCTTGCGGAACGCCTCGGGTCCGAGGTTCGTCATTTGCTCTCCTTTCCCGACGGCATCGGCAGCGGCCCCTTCTTCTCGATGGCCTCGCAGATCGTGTCGTAGTCCTTGCGCTTGATGTCGTGCGTCGAGTCGACGCCGTAGACGGTGTGCAGCCAGGTGCGGATCGCTTCCTCGTTGCGGCCGCTGTTCCGAATGATGACCCACAGCCGCTGGAGCTGGCCTGGCCGCTCCTTCGTGCCGGACGTGATCACTTTGTCGTCGCCGCTGACCGGCGCGCGCGTGGGCGGCGCAGGCTTCTTCTCGGCCTTGCGTTCCTGCGCCGGGCGCTCGGGCGTCTGGTTCCCGGTCGACGCGCCGTCGTCGTCGTCCTCGCTCGCGATGGAGAGCAGCGCGATGGTCGTGTACCGCTTGCCGTACTGGCGCGCGCTGCCCCAGCTCTGGATGCGGTTCTTGCCCGGCGTGTCGTCGGTGCCGGTGGTGAACTCGTCCGTCTCGAAGTGGCCGTCGCGGTGCGCGAGGATGCCCGTGACGGTGAGCAGCCCATCGGTCAGCTTGTTGCGGAACCGCAGCGCGAAGCCGAACTTCGCGAGGATCGGCCGGACGGCTTCGGTGATGTCGAGGTCGCGCGCGTACTGCGTCTCGCGGATCAGGCGGCCGTCCTTCTCGATCTTCGCCTTACCCTTGCGGGTAACGGTCGGCAGCTTGCCCTGCATCGCCGCGAAGTCACGGTCGAAGGCCTGCTTCGCCGTGATCGCCATGACGCGGACTTGGGCGTCGATGATCGCGTTGAGCTTCTCGGGGGTGACGTTTGGGTCGCGCGCGATGTCCGCGAACGACTGCACGATCATGCTGGCTTCCGCGTTTGGCCGGACGGCCAGCGCGGCGGTCTTCTCGACGAACGGAACGATCTCAGCTTGCTTCTGCTTCGCCATTGTGCCTCCTGGTGGTAGACTCTCGCCGTCGGACCTTCGCCGGTACGACAGCCTCCGAGACCCGGTTCCCGCTCGCCACGGGGGCCGGGTCGTTTTACGTACGCAGTCGGGCGAGGACCTTCTCCGCTTCTTGCTTGCCGCGCGCGAGGTAGTCGAACACGTCGCCGTCGCTGACTCGGTCGACCGGAATGCCGACGAAGGCCGCGATGTGTTTGCGAGTCGTCTCGAAGCGCCTCGACCCGACGGTCGTCATCAGCCCCTGATAGCGAGCGTTGACGTCCTTCTTGCCGAACAGTGATGGTCTACCCATTCGAGCCATGTTGCCCTCCTGGCACGAGTGAGAGACTCGCTTCGCGTTTGCGGGTGTGAATCGCCTGCTGCCGCTTCCGGCGCTGTTCGCTCCGCCCTCGACGCTCCAAGGTTCGCGCGAGGGTGTGACAGGCCAGGACAGCCACCAGGGAGGTCAGAACGAACCAGACGATCTGCATACCCCCAAAGTGTAGGGGCGGCCGTGACTTGTTGTCAAGAATGAGGCCCGCCCCGGCGGTGGTCACCAGGGCGGGCGCTCGGTCAAGGCGTGACGATGACAGTGAGAACGCGCTGCGACGAGGATCCGTTGGGCGCGCGAGCGTTCAGGGTGAAGGTCGTGGTCACCGCCAGCACGACCGAGACGCTGCCGGTAGACGGCACGTTCCCGACCAGCGGGTCGATGCGCACGTCGACCTGTGCGCCCGCGACGTCCCAGCGCAGCGTGGCCTGGGTGCCTGCCTTGATCGAGAGCGAGTCGGCCGAGAACTGCGTGATGATCGGCGCGTCACCAGGCCCCGTCGGAGTCTTGAGCGAGTCACACCCGACGAGTGATGTGACGACAAACGCAACGAACAACACGAGCGCGAGCTTCTTCATGGTCTGCTCCTACTTCCAGGAAACCCCGAGCCTGGCCCCGGTGGTCCATCCACTCTTCCAGCCGCCGCCCGCGTTCCACTCGCGGCCCGCGTAGCCCGAGATGTCGAGCCAGGACTTCGGCTTGTATCCGACCTCGGCTTCGAGGCCCCGGTTGGTGACGGCGACAGTTGCTCGTCCCTTCTTGTCGTCCGGCACCTGGCGGATCGCTGCGTCGAGCGAGTCGCGGAGGGACGTCGACAGAATGGGCGGCGCAACGGGCAACGTGTCGCCTAGACTTTTGGGTCGACTGTCACCGCGACGACTGGCAGCACCGGCGCACCGGCCGCTGTTGTTTCCGCCGCTGTCGCCGCGACCGCCAGCACGCGCGCCGCAGGCATCTTCGCGTCGATCATCTGCTTGACCACGTCGACGGCCGCGCTCTTCATGTTGTCGGTGACGAACGTCGTCGCGACCTGGTTCTTCTCAGCCGCCGACACGACAATGCCCTTGGTCTTCAGGACGTTGCGCGCGTACTCCTCGGCGTACTGAATCCCGAGCTGCACGAAGTGTTCGAGCTTGCCCTGGTTCTCGGCACTGAGCTGGACCCCGTACTTTCGCAGCATCATGCCGACGAGCGCGAGCAGTGCCGTGCCGAGCGCGGCCCCGATGACGGGCAGAAAACCACCGATGAGCTGTTCCACGTTCTCCTCCTAATAGGACCACAGACCCGGGCGCGGCGTGTTGTCGTCGCCCGGCAGATCGTCGAGATGCACGAAGCGCGGCTGGCCCGCGCGCTGACTGACGCCGATGCCTTGGAAGCCGTACCGGAATGCCAGCTCCGCCAGGCGATACGCTTCATGGCTCGTGGCGATGGCGACGTCGGCGGCATGGCCCGTCGTGTGAGGTCCGTCCGCGCCGGTGTGCGCGACGCGCAGGTTGTACTCCGGCGAGCGATACCCGGAGGTGATCACCAGCGGCCGCGCGTAGGTCGCGCGCAGCGCCTCGAAGCGGTCGAGGAAGTCCGGCGCGACCAGCAGCGTCCCGTCGCCCTTGCAGGCCCACTCGGTCCTCGGGTTGACGTGCGGCCACTTCCAGAAGTCTGCCGGGAGTTCGTCGACGCTCGCGAAGGTGAAGGTCCGCATGACGCGCGCGATTCTACTACCTACCCAAGGACCACGCCAATTTGCCGGTACCCGAAGGTCCGCGTCGCGGCGGTCTTGGTCTCGCAGCCGCAGAGCAGGAAGTACGCCGTGCCGGTCGCGGGGATGTTCGTGGTGACTGAGACCTCGGTGCCGTCGTTCACCGACCAGTACACCGTCGGCGTGCCGGTGCGGACGAAGCGGATACGCAGACGGAAGATGGTCGACGCCGCGATGGCCTGCAGGTTGGAGGAGACCGTCTGGTTGCCTGCGCCGTTGATCTGTGAGACACCGACCCAGCCCGGGTCGCTGGCCGCCGTCGAGTACCGCAGCATCAGCGAGCCGTTGCCCGCCGAGCCGAGCGTGTCGGTGTTGCCAAGGACCGCACTCGTGAAGCCGAACCAGAACCGCACCAACGTCACCGTGCCGCCGGTCAAGTACTCGCACCAGGTGTCGCAGTCCGTTTCGAGCAGCCGGACGTTGCTGCCGGTCGCGGTCGTGAAGTACGAGCCGTTGCCGTCGACCGCGCCGGTCGTCGAGGAGAGGTACGGCAGGCCGTTGACGTACGACCTGGTCGGCGACGCGATGTTCGTGCCGGTCAATGTGCCAGCGACGTCGCTCGACAAGAAGCCGAAGCCGGACGCAGTCGCCGGGTTCGCGGCCCCGTTCGCGGGTTGGATCAGCGCGGCCGACGGTCCCAGTGGGAAGCCGAACGCGGACATCACGTCGTACCAGCCGTACGCCGTCGAGCCGCCGCCGAGCTTCTGATAGACGCGGCCGTTTGCCGTGTTCTGGTAGTACGACCCGAGACCGGCCGCCTGGACGCCCTGCGGGTGCGTGGTGCCGCTGTACATCGAGCCGCCGCCGATGGCGGCCGAGGCCCAGGCCGGGTCCGCGCCCGCGCCCAGCGTCTGCAGGAAGCGGCCGGAGGTGCCTGCCGCGAGCCTGGCCCAGCCAGCCGCGCCTCGGTAGAGCAGGTCGCCCTGCGCCGCTGACCCGATGAAGTCGAGGATCGCCGACAACGTGTGCGCCGTCAGCGCCCCAGCACTCGCGGTGGTGCGCGCGGCGATGACCGGGCCGGTGACGTCTTCGAGGTTGGCGAACGGCAGCTTGCCGGTCACGGCGGCGGCCTGGGCCAGGTTCAGCGCGCCGAAGCCCAGCGCCGTGCCACTGCGGCGCAGGACCTGGTGATCCGTTCCGGCGGCGATGCTCGCGACGTCGGCGGTCGCGTTCCCGGCGACACCCAGGACCGAGAGCGCGCTGCCTTGCGCGAGGTTCGCGAACGGCAGATCCCCGCTGACCTGGCTGGTGAGATCAATCGGCAGTGTGACGCCGCCGGAGCTGCTCGCGGCCGCTGGGACCGTGGCGGGCGCGGGGCTGCGGCGCTGAATGCCGCGAGGCCCAAGGGCTTTGTTCCGTCCTGACATCTACTTCCTCGGTGCGCCGAACAGCAGCGCCAGCGGGTTCTCGGTCTTGCCTTCCTGCAGCGCGGCGAAGCCGTCGACGGTGCGCTGCACCTGGCCGCTCGGGTACCGCAGCACGACGCCGCCGGTGTCGTTGAGCGCCTTGAACAGCCCCTCGTCGATCTCGCCCTGCTCGATCTGTCCGGCGAGCCGGTAGAGATCCTGGATGAGCCGCGTCCCGGCCGGGCCTTCGTAGCCACGGTTGGAGCTGCGCAGCAGGCCGCCCAGCTCGCGAACAAGGACCATGCTGTTGAGTGCCGAGCCGCCCATCTCTCGCAGCACGTCCTTCGACACCGTCCAGGTGTCGTCGTCATCGTCGTCGCGGCCGCGCAGCAGCCGGGACAGCATGACGGTCGCGAACGCCGGGAAGAAGTAGATCAGCGACAGCTCGCCGAGGAACCGCGTGGTCTGCAGCGGGGACTTGAAGCTGTCGACCTTGCCGTACGCGCGCGAGGTCTGATTGAACACGACCGCGCCGTACGAGTAGAACACCATGAACACGCGCGCCACCGGCCCGCCGCGCTGCACGGCCGCGAGGTCGATGGTCTGCCCGCCGCCCTGCGCATCCTTCACCGCCTGGTCCGCTTCAGCGGCCGCGTCGACGTCGGCGCGTCCGGCGGCCTTCGACTTCTCGTACTGCCCCAGCCAGGTCGGCACGTCCGCGACGCGCTGCGCGAGCGCGATATGCCAGAGGAAGGAGTCGGTCACGTTCTTCTGCGTGATGGCGTTCCCTGAGATCCCGCGCACCGCCTTGTCGAACCAGCCGCCGGGCTGCGCCAGGCGCTGCCGCAGCTCCATCAGATCCTGCGTCTGCGTGAGCGCGCGGTTCCGCATGAACGGCGACACCTCGTGAATCCACTGCATCGTGCCTTCGGTGTCCTTCGCGCTCGTGAGCCAGCGAATGACGCCGCGCGCGACCCACTTCGGCCCGACGCGCGCCGCGCCGTTGAAGATGCCCAGCGGCTGCTGCATCGCGGTCCAAAGGTTCAGGCCGAGGCCCGCGATCTGCGCGCCGGTCTTCGCGAACGCGGCCGCCTTGTCCATGCCGTGCGACTCGCGGCGCTGCGGGGCAGCGACGTCGGTGATCGCGTTCGTGAGCTGGTCGTAGTACTCGCTGCCGAGGATGTCGTGCAGCTCGCCGGTGACCTTTGAGTCACGGATGACCCGCGTGACATCGATCAGGGCCTCGTGGTGCGTCAGGTCGTGGATGACCTGGTCGAGGTGGTTGAACATGACGCCCAGCTCCAGCTTGATCGGGAGCTTCACGTTCTCCAGGCGCGCCTTCTCGTGGCCGCGCTTCGTGGTCGTGCGGAGGTACGCGCCCGCGAGCTGCAGCTTCGCGTCCTGGATGTCGACGATCTGCGAGCCGCGCGCCGACAGGCGGCCGTCGTACTGCAGCGGGTAGTAGCCGCCGCGCTGCTTGCCGTACTTCGTGTCGACCTCGACCGCCTCGACCTTCTCGGGCCGGAGGCCGGTGAGCCGCTGGTGCTTGTCGCTGATCTCCTGCCAGAACGTGTCGACGAAGTCCCAGGTGTCCTGCACGAAGTTCCAGTCGCGCTGGTCGAGCTTGTCGAGGATCGCCTCGATGCCCTGGCGCGACCACTTCCGCTTCTGGTCCGCGAGCAGGCGGTCGCGGCTGCTCTGGTTGCCCCAGTTGAGCGCCACCGCGAGGATCGCCTCGCGCGAGAGCGAGTCGTTGATCCCGTCGATGCGCACCATCTGGTCGAGGTTCCCGAGCTGCTTGCCCGGGTAGTGCTTCTCGATCACCTTCGCGAACTTCTCGCCCTCCTTCACGCGGCGCGTCTGCTCCGCATCAGCCGCTGCGTTCAGCGGCCGCACGAACAGCGACCACATCGGCCCGCCGTCGACGTAGCCGTCGAGCCGCTGCGCGATCTCCGCGACGCGATGATGCGCGGCGAAGAAGCCTTCGATGGTGCGGCCGCGCTCGGCCTTGCTGCGGTACTCGAGTTTGCCTTCCCGCTTCGTGTTGTGCGTCGCGAGGGACGCGAGCAGCTCGTCGCGGCGCGCTTCGTACTCGCGCTGATCCACCGACGACGCCATCGTGTTCTTCGTGCGCGCCAGGTGTTCGATCTGCTTGATGGTGTCGCGCATCAGCCGGAGCTGCTCCAGCGGCACCTGCTTGAAGTTCATCTGCAGCGCGGCTTCCATCACCTCGGCCGGGATGTCGACCGGGCGGCCTTCGTCCTCGCGCGCCTGCACCCAGTCGACGAGGGACTTGCGCCGGTCGAGCGCCTTGCTGCTGATGTTCGCGAACTCGTACTTGTTCAGCAGGTGGTTGACCTGCGCGAGGTACGACTCGCCTGCCTTGCCGAGCCGCTGCTGGGCGGGCTTCTCCGTCATGCGCTCGGCGTACTTCTGGATCTTGCTGGTCTCTTCGATGGCGGCGAGCGCGGCGCGGTGCATCGCCACGGCGAACCGCTGCTGCAGCTTGGCCGCGACGGCGGCCTCGTAGTTCCCGTCGGCGAACGCGCGCGAGGCCTCGCCTCCGGCCTTCTGTGCGGCGAGCCAGTAGGTCCTCGGATTGATGTGAACCGGCGCGAGCTTCGCGATCCGCTGATCCGCCTGGGCGGTGATGACCTCGACCGGGAGCGCAGCGGCCGCCAGAGCTTCACGCGCGGCGCGGCGCGCGCTGCTGTCCTCGGCGACTTCCTGCTGCACCGCCGCGTTGACGACTGGCTTGGCCTGGCGCGCGAACTTCGCGAGCGCGATCAGCTCGGCCTGCAGGACGTGCTGGTACCCGTTCTCCATGACGGCGAGCTGCGCGACGCGGCGCAGGGTGCCGTCGGTGCGCATGTTGCCGTACTGCGCGACCATCCGCTTGCCGGTCTCGGTCGTGACGACGGTCTCGCGGTCGGGCGCGCTGCTGAGCGCGTCGAGCAGCGCGTCGCCGGAGGTGAAGCCGAACATCTGCGCCGCGTGGTCGACGTCGAGACCGCCCTCCACCTGGTAGACCCACGGCTTCGGCAGATCCTTGAGTCGGTCCTCGCTGTACTTCTCGACGATGGACTCCTTCGAGAGGCGCTGCGCGTTCGGCACGTCAGTGCCGTCCGGCCGTTGGCCCTTCTGTAGGAACGTGAGCGCGGCGTAGACCGGCTGCTGGCCCACTTCGGCGTCGACGGCCGATCGTACTTCGGCGGTCTTGGTCTTCCACCAGGTGGCGCGCTCGCGTTGCAGCTCCTGCAGCACCTGGCGCGCGAGTGCGGACTTCGCGTTCGCATGCGCCAGCGCGAGCAGCTTCTGGTAGCCCTGCCATTCGATCTGCGACATGCCCGCGTCGGCGGCCGTCGAGAAGAACGGCTTGAGCTGCGCCTCCTGGCGCGCCGCGTCGATGGCGTCATCGCTCGCCACCAGGCGGTCGAACACGTCGACGATCTCC
>Ga0137437_1000056_pt1 | contig 28655 bp, 23 predicted proteins | sample EasRivERMGT138_2_FD_102332 | JGI IMG/M metagenome (GOLD analysis project Ga0137437, IMG submission 102332) | Soil microbial communities from meander-bound floodplain in the East River, Colorado, USA - East River MetaG ERMGT138_2 | ecosystem: Environmental > Terrestrial > Soil > Floodplain ...
GGGGGAAGGGGGAAGGCGGGAAGACAATCGAAAACGTCGCTCCACCACCGGGAGTCTCGCTGACGCTGATGCTGCCCCGATGCGCTTCGAGCGTGACGCGCACCAGCGCGAGGCCGAGTCCCGTGCCGTCGTCCTTCGTCGTGAAGTACGGCTCGAACACGCGCTGGTGGAACTCGGCGGGAATGCCGGGACCGTGATCGGCGATGGAGATGGCGAGGCCGCCGGCAGCGCCGGTGACGGTCACGTCGATGGTGCCGCGGCCCTGCATCGCTTCCGAGGCGTTGCGGTAAATGTTCGAGAACGCGCGGCGCAGCGGCTCGTAATGGCCAAAGAGCGTGCGTCGTCCGTCGTGCGTCGTGAGTCGGACGTCCACCCCGTTCGGAACGCTGGTCCGCCCCAGCTCCTCGAGCAGCTCGACGATGTCCACTTCGCTCTGCGGCCCTTCAGGGAGCCGGCCAAACTCGGAGAATTCCTTCGCCAGTCGATCCAGCCGGTCCGTTTCCGACGCGAGCACCTGAATCGCCATGTCCGTCCGTGCGGCCGTCCGGCCGTCCGACCGTTCGAGGGTATCCACCGCAATCCGCATCGAGGTCAGCGGATTCTTGATCTCATGTGCGACGCGCCGTGCCACTTCGCGGAAGGCGCGCAGGCGTTCGGCCTCGAGCTCGCGCTCGCGCGCCGTGGCCAGGGCCGCGGCCAGCTCGCGCAACGCCTGGCGCAGCGCTTCGAATTCCGGAGCGCCGCGTGTGGGCAGGCCGGCGGGCAGCGCTTCATGCCGCCGAATGAGCTGCGTCCAGCCCACCATCTCATCGATGGGTCGGGAGAGCTGGCGGGAGAGATGGCCGGCCAGATTGACCGCGGCGTAGAGCGCCGCCATGCCGAGCAGGAGAATGACGACCGCAAAGCCGGCCGTGTAGTAGCGCAGGAACGTCTCGGCGCGCCGCGCCAGGCTGACCGACGCGGAGACTTCATTGAGATGCTCGCGCAAGAGGGCGCGCTCGCGTACGCTGAGATGCAGCGTGTCCACGCCTTCGAGCAATGCTCGCGCGGTGGTGGCAACCCGTTCGGTGGATACACGCGCACCCGCCGCGGGCAACAGCCGCCGGACCGACAGGACCCACCCCGCAACCCCGAGCACCGTCGGCACCGCGGTCATGACGACGAGGATCAGGAAGATTCGCCGCCTGAAGGGAAGCGCCATATTTGAGGCCAATTTAGGGAACCGCCGCGGCTGTGACAATTCGACACGGGGGAAGCATGAAATCCCGCACCCACTACCTCTGGTTCAACACGAAGCGCCGTCAGGAGATCATCGACATTACCGACGAGGTGGTGAAGGTCGTGGAGGTGAGCGAGGTGCGTGAAGGTTTCGTGCTGGTCAGTGCCATGCACATCTCCGCGTCGGTGTTCGTGAACGATCACGAGTCCGGGTTGTGGAAAGATATTCTGAAGTGGCTCGAAGAACGGATCGCACCGTGGGATCCGAAACAGTACCGGCACAATGAAACCGGCGAGGACAACGCCGCGGCACACCTGCGCAGTCTGACGATCGGTCACGAAGTCATCGTTCCGATTACGGCGGGCAGGCTGGACTTTGGACCGTGGCAGCGGGTGTTTTATGGGGAATGGGACGGCCAGAGAAAGAAGCGGGTCATTATCAAAGTACTGGGAGAATGAGAGGGGACCTGGCTCCGTGATTCACGTCGAACCGGTGGCGCTCGACGGGCGCGGCATTCGGCTCGAGCCGCTGCGCGCGGAGCATGCCGACGCCCTGGCGGCCGCGGCGGGCGACGGCCGGCTGTGGGAGCTGTGGTTCACCGCCGTGCCGGTGCCCGAAAAGATGCGGGACTACGTCGCGGATGCGCTCCGAGGCCAACGCGACGGGCACATGCTGCCCTGGATCGTCCGCGACGCGGCGAGCGGAGCCGTCATCGGATCGACGCGCTATCACGACATCGTTCCGGCGGTCGACCGCGTGGAAATCGGCTACACCTGGTACTCGCAGAGCCGCTGGCGCAGCAACGTGAACACGACCTGCAAACTGCTGCTCCTGACGCATGCCTTCGATACCGTCGGGTGCCGATGCGTCGGGCTGCGCACCGACAATTTCAATTTCCGCTCGCAGCGGGCGATCGAAGGCCTGGGTGCCAAAAAGGACGGCGTGATTCGCCATCACGCGGCCCGTCGCGACGGCACAGTCCGCGACACGGTGATCTACAGCATTCTCGCGGCCGAATGGCCCGATGTCCGGCGTCATCTGGAGCTGCGGTTGCACCGGCACACGCCGGAGATCTGAACCCACGATGAAACCCTATGTCATGTGCGGCGCGCTCGTCCTCGTCCTGGCGTGCACCATAACACCGTCGAACCCGATGTTGGTCGTCGCGTACCACGTCACGAAAACTCCCGAAGGGTCGGGACTCCGCTGTGATTCGCTGCTGTACCAGAACACTCAGGGACAGTTCATCAAGGTCACCAATCCCGCACTGCCGTGGTCGATCGCCGTCAACGTCCCGGCGGGTTCGTCCATTCAGGCAACAGCCTGGATCGTTGCGACCGGCGGAGGACAAAGCGCGACACTGCGGGTGACCTGGACGATCCCGGGCGTGAGCACCGCGGCCGACAGCAGTTTCGGAACGAGCACCGCGGCGGGCGCGTTCACGCTCGGCGTGTCTCGGCGTCTGTAGCAGTCGACAGCGCTCCGAGGACGCGTACATTACGGCGTGCACCGCACCGCCCGCCGCCTTGCGGTTTTCAGCGCCGTACTCGCTCTCGCCGCCCCCGCCACCCCCGCCCCCGCCGAGGCACAGCGCCTCTCGGTCGGAGCCGGCGTGTTGTTGAGCGACCGCCCGTCGGAGCCCACGTACAACATCCACTTCGACAGCCCGCCGTTTTACAAGACGCGTGCGGAGCTGACGCTGTCGTGGAACGATCAGAGCGGCAAGCCGACGATCATCACCGAGGCCGAGCGGTCCTTGATCGATTCGCGACACCTCGCGCTCGATGCCGGCGCGGGACTGCTGTGGCTCGAATTCAACGATTACCACCCGTATCCCATCCTCATCAGCACCGCCGTCGTGCCGCTTCCAGTGCCACGGACCGCGATCGTCGCGGTCGGGTCCACACAGCCGTGGCAGGATTGGGAGTGGTCCCTCGTGCTAAAGGCCTCCTTCATGATCTGGGCAAAACACTAGCGGATGGAACGCCGGTTCGGCCTGCTGCACGCGACTGCGCTGAACATGACGAACATGATCGGGATCGGGCCGTTCATCACGATCCCGCTGCTGATGTCGGCGCTGGGCGGTCCGCAAGCGATGCTCGGCTGGGCGGTCGCGCTGATCATCGTGCTGTGCGACGGCATGGTGTGGAGCGAGCTGGGCGCCGCGTTGCCGGGGTCGGGCGGCTCGTTCGGTTACCTGCGGCGCGGCTACGGCGAGCAAAAACTCGGCCGGCTGATGGGGTTCCTGTTCGTGTGGCAGTTCATTTTCAGCGGCCCGCTCGAGATCGCGTCAGGCTACATCGGGTTCTCGCAGTATCTCGGATACATCTGGAAGGGGATCACGCCGCGCCAGACGATGCTGGTCGTCACCGCGCTGGGCCTCGTCAACATCGCGCTGCTGTACCGCCGGATAAAATCGATTGCCACGATCACGCTCACGCTGTGGATCGGGACGATCGTCACAGTGGTGGTCGTGGTCGTGACCGGGGCGCTCCACTTCAGTCCCGGCGTGGCGTTCGATTTCCCGCCCGGCGCGTTCGATTTCTCGATCGGATTCCTGCTCGGGCTGGGGGCCGCGTCGCGGGTCGGCGTGTACGACTACCTCGGCTATTACGACGTCTGCTACATCGGCGACGAGGTGGAGAATCCGGGGCGCGTGATCCCGCGCTCGATTCTGCTCAGCACGATCGCGGTCGCCCTGATCTATGTCGCGATCAACCTGTCCATCATCGGCGTGGTGCCGTGGCGCGAGTTCGTGCCGGCCTCCGAGCATCCGCAGTCGAACTTCGTCGTGTCGATCTTCATGGAGCGAATCTTCGGCGCGCGCATCGCGACGGTAATCACGGCGATGATCCTGTGGACCGCGTTCGGCTCGGTGTTCGCGCTGTTGCTCGGCTATTCAAGGATCCCCTTCGCAGCGGCGCGCGACGGCTACTTCTTCAAGATGTTCGCGCGCCTGCATCCCACTCAGGGATTTCCTTCTGTCTCACTCGTCGTGCTCGGGCTGCTGGCGATCGTCGCCGGGTTTGTGAAGCTGGGGACGGTCATCGACGCGCTGATTACGACGCGGATTCTGGTGCAGTTCATGGGGCAGATCGGCGCGGTCACGCTGCTGCGGCGCCGCGAGCCGGACATGCCGCGGCCCTACCGGATGTGGCTGTATCCGTTGCCGAGCCTCGTGGCGCTGTGCGGGTGGATCTTTATCTTTGCGACGACGCCCGTGAAGGTGATCGCGTTCGGACTCGGCGCGCTGCTTCTGGGGATTGTCTGTTTCGGAATCTGGTCGTGGAAGGCCCGGACCTGGCCCTTTGACGCGAAGGTCGCACATGTGTAGGAGACTCAGCGCCTTGATTCTTGGCGCAGCCCTTGGCTGCGCGTCAGGCGGGCAACCTGTCTCGCCGCCCCCCCCGCCACCGCCGCCGCCTCCGCCACCTCCCGCCAGTCCGTGGACGCTGGTGTGGGCGGATGAGTTCTCCGGCGCGGCCGGCGCCGGCGTCAACACGGCGTACTGGCGTTATGACACCGCCGACGGCTGCTCGTCGGGCAACTGCGGATGGGGCAATAGCGAGAAGGAGTACTACCGCACATCGCCCGACAACATCGCGCAGACCGGCGACGGCAACCTGGCGATCGTGGCCCGCGTCGCGACCGACTCGCTCTCCTGCTATTACGGACGCTGCAAGTACACATCCGCGAAGATCACGACCCGGGACAAAGTTTCGATCCTTCCCGGCCGCGTCGAAGCGCGCATCAAGCTCGCGCAGGGGCAGGGACTATGGCCGGCGTTCTGGCTGCTGGGCGAAAGCATCGGCAGGGTGGGGTGGCCTACCTGTGGGGAGCTCGACATCCTGGAAAACAAAGGCAGCCAGCCGACCCTGACGAGCTCCGCCGTGCACGGTCCGGGCTACTCCGGGAATACGCCATTCGCCCATACGCAGGCGAACACCGCGACTGACTTCCACGTGTACGCGGTCGAGTGGGACGCGCAATCGATCCGCTACTACATCGACGCCCAGCTGCACTACACCGTGTCGCGCGCGTCCGTGCAGCCGTATGGCGCGTGGGTTTTCGACCAGGCGTTCTTCGTGATCCTCAATCAGGCGGTGGGCGGGCACTTCGACGGCGATCCGCAGTCCGATGCAATTTTCCCGGCAACGATGCTGATCGACTACGTCCGGGTGTACAAGCCGGCGACACCGTAAGCAGGGGGAAACGAAATGAAGTGGAGTATCGCGGGGATAGTCCTGGCGACACTGACCGCCACGGCGGCCGCGGGGCAAGGCCTGCCGCGTGCCCGTCCAGGCGACGTCGGGCTCGCACCGGACTCGTTGGAGTGGATCGCGCCCGCGCTGCGGGCCTATGTGGAGTCGGGGAAGGTGCCGGGGATGCTGGCGGTCGTCGCGCGCCATGGCAAAAAGGTGTACGTCACGTCCATTGGTTCGCCGACGATGCCGGGGCCGCAGGAAACCGCGGTGTTCCGGATCTTTTCCATGACGAAGCCGATCACGAGCGCGGCCGCGATGCAGCTCGTCGAGCGGGGCAAGCTGCGGCTCGACGATCCGGTCTCGAAGTACATCCCCTCATTCGCGAACGTAAAGGTGTTTGCCGGCGGCAGCGCGGCACGACCCGAGCTGCGTGCCCCGGATCGGGCGATCACCGTCGCCGACCTGCTGACCCACACGTCCGGGCTGACATACGGCATCTTCGACAGCACGTCCGTCGATTCGATCTATCGAGCGGCGGGCTTCTTCGGGCCCGGCTGGACTACCGTCAAGCTGGCCGACAGCCTCGCCCGCTTGCCCCTCAAGTTCTCCCCCGGTACTCAGTGGAACTACAGCTTCTCCACGGACGTGCTGGGGCGCGTTATCGAAGTGGCATCGGGACAGACGCTCGATCGCTACCTCGACAGCGCGCTGTTCAAGCCGCTGAAGATGACCATGACCGGTTTCCGGGCCACGCCCGCGATGCGCGCGCGCGTGATTCCGATCTACACGCGCGGCGCGGACGGGAAGCTCCAGGCGCAGACGCCGCTGCTCACTCCTGATTACACGACTCCGGGCGAGCTGTTGTCCGGTGGCGGAGGACTGCTCTCGACCCCCGACGATTACCTGCGGTTTGCGCAGATGCTGCTCAACGGCGGTGAGCTCGATGGCAAGCGCGTCTTGAAGCGCGAAACGGTCGCGCTCATGATGCAGAACCACGTTCCCGAGTCGTGGGTGCCGCTCAAAATCGCCGAGGGGTGGGCGATCGGCCGGAGTGGGTTCGGATATGGCGGGGCGGTGCGCATGGATTCCGACCCGAGCGTCGCCGGATCACCGGGCACGTTCCGCTGGGCCGGTTATGGCACGACGTTTTTCTGGGTCGATCCCAAAGCCGACCTCATCGGCATGGTGTGGACGCAGTACATGCCGGTGATGGAGAACTGGGCGCTCGACGGCGAGTTCCAGCGACTCGTGTACGCAGCGCTGGTGGCCGACGGCCAGGCGGCCAGATGATCCACTTCATTACCATCGTAGCTGTCCTCGCGGGCGTTCAAGACACCGCCCTGTCGGTTATTCCAAAGCCGGTCCAGATGACGCGTACCGCGGCATCGTTCGCGCTCACACCTGGAACCGCGATCGTCACTGACCGCTCCACGTACGACATCGGGATCCAGCTTGCCGATTGGCTGCAGCCGGCCACGGGGTACCGCCTCGCCGTCGTCGGTGCCGCGGGCTCGGGTGGCAAGGTCATAACCCTGCGACTCGATCCCACGCTCGCGCGCCTCGGCGACGAGGGCTATCGCCTGTCGGTGACGCGCAATCGCATCAGCATCCGCGCCTACCGCGCCGCGGGCGCGTTCTACGCGGTGCAGACGCTGCGCCAGCTCTTCCCGCCCGACATCTTCCGCGCGGCGCGGGTCGACAGCATGTCGTGGACTGCGCCGGGGGTCGAGATCGAAGACATGCCGCGCTTCCCATGGCGCGGCGCGCATCTCGACGTGTCGCGCTCGTTCATGCCCAAGGAGTTCGTCAAGAAGTACATCGACCTCCTCGCCCTGCATAAGCTCAACCGCTTCCACTGGCATCTCACGGACGACCAGGGATGGCGCATCGAGATCAAGAAGTATCCGCGTCTCACGTCCGTGGGCGCGTGGCGCCGGAACACGCTGGTCGGCGTGCAGAACCAGTATGCCGACACCCTGCAATGGGTCTACGACAACGTGCCGCACGGTGGGTTCTACACCCAGGACGACGTGCGCGAAGTCGTGGCGTACGCCAAGGCGCGTTTCATCACGGTCGTGCCGGAAATCGAAATGCCCGGCCACGCGCAGGCCGCCATCGCGGCGTATCCCGAGCTGGGGAACACGGGACAGCAGATGGAAGTGCTGCGCCGCTTCGGCGTGAATCCCAACATCTTCAATCCTGAAGAATCGACGGTGCGCTTTCTGCAGGACGTGGTCACCGAGGTGATCGCGCTATTTCCCGGCAAGTACGTCCACATCGGCGGTGACGAAGCAGTCAAAGACCAGTGGCAGGCGAGCCCGCGCGTGCAGGCGCTGATTCGCGAGCGTGGCCTGAAAGACGAGCATGAGATGCAGAGCTGGTTCATCCACCAGATGGATGCCTTCCTCACCGCCCGCGGCCGCTCGCTCATCGGCTGGGACGAGATTCTCGAGGGCGGCCTCGCGCCCAATGCGACGGTGATGTCGTGGCGCGGGATGGAGGGCGGAATCGCGGCAGCGCTCGCGGGACATGATGTCGTGATGACGCCCACGTCCAACACCTATTTCGACTACTACCAGGCACAGGACCGGAGCACGGAGCCGATGGCGATTGGCGGCTTTCTGCCGCTCGATACGGTCTATGCGTTCGAGCCGGTCCCCGCCGCGCTCACGGCCGAGCAGGCCGCGCATATCCTCGGCACGCAGGGCCAGATCTGGACCGAGTACCAGCGCACGCCCAAGAACGTCGAGTACATGGTATTCCCGCGCCTGATCGCGCTGGCCGAGGTCGCGTGGACACCGAGGGATTCGAGGAATCTCGCCGATTTCAAGGCGCGTCTGTCGGTGCACCAGCGGAGGCTCGGTGTCCTCGACGTGAACTATCGCCCGCTGAATTGACCGGTAGATTAGCGCGCTATGAAACGACGCGACTTTGTCCAGACGATGGGCGCCGTCGCTGCTGGCGCCTCCCTGAAGTTTCCCTCCGCGCTCCTGCCCAAGAAGCTCGATCGCATCGGCCTCGAGTTGTTCGCGGTCCGCAATGCGATGCAGGAGAACCCCGAGCGCACGCTCGCCGAGATCCGGGCGATCGGTTACACCGACGTCGAGCTGCTCTGGTCGTTCAACAACTTCGGGCGTACGCCGCAACAGGTCGCGGCGACGCTCAAGAACGAAGGGCTGCGCGCGCCGTCCTGCCACATGTCGGCCGAAACGATCTTCGTGGGCTGGGAGAAGAGCCTCGAGATCGCCAAGCTGCTCGGCCAGGAGTACTGCTTCGTCCCCGATTTCGATGGGTGGACCAAGCAGACGCTCGACCACTGGCGCCAATGGGCGGACCGCTTCAACGCCGCGGGCGCCGTCGCGCGCCGCTACGGCATCTGGCTCGGATTTCACAACGAGTCCTATCATCAAAAGCCGATCGACGGACAAGTGCCGCTCGACGTGTTCATCGATCGGCTCGATCCGTCGGTCACGCGGCTGCAGCTCGATATCGGCAACATGCTGCTCGGCGGCGGCGATCCGTTCCAATACATGCAGAAGTACCCCAACCGGTTCTGGAGCTTCCACGTCAAAGACGCCAAAGCAGACCGCTCCAGCGACACGGCATTGGGGACAGGAACGTTTGACTTCAAGAGGTTCTTCGCCTCCGTGCCGCAGCTCGAGCAGAAGCCCGCGCACGTCGAGGACGAGGGGGCGCAGGATGCGGCCGGCCAGATGGCCGCGGCGCGCGCGAATTTCCAATACCTGAAGAACCTCGAGTTCTAGCATGACGCCGCTGCTCCTCGCTGTCGCACTGCTGGTCCAGAGCAGCCCAGCGAAACCGACGTTCGTGATCGTGCACGGGGCCTGGGGCGGGGGGTGGGATTGGCGCACCGTCGACTCGCTGCTCACGCAAGACGGCTATCGCGTGGTGCGCGTTACGCTCACGGGACTCGGCGAGCGGCGCCATCTCGCGTCGCCGACCGTCGGCCTGTACACCCACATCGATGACGTCGTGAACAAGATCCTGTGGGATGACATGCGAGACGTCATCCTGCTCGGCCACAGCTACGGGGGCATGGTGATCACGGGCGTCGCCGATCGTGTGCCCGATCGGATCAAGCGCCTCGTCTATCTCGATGCGATGGTCCCCGATTCCGGCGAGTCGGTCAGGATTCTCCAGGGTGTCGATACCGGCTTCGTTCGCAACCTCACGCGCGGTGACTACACGGTGCCGGTGTGGGTGCAGGATACGACCGTCATTCCCCGCGACGTCCCGATGTCCCTGAAGACCTTCACCGACACGCTGCGGCTGGTGAATCCGGCGCGCGCCAGAGTGCCGGCGACCTACATCCTCACGTTCGAGCCGCAGGTGAACCCCGATCCATTCCAGCGCTTTGCCGATCGCGCGGCGGCGCGCGGCTGGCCGGTCCAGCGCATGCAGGCCGATCACATCCCTGAGCGCACCAATCCCACGGGGCTGGTCGCGCTGCTCGAGCGCATACTATAAGGAAGGGCCGATGACGCTGATCCGCTTCAAAGCCTCGCAGGAACAGGACGCCGATCTCTCCAAGACTTATGACGCCGTGGTCGTCGGCTCTGGCGCGGCGGGCGGGATGGCGGCGCACGTGCTCACGTCGCAGGGCATGCAAGTGCTGCTGCTCGAGGCGGGGAAGCGGATTCCGATCGAGCAGGAGCTGCGCTCGATGGAATGGCCGTACGATCACCCGCGCCGCGGCGAAGCTCCCCCGGGTTATCACGCGATCAGGTTCAACGAGTACAACGTCCGGAAGCCGCCGTACGCCAAAGGGTCGGCGTTTCGACACGTGCTCTCGTACGTGGGCGGCTGGGGCGGCTCCGATTACGTCAAGAACATTCTGGTGGACGAAAAGGACCACCCGTATACCGGAACGAAATACGCGTGGGTGCGTGCGCGGCTGCTCGGCGGGAAGACCAACATCTGGGGGCGCCTGGCGCTGCGGCTCTCCGATTACGACTTCAAGGGCAAATCCCACGACGGCTACGGCGAAGACTGGCCCATTTCCTATGCGGACGTCGCGCCCTACTACGACAAGGTCGACCTCTACCTCGGGATCTCGGGCCACAAGGAAAACCTGCCGCACCTGCCCGACAGCCTGTTTCAGCGGCCCAACAAGCTCATGCCCGGCGAAGTGAAGCTGCGCAACACGCTCAAGACGATGGGTCGCGTGCTGACGCCGTATCGCGCGGGCGTGACGACCGACGGCGTGAAACACAACAAATACCGCAGCAAGTGCTTCGGGCGCGGGGCCTGCGGCCGCCGGCCGGGCGGATGCGACATCCATGCGGCGTTCGATTCTCCGACCGGGCTGATCTACCCGGCGATGGACACGGGCAATCTCACGCTGCGCACCAACGCGATCGCGCACGAGGTGCTCGTGGACCCCAACACGGGGAAAGCGCGCGGCGTCTCATTCGTGGACGCGCAGAATCGGCGCACATACGAAGCCAAAGCGAAGGTGGTCATTCTGGCCGCATCGACGTTGGAGAGCGCCCGATTGTTGTTGTTGTCGAAGTCACGACAGCATCCCAACGGCATCGGGAACTCCAGCGGGCACGTGGGCCACAACTTCTGCGAGCACGTGATGGGGCCAGGCGCGACGGGCCTGGTCAAGGAGCTGGTGGGCCGTCCGAGCGCGCTGGAGGATGGCAGGCCGGGTGGCTTCTACGTCCCGCGCTTCCGGAATCTGCAGGACAAGCAGCCCGGTTTCATTCGCGGGTACGGGTTCGAAGGTGGCGGTGGGTTCTCGATCTTTCCGGCGGGCGTCTGGGACACGCCGGGGTTCGGCGGCCAGTTCAAGAAATCGGTGCGCGAGCACGCCGGCGCCTTCATCAGTATGGGCGGATTCGGCGAGGTGCTAGCCCGCTACGAGAACTACATGGATCTGGACCCGGAGGTGAAGGACGCCTGGGACATCCCCGCGCTGCGGTTCCATTATCAGTTCGGTGACAACGAAAAGAAGATGTGCGAAGACATGGCGACGACGTCCAAGGAGATGTTCGAGGAAGCGGGCATCGAAGTCGTCGGCGTGGACAAGACGATTCTTACGGAGGGCTGGTCGATTCACGAGCTGGGCACGGCGCGCATGGGCGCCAATCCGAAAACGTCGGTGCTGAATCAGTTCCAGCAGTCGCACGACGTGAAGAACCTGTTCGTCGTGGACGGCTCGAGTCACGTGAGCGCGTCGTGCCAGAATCCCACGTGGACGATCATGGCGCTGGCGTGGCGCTCGTGCGAGCACCTGGCCGACGAATTCAAGCGGGGGAATCTATGACCATCTCACGGCGCGAAATGATTCAGGCGACCGCGACGGCGACGGCCGCGGCCCTGGCCTTACCGCTTGCCGGCTGCCAATCCCAAGTCCCCAGTCCCAAGTTTTTCACGCCCGCGGAGCTCGCGCTGGTGGATGAGCTGACCGACATGATCATTCCGACCGACGCGCAATCGCGCGGCGCGCGCGCGGCCGGCGTGGCCGCCTTCATCGACGGCAGTCTGGCCGAGGCGTTCGAACCCGAGGAGAGTCCCCCCTCTCCCGAAGGGAGAGGGGGTCAGGGGGTGAGGTGGCGCGCAGGACTCAAGGCCGTCGAGGATCTCTCGCGCGAAATGCACGGCAAGGCGTTCCTCGAGTCGACGCCGGAGCAGCGGCTCGCGCTGCTGACCCGCATGGCGGCGGGCGAGTCCAATCCCAAAACGCCCGTCGAGGGGTTCTTCAAGGAAATCAAAGCCGCCACGATCGGGGCGTACTACACGTCAAAGATCGGCATCCACGACGACCAGCAGTACAAGGGCAACGTGATCCAGGCGGGAGAGTACGCTGGTCTCGACCCAACCTGACCGGGGGGGGCAGGTCCTCGAGACGCCGCGGCTCACCCTGATTCCGTCCGACCCGCGTCAGCTCGTGGTGCTGTACGACCAGCCCGAGCAGCCGGTGACGATAGCCGGGTACGCCCTGGCCGCCGAGCTGCGGGATTTCTATGCCAGCGCGCGGGCGCAGGTCTCGCCGCAGTGGCTCGCCGGACTGCGCAGCGCGGCCGGCCCCCCCCCCGACCCCTGGCGCCATGGGTTCTTCCTCGTCGAGCGCGCCCGGGGCGAGGTCATCGGCTCGGCGGGGTTCAAGGGCCCGCCCGATGCGGACGGCGTGGTCGAAATCGCCTACGGGGTCGTCCCCTCAGTCGAGGGCCGCGGCTACGCCACCGAAGCGGCTGGCGCGCTCGTGCGATTCGCGGCGGCGGACGAGCGGGTGCGGCTGATTCGCGCGCACACGCTCCCCGAGCTGAACGCGTCCAGCCGCGTCCTCCGGAAGTGCGGTTTCATGCACATCGGGGACGTCATCGATCCTGAAGACGGGCCAGTCTGGCGGTGGGAACGCAGCGCGCACCATATTGGAACCCCATGAGAGAGACGATGGTGAGCGGGACCGGCCAGGCGGTGTTCGTTCCGGGGGAGTGGCGCTCGCTCGCCAGCTGCCTGGGCCTCTCGCCCCGAGAATGCGGCGTCGTGCGCGCGGTGTTCGACGGCGATTCCGAGAAGCGCACCGCGGAGCGGCTGGGACTCTCGCCGCATACGGTGCACACGTACCTGTGGCGCATCTATCGCAAGCTGCGCGTGCAGAGCCGGGAAGAGCTGCTGGTCCGCGTGTTCGCCGAATTCCGGTCACTGCCCAAACGCGCGGGCAGCAGTCGCAAACGTCCGGATGGTCGGCATCGCGCGCTGTAGCCTGATCAGGTGACCCGGAGTAGGGGTCTTGTAGTTCTCCACAGCGGCGATATGGTAGGTCTGTCACGCGATCGCAACATTTCAATCACGGGGCCGTCCCTATGCACTATTTGAAGACCATAGTGCTCTACTGCTGCGTGCTATGCGCCAGCGTGGCTCCCGTCGTGTCCGCTCAAACCTCTGATAACTCCGTTGCCCTGATCATCCGCACCGACGATGTGGGCATGAGCCACAGCGTGAATCTCGGCATGCAGCGGCTCGTGTCGACCGGCATGCCGGTCTCGGTCTCCGTGATGTTCGCGTGTCCGTGGTATCAGGAAGCGGTCGAGATTCTCAAGCAGCATCCCAATGCGTCCGTGGGCATTCACCTGGTGCTCAATTCGGAATGGAAGAACTATCGATGGGGGCCGGTCGCCGGGGCCACGGCCGTTCCGTCGCTGGTCGATGAGAACGGCTTTTTCTTTCCCTCCTCCGAAGCATTACACCAGCACAATCCCAATGTTGCCGAAGTCGAAACAGAGCTGCGCGCGCAGATCGACCGCGCGCTGCGCTCCGGCGTGAAGATCGACTACGTGGATTACCACATGGGCACGGCGGTGCGCTATCCCGAATTTCAAGCCGTGACCGAGCGGCTGGCGCAGGAGTACGGCCTCGGCATGTCGCACTACTTCGGCGAGACGGAAGACTCCCCGCAGTATTCAGCGCCCCCGGCGCGCAAGATGGACAGCCTGCTGGTGCTGATCAACCGGATGAAGCCGGGGCTCAACATGGTGATCACGCACGTCGGCATCGATGATGCCGAGCTGGGCGCGCTGCTCGACATGAACACCGACGAGCCGCTGCCCGACATGAGCAAGAATCGGCAAGGTGAGTTGACCGCTTTGACCTCGTCGCGGTTCGCGGCGGCCCTCAAGGCGCGCAACGTCGTGTTGTTGACATACCGTGATGTGATCGCGAAGGAAGGCTTGAAGTCGATGCGCCGACCCGTAGGATGAGGAGGCTGGGTTCCATGGGAACGAAACTCATTCGTCAATTCGCCGCAGTGAGCTTGGGCGTGCTGCTCTCGCTATCGGCGTACGGCACCGCGCTCGCCCAAGCGCAAGAAACGCAGGTTTCCGGCACGGTGACCGGGGCCGCCGGTGAGAAGCTCGCCGGCGTGACCGTCCAGGTGCGCGGTACTGAGAACCGCACGACGACGGACGCCAACGGGCGCTACTCGCTGTCGGCGCCGAGCGACGGGGTGCTGCTGTTCAACCTCATCGGCTACAAGGGTGCCGCGCGCACGATCGGCGGACGCGAGACGATCGACGTGACGCTCGATGCCGCCGTCGCCGTGCTCGACCCCGTGATCGTGACCGGCTACACCACGCAGAAGCGTGCGGACATCACCGGCGCGGTCGCCAGCGTCCCCATGGAGGGGATCGCCCAGCAGACCTCGACCAGCGTGCTGCAGCGGCTCGACGGCCGCGTGCCCGGCGTGCAGGTCGAGAACAGCGGCTCGCCCGGCTCCCGCACCACGATCCGCATTCGCGGCGTCAGCTCGTTCCAGAACAATGACCCGCTCTACATCGTAGACGGCACGCCCGTGCAGGACACGTACCTGAACTGGATGAACCCCGACGAAGTCGGGTCCATCCAGATCCTGAAGGACGCGTCGGCCGCGTCGATCTACGGGGCGCGCGCGAACAACGGCGTGGTGATCATCGAGACGAAGAAAGGTCGTTCCGGTCAGCGCCAGGTGACGCTCGACCTCCGGACCGGCGTCGCGACGCCCACCAAGGGCTACGACGACATCCTGGTCCAGAATTCGCTCGATTACTGGGCGGTCATGAGCACGGCGATGACGAACGCCGGCCTCGCCATTCCGCAGAACATCTACGGAAACCCGAACAACCCCACGGTGCCCGTCTACATCTGGCCGAACAACGGCTCGGCGCAGACCTGCCCGACGCCGGGTGGACCGGGGTGCGGCACGGTCGTCGATCCGGCCACGTATTCCTATCCCAACAATCTGATCATGCCGGGCAGCGCGGGCACGAACTGGTGGGATGCCGTGTTCGGAGCGGGGCAGTATCGCGACGCGAACCTCGCGCTGTCGGGCGGCTCCGATGACAACGCGTACCACGTGTCGTTCAACTATCTCGATCAGGAAGGCACGGCCGCGTTCAACCGGCTGCGCCGCGGCGGCGCGCGCGTCAACACCACGTTCAACCTGGGGAAGGTGCGGGTCGGCGAGAACATCGCGATTTCGCGCGAGCAGCACTACGGCGGCATCGATGACGACGCGCTGGGCGAGAACAACATCGTCGGCAAGAACATCTTCCAGCAGCCGGTCGTGCCGATCTACGACATCGCGGGCAACTTCGCCTCCGGCAAGGCCGTGGGCTTGAGCAACCTCACCAACCCGCTCAAGATCGCCGAAACCGGCCAGCACAACCTCAGCACCAACGACCGGATCTTCGGGAACGTGTTCGCGGGGATCGACGCCAGCCGTTCCCTGTCGCTGAACACCCGCTTCGGGTTCAACCTGGGCCAGGGGTCGTTCAAGGGGTTCAACCCCATCACGCCCGAGAACTCGGAAGTCAACTCGATCGACGGGATCAACGAGAATTACAACCTGTTCACCGAGTGGACCTGGAGCAACACGCTCAACTACTCGCGCGTCATGAACCAGCACAACCTCACCGTGCTGGTCGGCCAGGAAGCGAACTACGCGCAGAACCGCTTCGAAGCGGGCAGCTGCGCCAATCTCCTCAACAACGGCGTGGATTCCCGCTACATCCAGGATGCGCTGTGCGATCCGACCACCAAGAACGTGACCAGCACCGGGTTCAAGAGCTCGCTGCTGTCGTTCTTCGGCAAGGCGGACTACATCTTTAACGACCGCTACTACGCGAGCCTCACGCTGCGGCGGGACGGCTCGTCGCGCCTCGGGCCCGAGAACCGCTGGGCGACGTTCCCGGCGGTCGGGTTGGGCTGGCGGCTGTCGCGCGAGTCGTTCCTCTCGAACAGTTCCCTGTTCTCGAACGTGATGCTGCGGTTCGGGTGGGGCGTGACGGGGAACCAGCAGATTCCGCCGGGCCGCATCGTGAGCCAGTTCGGCGGCGATCGCGGTGACACGTTCTACGACATCGGCGGCGGGGGCTCGTCTCTCTTGCCCGGATTCAAGACCACCGCGATCGGGAACGCCGACCTGAAGTGGGAGGAGCAGCACTCGATCAACGTCGGCCTGGACCTCGAGTTCTTCCAGGGCCGCGGCACGATCAGCGCGGACGTCTACAACCGCAAGACCGACAACCTGCTGTTCGACCCGCGCCAGCCGGCCACCGCCGGATCCGCCTCGCCGCCGATCGTCAACATCGGGAAGATGCAGAACAACGGCATCGACTTCTCGCTCGGCTATCGCTGGCAGATGGGGACCGGGCTGTGGAGCGTGACGCTCAACGGCAGCCACTACAAGAACGAGATCATCCAGATCGACGGCGTGCAGCAATCGTTCCAGGGACCGATCTCGATCCGCGAGCAGAACCCCGTGATCAACAAGCTCGGGGAGCCGATCGGGTCGTTCTACGGTCTCGTCGCCGATGGGTATTACCTCGACTCGGCCGATGCCGCGCCGTACTTCTCCAGCGGCGCGCGCCCGGGCCGCCTCAAGTTCAAGGATCTCAACAACGACGGCCTGATCACCGCCGCCGACCGCGACATCATCGGCAGCCCGCACCCCGACTTCACGGGCGGCCTGGACCTGGCGGTGCGGTACGGGCAGTGGGATTTCAGCGCCACGGTGTTCGGGACGTTCGGCAACGAGATCTTCAACTCACAGATGTATTGGTACGTGTTCCGGTACTTCGATACGAACGTACGCAGCGACCTGCTCGACAACGCGGTCGTGTTGGACGCCCAGAACCAGGTGACAAACCCGGGCGCCAAGTACCCGCGCATCGACGGCAGCGACGTGTTCAGCCGGCAGTTCTCGAGCTACTGGGTCGAGGACGGTTCGTACGTGCGGTTGCGGAGCCTGCAGATCGGGTACAACCTGCCGCCGGCGCTGATCAAGTGGATTCCCGCCGCGCGCGTGTACCTGCAAGGGGAAAACCTGTTCACCATCACCGGCTACTCGGGCCTCGATCCGTCGTTGCCCGCGGCGGCCGTGAACGGCGCCGCCGGCGACATCCGGGATCAGTTCCGCGGCGTGGATCAGGGGACGTATCCGAGCAACCGTACGATCACTGTCGGCATCACGACCACGTTCTAAGCTGTCGTCTTTCACGAAGGACGCGAGAGAATGAAAACACTTCTAAGATCCAAACTGGTGATCGCGGCCGCGGTGTTGACGACGCTGGGAGCGATCACGTTTGCATGCAGCGACTTCCTTGAACAACCCGCCCAGGGGACGGTAGACGAGGCGACGCTGGCCACCAAGAACGGCGTCGAGGGTTCCCTCATCGCCGCCTACCGCTCGCTCGACTGCAGCAGCAGCTCGGCGGGCTCGTGGGGCTGCGCCGCCAGCAACTGGGTGTGGGGCAGCGTGCCGAGTGGAGACGCCTACAAGGGCTCCAACCTCGGCGACCAGCAGCCCATCAATGACATCGAGACGTACCTGTGGAGCGTCGGCGAAGCCGACGACTACATCAACCAGAAGTGGGCCCAGGTGTACGAGGGCGTGTCGCGCGCCAACGCGACGCTCCGCATCCTGGACAAGCTGATCGTGGAGAAGCCCGGCGAGCTGTCCGCTGTTGATCAGGATGGCATCCGCGGCGAGGCCATTTTCCTCCGCGCGCACTACCACTTCGAAGCCTACCGGATGTGGGGCAGCAACACCGAAGGCGGTACGGGTGGGATTCCCTACTACCGGCAGAACGACATCGATTACCGCAAGACCAACGTCGGCACCGATGCAATGGCGGAGATCCTCACCGACCTGGATTCGGCCATCACGCTGTTACAGGTCGCAGCTCCGCTCCTCCCTCGCGGCGGCGACAAGGGCCGCGCGACGGCGTGGACTGCGCGCGCCTACAAGGGCAAGGTGCTTGCGTATGGCGCCGCCGTCGTGCCGGCGCGCTGGGACGCCGTAAAGGCAATCTTGGACTCGGTTGTAAACCTGGGTCCGTATGCCCTGGAGACCAGCTTCGACAAGGTCAGCACCGGACGTGCCGCGTTCCGCAATGGTCCGGAGACGATCTTCGCCTTCCAGGCCTCGGCGCGGGATGGTGAGCCGGGCGGCTGGAACTCGAACTGGGGCGAACGGCTCAACTTCCCCCATTCGGGGAGCCACTTCGGCTGCTGCGGGTTCCATCAACCGTCGTTCAACCTGGCGAATGTCTATCAGGTCGACGCGGCCGGCCTGCCGGTCGCGATGACGAGCAGCGCCTGGAACAGCCCGGCGCTGGACCCGACGCCTCCGGCTTCCGACGCGCCGTATTCGTGGGTCGGCGTGAACTTCCGCGGCGGCCTCATGCGCGTGGTCGATCCCCGGGTCGATTGGACCATGGGCCGCGACAGCGTTCCCTACAAGGACTGGGGGCTGCACTTCCGCTCGTGGATTCGTGATGCAAGCTACAGCGGACCCTATAGCACCAAGAAGAACGTCCATGAACAATCGTCCGCCGCGACGGCCGAAAACAACGCGGGATGGCAGACGACGCAGCAGAACAACGTCAACGTACACATCATTCGGTACGCCGACGTGCTGTTGCTGCTGGCCGAGGCGGAGGTCGAAAGAAGTACTCCTGATCTTGCCAGGGCCGCGGCTCTCGTCAACATGATTCGCGCGCGGGCGGCAGCGGGCGCGCAAGGCTGCGGCACGACCTCCGCGGAGGTGGTGACGGCATGGCCGGCCTGCGGGACGAACACCGCGATTCAGCCGATGTCGATTCCGCTGGTTGCGGCGAGCGCAACGCTCGACACGCTCACCACGCCGTGGGCGGCGTATCGGATCGGCCGGTATCCGTCGCCGTTCGCGAGCCAGGTGGTCGGCCGCCAGGCAGTACGCCTGGAGCGGCGGCTCGAGTTTGCGTTGGAAGGCCAGCACTTCTTCGATCTGCGGCGGTGGGGTGGTGCCGATACGGTCATCACCAACTACCTAGCCACAGAAGAGCCCCGCATCCCGTACCTCGGCCTCGCCGTCACGTTCACGCTGCCGAAGTACTCGCGGTATCCGATCCCGACGGTGCAGATCGAGCTGAGCCGCGTCGGAACGGAAGACCGGCTGCAGCAGAATCCGGGGTGGTAAGCCTCACCCCCTAACGGGGCGAAAGTTTTCGGATCGTAAACGCCTGCAGGGAGTCGCCGGTGTTGGCTACCAACACCGCGCTCCCTGCAGGCGTTTTCACGTGCGCGAGGCCCGCCACGCTCGCCGGCGCGAGAAATCCGCTCTCGAACGGCGACACCGCTGTGAAATGGCCGCGGCCGTCTCCCTTCAGCCAGAGACCATTGCCCGCGTCAGCCGGTGGAATGTTGGCCTCCGTTTCGGTCAGGTTCCCCGCGACGAGCGCGTCGAGCTTGCCGTCGCCATCAAAGTCGCGGGCCAGGACCCCACGAACCGGCGCTATCTGCGCGAGGCTGGGCAGCGGCATCCACGCAAATGTGCCGTCCCCGTTGTTCTGGAGAAAGACGCTCGCGAACGTGTCGGTCTGCAAATGCAGCGCGCGCTTCAGCGCCGCCGTGCCGAAGAGCTGCTCGACGGTGGCCGCCGCAAATCCCACGTACGTCGGGAACCGCAGCGCGACGGAATAGAGAGTCGGGCCGAGGCGCGCGCTGCCGAACACCGGGTACTCCTTGCCGCCGATCTCCTGCGTCAGCACGATCTCGCTGGCTTGCGTCTCGGCGAAATGCCCGGCATAGACACCGAACCGGCTTTCGGGCGAGGTCTGGAACATGAAGTTGAGTCCCAGGTTGCCCGCGATCAGATCGGGGCGCCCGTCACCGTTGAAGTCGCCCGCGGCCAGACTCCACCACCACCCGCGGGATGGCGGTAGGCCCACCGTTGTAGGTACGAGCCGCCGTCCATCGTTGTGATAAAACTCGATTCCCATCCATTCACCGGCCGTGACGAGATCGAGGCGGCCGTCGCCATCGTAATCGATCCACACCGCGGCGGTGACCATGCCATGCGGCTGCGCCAGCTCTGGGGCGGCCTCGGCGGTGACATCGGTGAACCGCCCGCCCTCATTGCGGAGTAAGAAACTGCGTGCGGGAGACGGGTAGTCTCGCGGCGCGAGCCGACCACCCACGAACAGATCAGGCCGGCCGTCGCCCGTGAAGTCACCGACCGCGACGCTCGACGTACAGCCGAGCAGCGTGGGAAGCGCCTGCGTATCGCGCGCGAAGCGGCCGTTGCCCTTATTGAGGTAGAAGCGATCCTGGAGGAAGCGCGACACCGGCGTGTGCTGGTAGCCGCAGCTCGCGACGTACAGGTCGGGCAGGCTGTCACCGTTCGCATCCACGAACGCCGCACCCCAGTCGTCGTAGACCCGGTCCGCGAGCCAGGGCTGGCCCTGTGAGGATTCGCTGAAGCGGCCGTCCTTGCCCTGGATAAACAGCTTGCCCGGCACACCTGCGCCACCACCGATGAAGACGTCGTCCAGACCGTCGCGGTTCACGTCGGCGACGGCCAGCGGCGGTCCCTGCTTCGAGACTTCGTAGGGCAGCAGGGGCTGGACCTCGTAATCGATCGAGGAGCGCGTCGGTTGGGCGTACCTCAATGCTTGAAGCGGCTGAAAGAGAGGCTGTCTGCCATCAGCCGTCAGCAGTCTGCGGGCACCCGTTGCGTCCCGCTGGCTCAACGTCACCACTCGATCGACGCCGACGTTCGTGAGTAGCTGCTCGCGCCCGTCGGGCCAAATCACCTCGAGAGAGTCGACGCTCGTAGCGGGACCGAGCCCGATGTGCTCACGATCGTCCATCGTGGACAGGTAGCCGCGATACGGCGAGTGATAGAAGTACTGCTTCTGTCCACCCGCAGTCACGATCACCGTAGCGCCGATCCCGCGGCGATTGGGCGACTCACCCTCGAGTGTGATTTGCAGGAAGTGCGTGGAGTCGACGCGCACGCCTTGGTAGATCGACGCCGGAGCGTCGAGGTTGTTCACGACGAGGTCGAGCCGGCCGTCATTGTTCAGGTCGGCATACGCCGCCCCGTACGAGAACCCCGGCTGATCCAGCCCCCACGCGCGCGTGCTGTCACTGAACCTGAGGTCGCCCTTGCCATTGTTGTGGAACAGATATTTCGACACCCGGTAGCCGCGCAGGCGCCGGAGCGCCTGCAACGCCATCTCGTGATCGTCGGTGCGGCGCGCGCCCAGCGCCTCCGTCTGATAGTCGAGATCGTTGGGCGCTTTGGGATAGCCGTTGGTGATGAACAGGTCCTTGAAGCCGTCGTTGTCGACATCCGCGAACAACGCGCTCCAGCTCCAGTCGGTGGCGGCGACCCCCGTGTACCACGCGATGTCGCTGAACACCACGTCGCCGCTCGCATTGCTCCCGTTGCTCAACTGCAGTGAGTTCGCGTCGTAATCGATGCGAAAGCCGCGGCGCCGCAGCTCCTCCATGCTGAAATAGGTCTGATACCCGCTCATCCGCTTGCGCTGCTCGAGCGCGGCCGGCAGCATGTCGACCTGGGCGATGTCGGGCCAGCCGTCGTTGTTGAAATCGGCAATGTCCATGCCCATGCCGGCGAAACTGGCATGCTTGACCGACGCGCCAGCGCGATCGCTGAACGTGCCGTCTCCATTGTTGATATAGAGGACGTCATTCGGGGCCACATCGTTCGAGACGTAGATGTCGGGCCGGCCGTCGCGATTCACGTCCGCGACTACCGCGCCCAGGCCATGCCCCACCTGACGAAGAATCCCGGCCTCCCGGGACACGTCGGTGAACCGGTCACCATCGTTGCGGTACAGCGTGTTGTAGCCTTCGGGGCTGTCGCTGCGCACGCCCATGGGATGCGCGTCCGCCACACCGCGCGAGAAGTCTTTGGGCGAATTGTTGACCAGGAACAGGTCGAGGTCGCGATCGCCGTCGTAATCGAGAAACGCCGCGGTGATGGCGTAGCCGGTGTCCGCCAGCCCGTAGCGCGTAGCGGCCTCGGTGAACGTGCGATTGCCATTGTTGAGAAACAGCAGGTTGGCCCGGTCTCGGCCGCGGGATGTCTTCAAACCGGTGACGCAGACGTACAGGTCGAGAAAACCGTCGTCATTGACGTCCGCCATCGCCACGCCGCTCGCCCAGACCGACGTGCGCACACCCGCGGACGCCGTGATGTCCTCGAACCGCATGTCGCCCTTGTTCAGGTACAGGCGACTCGAGACCATGTTGCCCGTGAAGAACAGGTCGGGCAGTCCGTCGTTATCGATGTCCCCCACGGCCACGCCGCCGCCATTGTAGATGAACACCTCCGACTGCACGTTCACCGAATCGTCGGTCTTGATCGTGTTCGAAAACTCGATGCCCGTGCGACCCGGGCCCAGCAGCTCGAACAGCGGCTGCCCGCCGGAGCGCGTACAACCGATGCAGAGCACAACGATCGACGCGAGAAAAAAGCGAGTCATGGGTCAGGGAAGCTAACGCAGCCGGTCCAGGCCGGATATCGTTACGCCATGCACCGAGTGTCGAAACTTCCGACGCTGGTTTTCGCGTTCGCCCTCGTGGCGAGTTGCCGCAGTCCCGACAAGTCGGATGGAGAACGACTCGCCCATACGTATTGCGCCGCGTGTCATGCGTTCCCGGACCCGAGTCTGCTCGACAAGCAGACGTGGCGGACCGGCGTCTTGCCGCAGATGGTTCAACGCCTCAGTGGCCCCCCGCAGCTCTCGGTCGCGCAGCCGGAGACGCGCAGCCCCTACATGACCGTTCTCACCAGACCCGTGCCGGAGCAGGATCGGGACCGCATCGTCGCGTTCTATCTCGAGCACGCGCCGGACTCGCTCCCGCCGCAGACGCTGCCGGCCGAGCCCGGGATCGATCCCGAGCGGTTTCGAGCAGGCCCGTTCGTGACGCCGAGCATCCGGCTGGCCAGCAGCGCCATCATCACCCTGCTGTACGCCGATACGGCCGACCGGCGCATCTACGTCGGGGAAGCCGCGACGAACCTGTTGCGGGTGTTTGGGTGGGACCGGCGCCTGATCACGACGCTCCAGCTTCCCAGTCCGCCGACCGGGGTGATTGCGGAGGGGCGGCTCGTGCTGGTGCTGGAATCCGGGATCCTCGAGCCCAACGATGAGCCGCGCGGCAGCCTGGTGCAGTATGACGTGGGCCCTGACGGCGCGCTGCACTTCAACCGCACGATCATTGACTCCCTGTTCCGCCCCGTGTTCGTGCGCGAATTCGACGCCGATGGGGACGGCCGGAACGACTTCCTGATCGCGGAATTCGGGGATAACCGGGGTCGACTGGCGCTGTACCGGTCCACGGGCAGCGGGTACGAGCGGCGCGTCCTGGATGCGACGCCCGGCGCGATTCGGTTCGAGCTCCACGACCTGACGGGCGACGGCCGGGCGGATATCGTCGCGCTGTTCGGACAAGGCGACGAGCGCATCGTCCTGTACCCGGCCGACGGTACCGGACGCTTCACCGAGCGCCGCGTGCTCGCGCGCTTTCCTCCGGTGTACGGGTCGATGTATTTCACGATGCGGGATTTCAACGGCGACGGGGCGCTCGATATCCTCTACGTCAACGGCGACAACTACGACATGTCCCGCGTGCGCAAGCCATTCCACGGCGTCCGGATCCTGGAGAACGACGGTGCCAACAATTTCACCGAGCGCTTCTTTTTCCCCGTGTATGGCGCCGCGCAGGCCGCCGTGGCCGATTTCGATCGGGACGGTCGCCTCGACCTCGTCGTCACCAGCAACTTCGCTGATCCCGCGTTCCATCCCGAACGCGGCATCATGTTCTTGCAGAACACGGGCGCCTACACGTTTCAGCCGTACGCGTTCAGTGTTTCGGCCGGGAGTCAATGGAACCTGACGACCACGGCTGATTTCGACGGCGACGGACGTTTGGATGTGTTGATCGGTGCGATGCGCCTGGAGAACATTGCCAGGCTACAACGCGGCCGTGGCCCTCCGGCTGAACGGAGCGAGCCGCTGCTCCTGTTCGAGAACCGGGGGCGGGGGCGGGGCCAGGTCGTCGAGAGTAACTAACGCGCGTCGTTACGCGACGATATTCTTAGCGGATGCGTCGTCTCGCCGTGACTCTCGTCTTTATCGCTGCTGTCGTTGCGGTCGTGATCCTCAACGGGCGCGCGGCCGGCAGCGCCGTTCCGTCAGCCGCCGCGTCGATCCGCCTGCATGAGGTCGCGAGCGTGACCGGCATCGACTTCGTCCACCAGTCCCCAACCCTGGACCCTCAAGTACAGCACATCGCCCCCCACATCGCCGCGCTGGGCGCGTGCGTGTCGGTCGCCGACGTCAACAATGACGGCTGGGCCGATCTGTACTTCACCAGCTCGCGCTTCGGCGCGGCGAACGCGCTGTACTTGAACCAGAAGGACGGCAAGTTCCGCGATGTCGCAGGGCAGGCGGGCGTCGCGGCGCTCAATCGCGCGGGCGAAGGCGTGTCGATGGCCGCGGTGTGGGGCGACTACGACAACGACGGATTCGAAGATCTGTTCGTGTCCAAGTGGGGCTACCAGCAGCTGCAGCGGAACCTCGGCAACGGCACGTTCGCGGACGTGACGGCCGAGGCGGGGCTGCGTCGCTGGATGAACTCGAACGGCGCGGTGTGGCTCGACTTCGACCGAGACGGGCTGCTCGATCTGTACGTGACCGGCTATTTCCGCTCCGACATCGATTTCTGGAACCTGCGCAGCACGCGCATCATGCAGCACAGCTGGGAGTTCGCGACGAACGGCGGCAAGAACCTGCTCTTCAAAAACCTCGGGCAAGGCCGCTTCCAGGATGTCACCGACTCGCTCGGCGTGGGCAGCACGCGCTGGACGCTCGCGGCCGCGGCGGCCGATTTCAACGACGACGGCTGGCCCGATCTCTATCTCGCCAACGACTATGGCCCCGAGGAGCTGTATCTGAACCGCGAAGGCAAGCGCTTCGAGCTGGCGCGCGCCGGGTTGCAGGATGACTCGAAGAGCGGGATGGCGGTGACCGTCGGCGACGTGTACAACCGCGGCCGGCACGACGTCTTCGTCACGAATATCTCGGAGAAGGGCTTTCTGTTTCAGGGCAACAATCTGCGCGTGAATTTCCTGAAGGAGCTGGACCGCTTCGACGAAATCGCCTCCGGCGTCGTGGCCGACGCGGGCTGGGCCTGGGGCGCGCAGTTCGGCGACCTGAACAACGACGGGCTGCTCGATCTGGTGGTGGCCAACGGCTTCATCTCGGCCGATTCGACGCGCAGCTACTGGTATGCGATGTCGAAGATCGCGGGAGCGCAGGGCAACATCTTCGAGGACGCCCGCAACTGGCCGGCGATCGGCACGGCCTCGCTGTCGGGATTCGAGCGCTCGCGCGTCTTGATGAACCGTGGCGCCGACGGTTTCGTGGACGTCGCCGAGGAATCGGGGGTGACCGACCGGCTGGACGGCCGCGCGGTCGCGATGGCGGATTTGTTCAATCGGGGGGTGCTCGACGTCATCGTCGCCAACGAGAACGCGCGCGCGCTGATCTATCGCAACGCCGATTCCGCCCGCGGTCACTGGGTCGAGCTCAAGCTCGTCGGCTCGCGGTCGAACCGCAGCGCGATCGGCGCGGAGGTCACCGTCGAATTCGGCAACGTCCGGCAGCGCCAGGTGGTCGACGGCGGCAGCGGGTTCTGTAGCCAGAACGACCGCCGCTTGCATTTCGGATTGGGGACGGCGCGGCCGGGACGCGTGCTCATTCGCTGGCCGTCAGGACGGGAGCAAACCCTGGAAGGCCTGCAGGCTGACGAGCTGCACGTCATCACGGAACCAGCGTGACCTCGGCACCCGCACCCGCTGAGGCGTCCGCCCGAAGCGTCGTGGCCTCGGCCATCGACCCCCGATACCTGATCGTCTTTCTCATCACGCTGGTGCTGGTGCTGGGGGAGGCGCGCTACGGGATCCTCGGCGGATACGATCGTCTAGCGACGACGCTGGGCATCTCCCTCATCACTGAGGTCGTGCTCTCCTGGTGGCTGCGGGGGCGCGTGGCCAATCTGGCGAGCGCGTACATCACCGGGATCAGCCTGGCGCTCCTGACCAAGCCGCAGGCCAACATCCTCTGGCCGTTTGCACTGGGCGCGTTTCTCGCGATCGCTTCGAAGTACGTGCTGACCTATCGCGGCCGGCACCTGTGGAATCCGAGCAACTTCGCGATCGCGCTCATGGTGCTGGTCGCCTCGGACAGCGTGGCGATTCTGAGCCATCAATGGGGCAACGACCTGCGGATCAATCTGGTGATCTGGGCGTTCGGGCTGGTCATCGCGTGGCGCGCCAAAGTGCTGCACGTGACGCTGGCCTACGTCGTCTGTTTTATCGTGCTAGCGCTCATGCGCAATGCGATCGTCGGTGGCCCGCTACTGGCCGAGCTCGCGCCGATCACGGGGCCGATGTATCAGCTGTTCGTCTTTTTCATGGTGACCGATCCGCGCACCACCGTGGGCACTCGGAGGGGCCGGGTCATCGTCGTGGCGATCGTGGCGCTCGTCGAAGCCCTGATTCGTGTGGCGGGCGACTTCCAGCTACCGTTGCTGCGGCCATTCTATGTCTCGCCGCCGATTCTCGCGCTCGCGATTGTGGGGCCGATCGCGATGTTGTGGGATCTGCGACGGACGGCCGGGCGGCCTGATAGCCGGACGGCCAAAGCGTGACGGCTCTTCGCAAGATCGCTTGGGGCGTCATGACTGTGCTCGCGCTGTTCATCGCGCTGTACGCCATCGCGCTGCTGTTCGTCCCGGCCATGCGCCCGCCGTTCCTGCGCGACCGCTTCATCGTCACCCCTGCGGCGGCCGTCCTGCACCTCGCGGGCGCCGCCATCGCGCTCGCCGTCGGTCCGTTTCAGCTCAACACAGGGCTGCGCACCCGGTTCATCAAGGTGCATCGCTGGATGGGTCGATCGTACGTGGCGGGCGTGTTGCTCGGCGGGTTGGCCGCGCTGGCGCTGGCCACGATCGCGCAAACAGGACTGCCGGCGCGAGTTGGCTTCGGGCTGCTCGCGGTGCTGTGGCTGACGTCAACCGGGATGGCGTACCGGCATATCCGCGCGCGCCATCAAGCTTCGCATCGCCGCTGGATGATCCGCAGTTATGCATTGACGTTTGCCGCGGTGACCCTGCGCATCTATCTGCCGTTGAGCCAGGCGTACGGGATCCCGTTCGATCCCGCGTATCAGACAATTGCCTGGATGTGCTGGGTGCCGAACCTGGTCGTGGCGGAATGGATCATCCTGCGTCAGCCCGCTCCGTCACCAAGTGCCGAGTCGGTTCATGCGGCCGTTTAGCGCGCTCAGTGCAGGGCTCGCGCTCGGCTGCGCAGCGGTCGAGCGACGATTCTGCACGGCGTGCACGTGGATTCGATGGCGTTGCGCGGGATTCCCTACCACAGGCCGCTCGCCTGTGATTCCTGTTCCGTCGTGATCCCCAGGGCCGACGTCGACTCCGTGCGCATCGGGGATCTCAGCAACGGTCTCTGGAAAAGCGTGGCGCTGGGGGTCGGGCTGTTCGTCGGGGCCGGCGTCGTGTACTGCCTCAAGCGAGACTGCGGCGGGACTTAGACTATAGGTCTCGACGCTACTGCTCGACGATGTCGATGCTGGTGCCAGGCTCGATGGGGCCCTGGATCTTCTGGACTTTCCCCGTCGGCCATCTCACTTCGATTGCCGCGACACTCCCGGCTCCACCCAAGCCGAAGTACAGGGGCAGGTCGCTCTGCGAGAGATAGCCGGACTTGCCATCCAGCACCTTCAGAATCCGCCGCTGATTCTGGAGCACGACCGTCACCTGTGCGCCGACGCCCTGACGATTCGACTGGGTACCACGAAGCCTGACCTTCACGAATTGCACGCTCTTCCGTCGCGCCAAGTCGCTGATCAGCACTTGCGGTCCCGCGTTGAACTCGTTGGTGACGAGATCGAGGTCTCCATCTCCATCGAGATCGAGGACGACGGAGGAGCGCGTGCCCCGTGCCGCGATCACGCGCACCCGCCCGCCGCCGTCGGGTTGACAGGAGATCTGCATCGCCGGCGAGTGCCGGCATACGTTGCACAGCGAATTCCCGCGATCCGCGCCCTGACACTCGAGTGTGAACCAGACCTGGTGTGTGGCATCTTCACTCCCTGACCGCGGTTCGACGCCGAGCACGAACTCGCCTGGCAGGAAGCGACGCCCGCGGTCGTTGAGCAGCACAGAGTTGATGCCGTAGCGGAACGGAAAGTTCATCCCCGCCGCGATGAAAATGTCGTCCCACCCGTCAGCGTTGAGATCGTCGACACTCGGGCCCCAGGGCCAGTACGTCTCCACACCGAAGCTGTCGGAGACATCCTGGAACCGGCCGCCGCCCTGATTGGCGAAGAGCGTATTGCCGAAGA
>Ga0137437_1000057_pt1 | contig 28044 bp, 19 predicted proteins | sample EasRivERMGT138_2_FD_102332 | JGI IMG/M metagenome (GOLD analysis project Ga0137437, IMG submission 102332) | Soil microbial communities from meander-bound floodplain in the East River, Colorado, USA - East River MetaG ERMGT138_2 | ecosystem: Environmental > Terrestrial > Soil > Floodplain ...
GACACCCATTGGGGCTTCAAGGGGCCGGCCAATCCCGACCCCGCAGCGGCGTTCGAGCGCAGCATCGCCGAGATCGCGCGGTGGCCGACGCGACCGGAGCTCGTCGTCCACACCGGCGATGTGACCCACAGGACGACCGATGTCGGCGAGCGCAAGGCACGGCTCGAGGCGGCGAAGGCGATGCTGGCCAAGCTTGGCACCGAGCTGCTCGTGATCCCGGGTGAGCACGACGCGGACGCCGATCGCGGTGCGGCGTTCCAGAGCGTGTTCGGCGTGACCCACCAGGCGCGCGAGCTCCATGGCGTCCACATGATCACCATCGACAACGTGTCCGATCCGAAGGGCGCCATCGGCGACGAGCAGCTCGCGTGGCTCGATAAGGAGGTCGGCAAGGTCCCGGCGGATCGTCCGCTGCTGGTGTTCACGCATCGTCCGCTGTTCCCGCTGGCCCAGCCGTGGGACTGGTTCACCCAGGACGGTGAGCGCGCGCTCGCGATCCTCGATCGCCACCCCAACACGACCGTGTTCTACGGCCACATCCATCAGGCGCTCATCCACAAGACCAACGCGATCCTCCACGTCTCGACGCGCTCGCTGGTGTTTCCGTTGCCGGCGCCGATGTCGCAGCCGACGAAGGCGGCGCTGCCGTGGGACGCCGCCGCGGTCGATCACGGCCTCGGCTATCGCGGCATCGCGCTCGAGGGCACGCAACCAACCTGGGTAGAGCGTGCGCTGGTGGGCTAGCCTCGCGATCCTGTGCGCGTGCCACGGTGCCGGACCGGCAGCCGCGCCCGGATCGCCGGGTCTGGTCGCGCCGGCGTCGAGCTGCAAGGTCTCGAACGCCGTGTGTGACCCGGCCGTCACCGACGAGGTCGCCCTCGCCCTCGTTCAGCACCGCTGCGTCAAATGCCATGACGAGGGTGGAGCCGCCTTACACCCGTTCCTGAATGCGGCGGCGCTGTTGCACGAGCGCGCCAACGTCTCCCTCCGGCTGGCCGGCTGTGAGATGCCACCTGATGAGACACCACTGCCCGCCGACGAGCGCGCTCGCCTGATCGGGTGGGGCGCGTGCGCGGCGCCATAAACCAGTGACCAGTCGGGCACCAGATCGCCGTTCGTTCGATGTATACGTCTGCTGGTGTCCCTGTCTCGCAAATCGCGGACGCTCGCCGTCGTCGCCGATCGCGTCGACCCGAGCCCGTCGCTGGCCGAGCAGGTGCTTGAGTACGCCGACGAGCTCTACGGCCTGGCGCGTCACCTGTGTTCATCGACGAGCGACGCCGAGGATATCGTGCAGGAGGCCTACGCCCGCGCCTTCGGTGGCATCGCCCGGCTCACCCCGGGGTCCAACCTGCGCGCCTGGTTGTTTCGGATCTTGCGCAACTGCTTCATCGATCAGGCCCGGAGGAAGAAGATCGTGCTCGAGATCTCCGACGACAGCGTCGGCGAGCGTTCAGCGAACGAGGTGTGGGACGCCGCGTCGCTCGACCAGCTGCGCTACCTCGCCGCCGCCGACCTTGAGCGCGCGCTTGCCACGTTGTCGCACGAGCTGCGGTTCATCGTGTTGCTCGACGCGCAAGGCTTCAGCGAGGCCGAGATTGCCGACATCGCGCGGTGCGCGCCGGGTACCGTGAAGTCGCGGCTGTCGCGGGCGCGTGCTCGGCTGCGCGCTGTGCTCCAGGGGCGCGATGAACGAGCGAGCGAGTACAGGAGTACCGGAACGCGCCCGTGCCTAGTGTGACCTTCCTCACTCGACGACGAGATAATTTGAGGCTCCAACGAGGTCGGTTGTGTGGGTGCACGACGGATCTTTGACGAGCGCGTTCATCGATTCTCAGTTGACAGAACAGAGCTTCGTTTTGCCGAACGCCTTACACATCGATCCCTCTGGACACTCGATATCCGTCTTGCAGGAGCGGTAGCAGAGAGGTCCCACCTTCGGCGCAGGCGTAAAGAGGCGAGGGCACTTCCCATTCACCGGGGGCGAAGTCCCGAAGAGGCTCGGCGGTGGTTTTTTTCCACCCACGCCCGCTTCGGGTGATTTGGCAGCGGCGGTGCACACCGTCGTATACGAGGGGCTCGAGGTGATCTCGCCCGACGACTGGGGAACGACGATCCGCGCCTCGCATTTGCTGCCGGTGGCGACGCACTCCGCGGCGTCCTTGCAGACGTACGCGCAGCGCGGCGGATCCTCGAGCACGACGAGCGCGGTGCCGGGCTGCCCCGTGCCGACCCGGCACCTCAGCAGAGGGAACTTTTTCTTCGCCGGCGGCGGTTCGAATGCGAAATGTCCGATCCAGCCCATGAGCTTTCGCGATCGGTGTTTCGGATCGGAAAACGTGACCCGGTAAAAGCCATACCGCTCCGAGAGCTGGACGACGTCGTCGTCGCGATCGAGTGTCACGATCAGGTCTCCCATCGGGTACGACTTGAACGCGAGCGCCGCTGACGTCTTCACCTTCAATGGCACATGGTCGACCGCCACCTCGTCCTCGTAACGGGCCACATCGAGCTCGTTTGCCGCCTCGAGCGCGGCCGCATCCAACCCCGCGTCGGCGATCGCGACCGGCTTGCCGGTCTCCACGGGCTCGGACTTCTTCTTGTTGCCGCACGCGGCGAGGCCACAGCCCAGGGCCGCGGCGATGACGATGGCGATTCTCATGCTCGGCACGATTCTAACGGTGGCGCTTGAGCGGCCCCAAAAGCAAGGGGCGGGAGCGACCGAGGTCACTCCCGCCCGAACGACGATCGTTTTCTATAGCGAGCGCAGGAAGTTCACGACGTCCTGCTGCTTCGTCGCCTGAAGTGCACTGAAGTTCTGAATGACCTTGTTCGCTTCCGACGCCGGGTACGCCGGGGTGTTGCCGTGGGCGGCCGAGGCCAACGAGAAGTGCGCGAGGATCGCATCGACGAGCGACTTCGCGCGGCCGTCGTGGAGGAAGAAGATGCGCTGCCCGACGCCCCAGAGCGGCGCGGTACGGAATTCATCGGGACCGGCATCGCCCTGGATGACGTTGTCGGCGAGCGTCGCGCCCATGTGGTGGATGGCGATGTCCGAGAAGAGGTTCGCGGTGACGCCTCTGAGCGAGTCCGACGCCGGGCCGGTGTCACCACTGCGGGTGGTCATCGACGGCGTGTGACACCCATCACAACCGATATCCTTGAACGTCTGGAGGCCGCGGTTCGCGCTCGAGTTGAACGCGACCGGCTTGGGCTGATCCATGAAGCGCATCATGATCTGGAACACCATCCAGTCGGCGTCGTGGGTGAGCGGGTTATCGAAGGACTCGTCGGTGCCGGGCGGACCAGTGCGCGTGACGTCGTTGGGCTCCGAGCCGAGGTTGCAGTTGTAGTCCTCGACCTTCGACTGCGGGAACAGCTCGTTGGTGACGCCCATCTCGACGTTGTACGCCTCGCCCGAGAACAGCGTGATCGACGCGTTCTGCGCCTTCCAGCCGAACCGCGTGATCGTCCCCGTGTTGCCGTTGTGGCCGAAGTGGCCGGTGATCCCGAGCGCCTGCCTGCGGGCGGCACTCGCGGCGAAGTGCGCCTCGAGCTCGACGTCGGGCAGCGAGTCCATGATCCCGAGGCCGAACAGCGCGGTCGGGATGCGGAAGCCCATGTTGTCGCGGTTGGCCTCGAAATCAGGCTGGCCGTTCGTGCAAAGCGGGGCGTCGGAGCGCCCGCGCACCGAGAACTTCTGGTGCACGCCGCCGTCGCGCGTGCCGTCCGGGTTGAAGAGGAAGCGCACTTCGCGCGTCGGGCCGTCGATCGTCTCGAAGAACGGGACGATGTTCGTGGCGCCCTTCGCGACCGCCGCCGCGAACGACTGGTTCACGAAGCCGCCCGTGCCGCCGATGGCCGGCTGCGAGTGGCAGCCCAAGGTGCAGGTGTTGGAGTTGTAGCGCGCACCGAGGCCGGCGGAGTTCGTGGTGCCCGGAGGCGAGCCGGGGGGGATCGGCGACCCCGGCGTGACGTCGGCGCACTCGTCGCACGTGGCTTCGACCTCGGTCGCGCGGAAGGCCCCTTCGTTGAAGAGAGCGAGCTCGTTAGCGCTCATCCCGGCGATCGGGCCGCCGGCGCCCGGAGCACCGCCGCGGACGCCCGGATCGGTGACGCCACTAGCCGCCGTGATCGCGCCGCCAGCCGGCCCGCTGAGGGCGGTGCTGGTATCCGCGGTCGCTGTGGACTCGATGCCGTCGCTGCTGACGCAGCCGGACATGCCACTAATGAGCGCCACCGGCAACGTCGCGCCGATGACTACATTCACCACAAAATTCGCCATAAACTTCTGGGACATGGATTCGAACCTCCCCTTGTCGGGACAAGAGCAATAACTGCGGACAGTATCGCCGTAGGTGAGGAGCAGGGCTGCACCCTCAACTACTGCGATATGACCCAAGCTCGTACCTGTGCAGAGATAAGGCCAAATTCCGGATTCAGTGTAATCTTATGTAGCTATGGAAGAATTTCACATCGTGCGTAATCGCACATGGTCTTATTTTGGCACATATATAGGGTAAATTATCAGAACTACTGGAAAAATTTTCGAGCACGCTTCAGGTTCCAGATCGAGCCCTATCTATATAGATCTATTGTGCTTTTCGCTCATATTGCGCGTTTCATCTGTATGTTTTTCAATACACTCATTTGGCCTCGAATCCGATGCGTTCCTCGCCTGACGCGCCCAATCGACACGCCGGCCTGCGGTCGACGCGTCGCGACGTCGGCCGTTTGGCTGTAATGTTCGCACGATGCAGAGACCGTTACTCCCGGAAGATCGCGTCGATCCCGCGATCCGCGAGGCCATCGCCTCGAACCATCGCGACATCATCGACGAAGTAGAAGCGGCGGTCGCCGCGAACGACGTGGTCGTCGTCGGAATGAAGCAGAACCCGTTTCCTCGTCGCGCCCGCAAGGCCCTCGGCGCGGCCGGGATCAAGTTCCACTACCTCGAGTACGGCAGCTACTTCAGCACGTGGCGGCGGCGAACCGCGCTCAAGATCTGGAGCGGCTGGCCGACGTTTCCGATGGTCTTCGTCAAGGGTGTGCTGGTCGGCGGCGCGGGGGATGTTCAGAAGCTGCTCGATTCCGGCGAGCTAGCGCGCCGGCTCGCGGCCAGCGCCCCCGCCAGCGCCGACGCTCGACCAGGCGCCGCGACGGCAGCCACGTAGCGATTGGCTAGCGCTCGGCTCGGACCCCCGGTCGGCGCGGCGTTTACGCCACGGCACGCCGACGGCATAGCTACCGGTCGGTTCCGGCGGGGTGAGATCGCGCGAGGGCCGCCGGACCGTGGCTTCGGGAGCGGCTTACACCCCGTGGAGCATGACGTCGGCGACAGCCCGGCTGAACGCGGCCGGATCGGGGAGCTGCCCCGAATCCGCCAGGTGGGCCTGGCCGAGCAACAGGTCGGCGTAGAGGCCCAGCCGCGGATCGGCCTTGTTCTCGGCGAAGATGGCCTGGAGCTTCGGGATCAGCTGGTGGCCCGGGTTGAGCTCCAGGATGGGCTTGATCTTGGGTGGCTTCTGGCCGAGCTGCTCGAGCATCTTCTGCATGCGCGGGGTGAGGTCATGCTCGTCGCTGACCAGGCACACCAGGGACGAGGTCAGGCGGCTCGACAGCCGTACTTCCTTGATGTCGTTCTGCAGGTGCACGCGGAAGTAGGTGAGCAGGTCGCTGTATTCCTTCTGCTTGTCCTGGAGGGCCTCGGCGGCCTTCTTGCGATCGTCCTCGGAGCCGAGCTCGATCTCGCCGCGCCCGATCGACTTGAGCGGCTTGGTCTTGAAGGCAGGCGCGCGCTCGAGCCACAGCTCGTCGATCGGATCTGCGAACAGCAGCACCTCGTAGCCCTTGGCGGCGAACGCCTCGAGCAGCGGCGACCTGGCGACCGCCTCCTTCGACGAGCCGGTCAGGAAGTAGATCGCGTCCTGGCCGTCCTTCATGCGGCCGACGTAATCATCGAGCGAGGCGAGCTTGGTGGTGTCGTGGGTCGACGCCCAGGTGGACGCGGTGACGACCAGCTCGAGGAGCTTGTCGTTGTCCTGGGTGTCGTACGCCAGGAGGCCTTCCTTGAGGACCGGGCCGAACGCGGCCCAGAACTGCAGGTAGTCCTCGAGCTTGTCGCGCTTCATCTCGTCGAGGGTCGCGAGGACCTTCTTGACCAGCTGCTTGCGGATGACCTGGATCTGGCGATCCTTCTGGAGGATCTCGCGCGAGACGTTCAGCGAGAGGTCGTGCGCATCGACCACGCCCTTGACGAAGCGCAGGTGCGTGGGCATCAGCTCCTTGCACTCGTCCATCACGAACACGCGCTTGACATAGAGCTGCACGCCGCGCTTCATCTCGGCGCTGTAGAGATCGAACGGCGCCTTGGCGGGGAGGTAGAGCAGAGCGTAGGCCTCGAGCGTGCCCTCCATCTTGATGGGGATGGTGCGCAGCGGATCGGTCCAGTCGTGCGAGATGTGGCGATAGAACTCGCGGTATTCGTCCTCGGAGACCTCGGCCTTGGGCCGGTCCCAGATCGCCTTCATCGAGTTGAGCGTCTCGTCTTCGAGGATCTTGGGGTCCGCCGGCTTCTCGCCGTCGCGCCAGCGCTGCATCCGGATCGGATAGGTGACGAAGTCCGAGTAGCGCTTCACGATCTCTTTGATCACGTGATCGGTCGTGTAGTCGCGGAGGCCGTGCTCGGCGTCCTCGGGCTTGAGGTGGAGCGTCACGGTGGTGCCGGCGTGGTCGCGCTCGGCGTCGCTGATCGTGTACGCGCCGTCGCCCGTGGACTCCCACCGCGTGGCCGTGGCTTGCCCGGCGCGCCGGGTGACCAGGACGATCTTCTCGGCGACCATGAACGCCGAGTAGAACCCGACGCCAAACTGGCCGATCAGCTCCGGCGGGACGTCCTGCTTCTGCGCTTGCTTCTGGGCTTCGTCGAGCGCCGTGAGGAACTCGCGGGTTCCGGATCGGGCGATCGTGCCGATGTTCTTGATCACCTCCTCGCGGGTCATCCCGATGCCGTTGTCGGAGATCGCGAGCGTCCGCTGGGTGCGGTCGGCCTCGAGCCGGACGTGGAGGTCGGCGGCGCCGAGCTCGGTCTTGGTGAGCTGCTCGAACCGCAGCTTGTCGAGTGCGTCCGAGGCATTCGAGACGAGCTCGCGCAGGAAGATGTCTTTGTCCGAGTAGAGCGAGTGGACCATCAGGTCCAGGAGCTGCTTTACCTCGGCTTGGAATTCATGGCGTTCGATGGGCTGGTTCATGGCTCGTTGGCAGGGGGTGAGGGGCGATCCGGCCCCGACCTGGATCGGTAGATACCGGGCCGCAGCGGCGCAAGGCGGAAAAACCACCCTACCGCGAGGATCCCCGCGGGGGCCGGGTCGGAACACGGGACCCGAGGATCCCGGGACTTCTTGGAGAGCTCGCGAAAAAATTCCCGGCCGGGAATGAAAGATGGTAGTGGGCTGGTCTTGGGGGGCGCATGGAAGCGATCGCGATCGACAGGTTATCCAAGAGTTATGGCCGGATACAGGCCCTCTCGGGGGTCAGTTTCAAGATCGAGCCGGGCGAGGTCATCGGCCTCCTGGGGCCCAACGGCGCCGGCAAGACCACGCTGATGAAGATCCTGACCGGCTACCTCGAGCCGGATGAGGGTGACGTGCGGGTCCACGGCATCGACGTCGTCACCGACCCGATCGCGGCGCAACGCCGGATCGGGTACTTGCCGGAGAGCGCGCCGCTGTACGGCGAGATGCTGGTCCAGGAGTACCTGGAGATGATGGCCGCGCTACGCGGGGTGGCTCCGGAGCGCCGGCATGACCGGATGATCGAGGTGATCCGCGCGACCGGCCTGACCGAGCGAGTGGTCCAGCCGATCTCGACCTTGTCGAAGGGCTTCCGCCAGCGGGTCGGCATCGCGCAGGCGATCATCCACGAGCCGGATCTCTTGATCCTCGATGAGCCGACGACGGGCCTCGACCCGGCGCAGATTGTCGAGATCCGCGATCTGATCGTGGGGCTCGCGAAGACGACGACCGTGCTCTTGTCGACCCACATCCTGTCCGAGGTCGAGGCGACCTGCGAGCGGGTGCTGGTCATCATGCAGGGCGAGCTGCGCGCCGATGCCAAGCTGGCCGAGCTGCGCAGCGCGAACGCCGCGGTGGTCGCGATCGATTCGTCGGCGAGCGGCGTCGCCGACGTGCTGAACAAGGTCGGCGGGGTGACCTCGGTCGAGGCGGCCGGCACCGCCGGCGACTATATGCGCTGGCGGGTGACCTCGGGGAGCGCCGACGAGCTATGCCCGGCGTTGTTCGAGGCGCTTCGCACCAGGTCGTGGAAGATCGGCGAGCTCCGGCCCGAGCCGAAAACCCTGGAGCGCGTGTTCCGCGATCTCGCCGAGCGCGCAGGGCAGGTGACGCCATGATGCGAACGGTCATCAAGAAGGAGCTGCGCGGCTACTTCAACTCGGCGATCGCGGTGATCTTCCTCGCCGCGTTCCTCGCGGTCGCGCTGTACACGTTCTTCTGGCGCGAGAAGTTCTTCGCGCGCGGCATCGCCGACCTGCGGCCGCTGTTCGAGTGGATGCCGAAGCTGCTCATCATCCTGGTGTCGGCGCTGTCGATGCGGCTGTGGGCCGACGAGCGACGCAGCGGGACGCTCGAGGTGCTGTTGACGCTGCCGGTGCCGCGCTGGCAGCTCGTCGTCGGCAAGTTCATCGCGGGCCTGCTCCTGATCGCGGTCGCGCTCGGGCTCACGCTCGGGTTGCCGATCACGATCGCGAAGATGGGCAACCTCGATCTCGGGCCGGTGTTCGGCGGCTATCTCGCCGCGCTGCTCCTGTCGGCCGCGTACCTGGCGATCGGGATGTGCGTGTCGGCCGCGACCGGCAACGAGATCGTGGCGTTCGTCGGCACCGCGGGGCTCTGCCTCCTGGCGTACGTGATCGGAGACTTCGGCGGCGACCTGGGGCGCGCGCTTGGGACCGGCGCGCGGTTCGAGAGCGTGGCGCGCGGCGTGCTCGATCTGCGCGACCTGGCGTATTACGGCGGGATCGTGTGCGTCGGGATCGCGCTGAACGTGGTCCTGTTGCAGCGGCTGACGTGGGGCCGCGGGTCGCGGGGGCGCAGCCGCCGGCTGGCGGCGTTGCTCGCGGTCGGCCTCGTCGCCGCGAACGCGATCGCGCTCGATGCCTGGCTGGCGCCGGTGCGGCACGCGCGCATCGATCTGACCCAGGACGGGACCTACAGCCTGTCATCGTCGACCCAGAAGATCCTCGGCGGCCTCGACGAGCGCCTGCTCATTCGCGGTTACTTCTCGGAGCAGACCCATCCCAAGCTCGCGCCGCTCGTGCCGCAGCTCCGCGACCTGCTCGAGGAATACCGGATCGCCGGCGGCGGCAAGGTGAGGGTCGAGATGATCGACCCGACCGGCTCCGACGCCGCCAAGCGCGAGGCCAAGGAGCGGTTCGGGATCGATCCGACGCCCCTGCGGTTCGCTACCCAGACCGAGAAGTCGGTGATCAACGCGTACTTCGCCGTCGCGATCGAGTATGGCGATCAACACGCGGTGATCGGGCTCGATGAGCTGATCGCGGTCCGCGCGGTCGACGTGGGCGAGGTCGAGGTCTCGCTGAAGAACCCCGAGTACCAGCTGACCAAGACGATCAAGAAGACGGCGTCGGCGTTCTCGAGCGTCGACGCGCTGTTTGCGTCGACACCGGGCAAGATCCAGCTGACCGCGTACATCACGCCGAAGACCCTGCCCGAGGCCTGGAAGGACGGGCCGGCGAAGCTGAAGAAGGTGGTCGACGAGCTGTCGAAGCAGGCCGGCGGCAAGCTCGCGTTCACCACCATCGAGCCGAACACCGACGCGGAGATGCGCGATCTGTTCACCAAGTTCGGGCTGCGCCCGCACTCGGAGTTCCTGTCGAACCAGGTCTACTACTTCGACCTGTTACTCCAGGTCGGCAGCCGCATGGTGCGGCTCGCGCCACCGCAGAGCCTCGGAGACGCCGAGCTCAAGACCGCGGTCACCGAGGGGCTCAAGCGCGCCGCGCCCGGGTTCACGCGCGTGGTCGGCTTGTGGGCGCCACCGGCGCCGCCGCCGATGCCGCCGATGCAGGGCATGCCGCCGCAGCAGGTGCCGCCGCCGCAGACGTTCCGTGCCCTGCAGCAAGCGCTGTCGGGCAACTACGAGGTGCGCGAGGTCGTGCTGTCGTCGCCGGTGCCCGACGACATCGAAGCGCTCGTGCTCGCGGGACCGGCCGCGCTCGACGCCAAGGCCGCCGAGAACCTCGATCAGTTCGTGATGCGGGGCGGCGCGGTGGTCGCGCTCGCGGGCCGCTACCGGATCGCCCAGAGGGCGGGCCTCGCTGTCGAGAAGGTAGCGACTGGCCTCGAGGCGGCGTTCCAGAAATGGGGCATCACCGTCGGCGACGACATGGTGATGGACACCAAGAACGATGTGCTGCCGGAGCCGGAGGATCGCGATCTCGGCAACGGCATGGTGGTCCAGGAGCTCCACCAGGTCGCGTACCCGTTGTTCGTCAAGATGGACGGCGATCAAGTCGCGTCGTCGAGCGCGATCACGAGCGGCCTGACCGGCTCGGTGATGCACTGGGCGTCCCCGGTGAAAGCCGATGCCAAGGTCGGCGACGACGAGCACCGCGTCGAGGTGCTGCTGCGGTCGTCGGACGCGTCGTGGCTGACGTCGTCGACCACGGTCAAACCCGACCTCCGCACGTATCCGGAGCTGGGGTTCCCGGGGCCCAAGGATGGACCTGCCGACAAGAAGGGCAGCCAGGTCATGGCCGTGGCGATCACGGGCGGGTTCGCCAGCAGCGTCGCGAAGCCGGCCAAGCCCGATGATAAGCCCAGCGTGGACGCGCCCCACGCGCGGCTGATCGAGCACTCGCCACCCGACACGCGGATCGTCGTGTTCGGTTCGTCGACGTTCGTCTCCGATCTCGTCCAGCAACTCGACTCCGAATTCACCAAGTCGAACGTCGAGCTCGTTCACAACGCGGTTGACTGGTCGCTCGCCGACACCGACCTCCTGGCGATCCGATCGCGCAACGCGGCATCCCGGGTGCTCACGATCGGCCCCGATTCGGCGGGCGGGTGGCGGACGCTGAACCTCGCGATCGCGCTGGTCGGCCTCGTGCTGGTCGTCGGCATTGCCTGGTTACGGCGGCGCGCGGTCCGGCCCATCACGACCGCAAAGGAGGCCTGAGATGCTCACGCGGTTTCACAAGATCCTGATCGCGGCCCTCGCGGTCCAGCTCGTGCTCGTCGTGTTCGTGATGACGCGCGGCGATGACAGCGCCGCCTTGAAGGAGCACCCGATCCTCACCGGCTTCGACGCCGCGAAGGTCACCCGGCTCCAGGTGTTCTCGGGCCAGGACGCCAAGCCCATCGACCTCGTCAAGCGCGAAGCCGGCTGGGTCCTCGCCTCGGGGTTCGACTACCCGGTCGACCAGGCCAAGGTCACCGACGTGTTGTCGCCGGTCGCCAAGCTGGCTGCGGCCGCGCCGATCGCGACCCAGGCGAGCCGCCACAAGCAGCTCCACGTCGCCGACACCGAGCTCGAGCGCAAGCTCGTGATCACGGTGGGTGGCAAGGACGTGACGCTGTACATCGGCAGCTCGGCCGGCGCGCGCCGCACGGCCGTGCGGATCGGCGGCGATGACAAGGTGTTCGCCGTGACCGGCATCTCGGCGGCCGCGGTCGGCAGCGAGCCGCGCCAGTGGGTTGATGCGAGCTACGTGAAGCTCACGCGCGATGACATCGCCAAGGTCTCGGTCCAGCGCGATGCGACGACCGTGGAGCTCGCGCGCCCGGCACCGCCATCGGCTGCACCTGCAGGGCCGGGCAGCGGCAGCGCAGCCGGGAGCGCGGCGCCACCGCCTGCCGAGCACTGGAGCGCCGCGGTTCGCGGAGCACCGATCACGCTCGCGACCGGCGAGTCACTCGACGACGCTGCGATCGACCGGCTCGTCGGCCAGGTCGCGACGATCGATCTGCGCTCGCCGGCCGATCCCAAGCGGGATGCCTCGAAGCCGACCGCGACGATCACGATCGAGCGCAAGGCGTCCGGTGCGGCGACCCCCGCGCCGACCATCCTCGACGTGATCGCCGACGGCGACGCGTACTGGGTGCACGACCGCAGCCTGCCGCGCGCGGCCCTCGTCGACAAGGCGCGGATCGATGACGTGGTCGGTGTCGATCGCGACAAGCTCATCAAGAAGCCGCCGCCGCCGCCGGTGCCACCGCCCGGCGCAGGAGCCGGCTCGGCGCCGCGGCCGGGCGCGGGGTCAGCATCGCGACCCGGACCTGGCGGACCTGGCGGACCTGGATGAACAGCGGCTCCGCGTGGGAGCCGGGGCTGCAATCAGCTCGCGAACAGGTCGTGCATCGTCACGCACTCGAGACCGGCCGCGTGCAGACTGGCAACGATGCGCGGCAGGGCGTCGAGCGTCCACTGCTGGCCTTCGTGGAACAGCACGACCTCGCCGGCGGTGATGGTGGCGCATTGCTCGACGAGCTGCACCGGATCGGTCGTGTTGTAGTCGTAGGAGTCGAGCGACCACATCGCAACCGTGTAGCCGGAGGCGACCAGGTTGACGAGCGACGTGGGATCGAGCGTGCCATGCGGTGGGCGGACCCACGAGCGCCCGGTGAGCTGGCCGCCGAGCGCGTCATCGGTGCGCTCGCATTGCTCGAGCAGCGCGCGCCGGCTGAGCTTGTTGAAGCGCATGTGATCGAAGCCGTGCCCGGCGACCTGGTGGCCGCGGCGGAGATACTCACGAACGAGATCCGGACGATTAGCGGCGCGCCCGCCGATCAGGAAGAAGGTGGCAGGAACACCGAGGTCATCGAGGACATCGAGATACTGCTCGGTCATGTGATCCGGACCGTCATCGAAGGTCAATGCGACGCGCTTGGCGGTGGAAGCGCCTCGTCGGAGGACGCCCGGGAACGCATCGAACACCGCGTTCTTCACGAAGGTGCGGACGGAACCAATCACTCCATTGTTCATACGGTCAATCTCCCAGTCGGACAAGCGGTGCGACCCATGGGGTTTCCCTACCTAGAACGACCTCAGCAGACACTTCATTCGGTGCTGCGCGCTTTTCTGACCACGACGATGGGGACGGTATCGTCGGATACGGCGTTCGCGGGGTGCACGTGCGGCGGGTCACGATGCGTCGTGACGCGGCTCGACGTCAGGCTAGCTCGCAGGGTTGGCGAGGTACCAGCGGCGATCGATCCGAGCGAATCGCCGGCACGTTAGATTCGCGTGATTTCCTCCTGTGGCGAGGGCGACGCCGCGATGCGCGACGGCTGGGTCGTATGGCATCGCGAGGTGTTCGGCGGCTCGCGTTGAAGGGCGCGCACCGCGCGGTGACGGGGCGCCGCGGGCGCTCACTTCGGCGCGAAGTAGCTGCGGTAGCGCTCGCGCAGCTCGGTCTTCTGGAACTTGCCGGCCGACGTTCGCGGGATCGACTCGATCGACTCGAACGCATCGGGTAGCCAGAATTTCGGGAACCTGGCCGCGAGGTGCGCCCGCAGATCGTCGACCGAGGCGGTCGCGCCTGGCTTGAGCACGTACACCGCGAGCGGGCGCTCGCTCCACTTCGGGTGCGGCACGCCGACGACCGCGGCCTCGCGAATCGCGGGATGCCCCATCAGCGCGTTCTCGAGCTCCTGCGACGCGATCCACTCGCCACCGCTCTTGATGAGATCCGCGATCCGGTCGGTGAGCTGCACGATGCCGTGCTCGTCGACCCGCGCGACGTCGCCGGTGCGGAAGAAGCCGTCCGCTGTCCAGCGCTCCGGCGTGGCGCCGCCGACGTACGCCGAGGCGATCCACGGGCCGCGGCACATCACCTCGCCGCTGGTCTTGTCGTCGCGCGGCACCTCACCGGCTTCGTTGCGCACGCGGATATCGACCAGCGGCGGCGGCACGCCCTGTTTGGCGCGCAGGCGGTAGCGCGTCGCCTCGTCGGCGCCGGCGAGCTGCGGCGGGACGCGGGACACCAGGCCGATCGGCGACATCTCGGTCATGCCCCACGCGTGGATCAACGTCATGCCCAGGCGATCGAAGTCGCGGATCAGCTGCTCCGGCGCCGCCGAGCCGCCCACGATCATCCGCAGGCCCGGCATGAGCTTCCAGTGACCGGGCGCCGCGTCCATCGCCTCGCGGATCCCGAGCCAGATCGTCGGCACGCCGGCCGCGCAGGTGACGCGCTCGCTCGCGAGCAGCTCGAGCAGGCTCGGTGGATCGAGGTGCGGCCCGGGAAACACCAGCTTGGCCCCCAGCATCGCGGCGATGTACGGCAGGCCCCAGGCGTTGACGTGGAACATCGGCACGACGGGCAGGATCGTATCGCTGCGCGACAGATCGAGCGCGTCGGGCAGCGCGGCGGTGAGCGTGTGCAGCACCGTCGAGCGATGGCTGTACACCACGCCCTTGGGCTTGCCGGTGGTGCCGCTCGTGTAGCACGTCGCGAGCCCGTCGGACTCGGCGAGCACGGGCAAGGCGACGTCGGTCGCGCGCTCGAGGAGCTGCTCGTAGCCCTCGCGCTCGCCGGCATCGCCGACGACGATCACGCGCTCGAACGCGCTACCGCTCGCGATGACCTTGTCGAGCAGCGGCAGCAGCACGTCGTCGACGATCACGAAGCGATCGCGCGCGTCGTTCGCGATGTACGCGATCTCGCTGGGGTGCAGCCGCAGGTTGAGCGTGTGGGTCACGCCACCGGCCAGCGGGATCCCGAAGTACGCCTCGAGGTGCTCGCTGTGGTTCCACATCAGCGTCGCGACGCGGTCGCCCTTCCGGATCCCGGCGCCGACCAGCGCCCGCGCGAGGCGCCGCGCGCGCTCGATCACCGTGCGATAGGTCGTACGCGTCAGCCGCTTGTCGGGCCGACGCGACACGATCTCTGCATCACCCATCCAGCGCTCGGCACGATCGACGATCAGCTCGATCGTCAGGGGGACGTCCATCATCGTGCTGGTCATTGCGGTCGAAGATAGATCCATTCGGCCGCGGCTGCGCGGTAATCGATGAGCGAAGCGAATCGGGGGTGAGACCCCGACGGCTTTGCCTGCGGGGCGGGGCCTCTCCGTGGGATCGGCGATCAGGCTCCGGCCGCGCGCCGGCGCAGGTAGTTGACCAGGTCGATCCGGGTGACGAGGCCGAACAGCGAGCCCTTCTCGACCACCACGCCCACCTTACCCTCGCCGAGTACGCGGACGAGCTCCGAGAGCGGGGCCTCGGGGGGCAGGGTCTCGACCTTCGTCGTCATGACGCCTCCCACCGGTCGCTCGAACGCGCGGTCGCCCGAGAGCGCGGCCACCAGCAAGTCGGATTCGTCGACGATCCCGGTCAAGGCGCCGCGGTCCATCACCGGGAGCTGCGACACGTCGTGGAGGCGCATCCGGGCGTAGGCCACGCGTAGCGCGTCATCCGGCGCCACGGCCACGAGCTGGGCATCGATCGCGCGGCGCGCCACGACGTCGCGCAGGTCGCCGAACCCCGGCCGCGAAACGAGCCCCTGGTCGGCTAGCCACTCGTCGCGATACGCCTTCGACAGGTACTTCGCGCCGCTGTCGGCCACGATCGACACCACCTTGGCGGGGCCGGCTGGTCCGGACGGACGACCGGCGCGATCGCGGCAGTAGCGCACGGCCGCGGCGATCATCGTCCCGCTCGACGTGCCGGCCAGGATTCCGGCCTTGGCCAGGAGCGTGCGGACGGTCGCGAACGCCTCGGCGTCGTCGACGATGTACGCCGCCTTGACGCGCGACAGGTCGCAGATCGGCGGCACGAAGTCCTCCCCGATGCCCTCGACCAGCCACGAGCCCGCGATGCCGACCGTGCCGGTCGCGACGTAGCCGGCGAGCACCGAGCCCTTCGGGTCGGCGAGGACCATCTCGACGTTCGGCGCGACCTTCGCGAAGTAACGCGATAGACCGGTCAGCGTGCCGCCCGAGCCAACACCGCACACGATCGCGTCGAGCCGCCCGCCGGTCTGCTCCCAGATCTCGGGCCCGGTCGTGGTCTCGTGCGCGAGCGGGTTCGCCGGGTTCTCGAACTGGTTGACGTACAGCGCGCCCGACTCGCGGGCGATCCGCTGCGCCATGTCCTGGTAGTACGCCGGGTGCCCCTTGCCGACGTCGCTGCGGGTCCAGATCACCTGGGCGCCGAGCGCTTTCAGGTGGGTGACCTTCTCCTGGCTCATCTTGTCGGGGATCACCAGCGTCAGCTTGTAGCCGCGCAGCGCGGCGACCAGCGCCAGGCCCAGGCCCGTGTTGCCGGCGGTTGCTTCGATCAGATGACCGCCGGGCTTGAGCCGCCCGTCGCGCTCGAACGCGCTGATCATCGACAGGCCGATGCGATCCTTGATCGAGCCCCCCGGGTTCTGGTTCTCGAGCTTGACCCACAGCTCGCTGCCGGCCGTATCGAAGCAGGTGACCTGCACGAGCGGCGTTCCGCCGATCAACGCGAGCATGCCGTGCGCGGCCGGAGCGCTCATCGGCCGACCCTACCATCGCAGGGCGCGAGCGAGATCCTCTATACCTCACGCTCGCGATGCTCGGCATCCTCCGGTTTCATTTTCACCTCTACGGAGCCAGGCTGGTGAACGAGGCTGGGCTTGCGGGGCGCGCGGCCGGTGCTAACCGAGGTCGCGCGCGAGGTGGATGTACTCGACGGCCCGTCCGCGCGCCGGATCTTCGACGCGCTTGCGCTCGTATTCGACGAACCCGTGGCGCTCGAGGATGCTCGCGATCGGGCTGCCCGGCACCATCAGGCCGAGGATGCGCGTGCAGCCGCGCCGGCGCGCCTCGTCGATCACGGCCCGCGTGAGCTGGCTACCGATGCCCCCGCCGCGCGCGGTCGCCGAGACCGCGGTCTGCGACCAGTAGTACTCGCCGGCCTCGGGGCGGATCAGCGTGCCGGCGACGAGGCGCAGCCGCTCCATCACCTCGGGATGCCGGTCGGCGAAGCCAGCCTTGCGCAGCACCATCGCGGTCTGCATGCCGGCACGGATCTGCTCGTCGCGCTCCATGCCGACGCTGATCGCCACGGTACGACCGGCGTCGTCGACGTAGGCCGCGCCGCGCGGCGGGCAGAACTCCGCGTAGCCGGAGTCGAATACGGCCTCGAGCGCTTCGCGTGCGGCCGCCGGATCGTCGTGGACGAACGACGCGCACGGCGCGATCGAGGCGGCGACCAGATCGAGGTACGCGTCGCGATCGGGGATCTGCGGCGCAGGTCGGATCGCGATCCGCTCGCTCATGATCCCGTCGATACCACCGACCCGGCTGGCGTGGCCAGGCGTTCGGCCAGCGCGCGTCGGTCGAGCTTGCCGTTCGCGTTGAGCGGTAGCTCGGGGAGCACGCGGATCTCGCGCGGCACCATGTAGTCGGGTAGCGCGGCGCGTACCGACGCGAGCACCTCGGCGGCCTCGAGGCCGTGCCCGGCGACGAACCCGACGAGCCCCTGCGCGGCGCCGCTCGGCTCGACCGGCCACGGCACCGCGATCGCGTCGACCACGCCCCGGCATGCGCGCAGCGCGGCCTCGACGTCGCCCAGCTCGACGCGATAGCCGAGCACCTTGACCTGGTTGTCGACGCGGCCGAGGTAGACGTAGTCGCCCGACGCCTGCCGCTGCACACGGTCGCCCGTGCGATAGAATCGCCGCTCGGGCGCGCCGAGCGACTCGCCGCTGACGAAGCGAGCTGCGGTCGTATCCGGATCGCGCCAGTATCCCGGCACGGTCTGCGGGCCGGAGACCCACAGCTCGCCGGCGCCGCCTGCTGCCACCGCGCGGCCATCCTCGCCGACGACCGCGGCGGTCAGCCCGGCATACGGGCGGCCGATCGGCACGAGCCCGTTATGGCAGAGCGCCGGGGAGGTCTCCGGCGACCAGCGATGCTGGAGACATGCGATCGTCAGCTCGGTCGGGCCGTACAGGTTCTCCACGATGGAGCTCGGCGCGGCGGCTTGCCAGGCCTCGGCGATGGGCTGCGGCAGGGGCTCGCCGCAGAACAGGCTCCAGCGCAAGGTCGGCATGATCCCCGGTCGCAGGAACCCCTTCTTGGTCATCAGCGCCGGGATCGACGGTACCGAGAACCATACGGTCAGCTCCTGGCGCGCGACCACGCGCGCGGGCGCGAGCAGATCGATCGGCCGGAACGCGTGCACGCTCGCGCCATGACTCCACGGCAGGAACAGGTCGAACACCGACAGGTCGAACGTCTGGTCGAACGTCTGCGAGAACCGGTCGCGCGCGTCGATCTCGTAGCGCTCGGCGACGTAATCGAGGAACGCGAGCACGTTGCCGTGGGTCACCGGCACGCCCTTGGGCCGCCCGGTGCTGCCCGAGGTGAACAGCAGGTAGGCGACGTCGTCGGGAGTCACCGGTGGAAGCGGCGCCGTGCGCGACGCGGCCTCGAGCGCGCGTGTGCCGAGTACGACGTGGTCGTCGCCGAGCGCGGGCACGTCGTCGCTCGCCGGCAGCGCGACGATGCGCGGGCCGCGGCCGCCGGCGAGGATCTCGCCGAGCTGGCTCGCCGCACCGGCGTCGACGATCAGCGCATCGACCTCGGCGGCCTCCAGCATCGCGCGCGTGCGCTCGATGGGGAACGTCGGGTTGAGCGGCACGAACGCCGCGCCGGCGCACAGCGCGGCGAGCACGCCGGTGTAGGCGACCTCCGAGCGGTGGCCTAGCACGCCGATCCGCGCGGCGGGCCGGCCGAGCTGCTCGACGAGGTGCCCGGCCCACGCGCGGGCGCGCGCGGCGAGCTCGCCGTACGTGATCTCGCGGCCGGCGAGCGCGAGGGCGAGGGCGGCCGGTTGCGCGGCCGCGACGCCGAGGAACGCGCTCCGCAGCGAGCGGCCGTCCTGCCGATCGAGCGTCACGTCGATCCTGCGGCGCCTTCGACGAAGCGCCTGATCGCGCGTACATCGATGAGCTCGACCATGAGATCCTCGTCGATGGTCACGGCGTATTCCTGCTCGAGCGCGGTCATCAAGTTGACGTGGGTGAGCGAGTCCCACTCGGGGATCGTGCCGAACGCGAGATCATCGCGCACACGCGCGACCGGGACTCGCAGCTGCTCGGCGATCAGATCGGAGACTGGTCTCATGGCGGTCGTCCCGGCGCAGGCCCAAAGGTAGCCCAAGGGTAGCCCGAGGGTAGTCCAAGGGGAGCCCAAGGGAGATCGACGTCAGGCGCGGCGGAAGCGCTGCGCCATGTCCGCGGCAAAGTAGTTGAGTCCGTTCAGCCTATCAACCGCCGGCATGAACAGGTACAGCGGCAGCTTCGCCGGGCGCGGCAAGAAGCCGGCGCGGCGCAGCACCGCGATAAGCTCGGTGTCCCAGCGGCTGACGATCGTGGACATGATCGCCGCACCGGTAGCGCGCGCGCCCCGCACGGTCTCGGCGACCACGTCGCGCGCGGGGGTTGCGGCATCGGGCGCCGCCCACAGCGCGAAGCGCACGTGGCGGACCGCGTTCGCCGTGGAGTACCAGGCCACCGCCGCGGCGCCGGGCGCATCGCAGCTCGCTGACTCGATGCCGGGGCAGCGCGCGATCGCCCACTCGAGATAGTGCTGGTCGTAGCGCGCGGTCCACGTCGCCGGCCGCAGCTGATCGAACAGCGCATCGAACACCGGCGCGATTCCCGCGCGGGTCCGCACCGACGGCCGGCGCGCGCCCAGCCACATCGGGATCGGCACGCGTCCGAGCGGCGACTCGGCGAGCGCGCCGAAAGCCGGCAGCCGGATCGCGGCGAGCTGGAACAGCGAGCTCGCGCGGAGCGGCCGCCACAGGTACAGCCCGGCGTCGGTGAACGAGCGCTCCGCCATGCGCGGCCCGAGCGTGGTGCTGTTCTCGTTGCCGCCGGCGCCCGCGACGTTCTCGACATGGCCGACCAGCGCCCGGAGCAGCTTGACGCCCATTCCGGGCGACGTCTTCGGGTCGGCAAGCCCCCACTCGCACGTCCAGTGAAGCGGTCGCACGTCGGCACCGCGCTGCATCACCGCGGGAATCGCGCCGATGAACCCCCTGACCTCGCCGCGCCGCATCCACACCATGCCGCGGCAGCGGTCGCGGTTGAACTCGCGGTCGAAGTACTTCCAGCCGATGAGTCCCGGGTCGCGGCCCTGGTAAAACCCGGTCGTGGCACGCAGGTAGGCCTCGAACGCCTCGCGGGGTACCTCGGACAGCGGGACGATCGAGCTGGCCGCGCGCGTCGTCATGACGTGCCGTTCCGCACGCCCGGCTATGTACAGCGGTTTGGCGGCAATGCCTAGCGCGCAGATACGCCAAACCGGGGTCCCGGGAGGTCGCGACCGAGGAGCGGTGCGCGAAGCTGCGAAGGTAGGACTGGGGTACGGTACGCAACGATGGAGGACGCGCCCGGCCTTTACCGCGACGACTCCACGCCCGGGCGCGGTCCCAAGCTCCGGGTCGGCATCCTGCTCGACGCAGGGGCCCCGGCGGCCTGGATTGCCCGGATCGTCCGCGACATCCAGGCGTCCGATCAGGCGCAGGTCGTCGCGGTGATCCGGAGCGACGGGGCGCCCCCTGCCGCGCGTGTTGCGCTCGTGCCGCGCGTGTTGCGCACGCTCTACGACGCGTTCGATGCCCGGGCGTTCGCGATCGCCCATGATCCGTTCGCGCCGGCCTCCCTCTCGGAGGTACTCGGCGAGGCCGTGGTGATCGCCGTGGCGCCGCCGCCGCGCGGCGAACCCGAGGGCTTCGCCGACGAGGAGCTCGCTGCGATCGAGGCGCAACGGCTCGACGTCGCGCTCCAGCTCGGCGCTCGGCGTCTCGGCGGTCGTACGCTCGCGATCGCACGGTTCGGCGTGTGGTCCTATCAGCACGGCGACGCGCGCGCGAACCTCGGCGGGCCCGCCGGATCCTGGGAGGTGATGACGCACGCGCCGGTCACCGCGTCCGCGCTGCACCAGCGGACCGGCACCGGCGCGCGAACCCTCTACGAGTCGTGGTCGGCCACCGACCCGATCTCGGTGCGGCGCAACCGCGCAAACCTGTACTGGAAGGCGTCGGCGTTCGTGATGCGCGCGCTCCGCGACCTCCACGAACGCGGGCCGGCCGGCCTGGAGGGCACGCCGCGCATGGTGGGCTCCGGGGTGCGCGCCGACGACACCGCCGCCGCCGAGCCGTCCGCGGGTCGCGTCGTCGCCGGCTTCGCGCGGTTCGGGCGCGCGGTCGTGCGCGATCGCACCGACCGGCTGCTCTCGCGGAAGCAGTGGCTCCTGGCGTACGGCATCGATCGCGCGCGCACCGGCGCCGTGCCGACGCAGGCGCTCGCCGAGCTGTCATGGATCATCCCGCCGCGCGACCGGTTCTGGGCCGATCCGTTCGTCGCCAGGCACGGCGACGGCTGGGTCGTGGTGTTCGAGGAGAAGCTCTACGCCCGGCGCAACGCGCGGATCGCCGCGCTCGAGATCGACCGCGACGGCAAGCTCGGCGAGCCGTATCCCGTCCTCGAGCGCGACTACCACCTCTCGTACCCATTCCTTCTGTGGTGGAACGCGACGTGGTGGATGATTCCGGAATCGGCGCGCAACGGGACGATCGAGCTGTGGCGTGCCACCGAGTTCCCGCGGCGCTGGGCGCTCGAGCGCACCCTGATCGAGGGCATCCACGCGGTCGACGCGACGCTCGTCGAGCACGCGGGCCGGTGGTGGATGTTCTGCAACATCGGCGAGCCCGGCGCGTCGAAGGACGATGAGCTGCACCTGTTCCACGCCCAGACCCCGCTCGGTCCGTGGACCCCGCACCCGCGCAACCCGATCAAGTCCGACATCCGCGGCGCCCGGCCGGCCGGCCGGCCGTTCTGGGTCGACGGGGCCTGGCACCGCCCGGCGCAGGACAGCTCGGCCGGCTATGGCTCGAGCCTTGTCATGCATCGCATCGAGCGGCTCGACCTCAGCGGCTACGCCGAGACCGTTGCCTCGCGGCTGACCCCGAGCTTCGCGCCGGGCCTGATCGGCCTGCACACGATCAACGCGGCGGACGGCCTGACGGTGATCGATCTGCGGGTGGCGCGCCCGCGGCTGGCGATGTTCGACCGGCTGCGCGGCGCTCATCGGTGATGCGCCGTCGACGTGAGCGGTCACCAACGAACGAGCATGCCGCGACCGGCGGCCCAGGCTGGGCGATCGCCGCGCGGTCAGTGCGCCTGATAGTTCTCGTACAGCGCCGGCGCCGCCGGCGTCGCCGCGCTGGGCTTCGCGCCACCGGCCCGCTTGTAGTCGACCTTCGCCTTCGAGGCATGCTCGCCGCTGTTGATCACGGTCGCCGCGGCGGGGGTATCGTAGGACTTCTGCTCCGCGGCCTTGTCGGCGTCGGCCATGAACGACTTCACCTCGACCGCGGACGGCGGCTTGACGTCCTTCCGGGCGGCGATGTCGACCGCCTCGGTCAGGTACGAGCGCACGAGCTTGGTCTCGAGCTTCTTGAACAGCGCGGGCGAGCCGAACAGGTCGACGGTCGCGACCGCGCCGTTGAGCGCGACGGCATATCCCACCATGCGGGCGCGATCCGCCGCCGGGATCTTGGCCAGCGCGGCATCGACTTGCTTCTCCATCGCCGACAGCGTGCCGTCGGACTGCTGCTGCGCGACCTTGCGATAGGTATCGGACGCGCTCTCCGTCTTGCGCGCCTTGTTCTTGGCGCTGACCTCGTTCCACACGTCTTGCTGCGCGGCGTAGCTCGCCTGACCGCGCAGGCGGCCATGGGCGAGCGCCTTGGCGGTGGTGAACTCCTTCGTCTTGCCGTCCCACCGACCGTGCTCGACGCAGAACACCGGCACCTCTTGCGTCGTCTTCGCCGGGATCACGGTGTTGCGGCCGATGATGCGATCTTGCTTGCCCCCGATGATCACCTCGCCGGCCATCACGAACACCGGGTGATCGGCCTTGTTGACGAACGTGAGCCCGTTGACGTTGCCGTCGGCGATCTCCTGGATCTTGACCTGGCTGGCCGCCATCGCTTCGTCGAGGACGAGCAGGTGGTCGTCCTTGGCATCCTTGGCATCCTTGGCGCCCGTGGTCCCCGGCGTCGCGACGATCGGCGTGAGCGTCAGGCTCTCGATCTGGATCGGCGCCAGCAGCGTCGTGTGATCCGAGAGGGCGGACGCGTCTTTCGCTGCCGGCGGGGCCGGTGGCGCTTGGGGTGGTTGCTTCGGCGTATCGGCGAAGACGGTGGCAGCGAAGGCGAATGGGATCGCGAACAGACCAACGGCGTGGCGCATGGGACCTCCCGGCGGGTAGAACGTGCGTGGGACACGTCGGATCTACCGTTCGTTGCGGTTGGCGCTGTCAGGTCTGTGTCAATGCACGCGCTGACCTCGATGGGGCGTTGTGCCACGAGTGCCAGCTTGTCGCTGCGCGGCCTACTTCTTCGCGGCTTCGGCCTTGGCCTTGGCGGCCTTCGCGAGCAGCTCCTCGGTGATGTTGCTCGGCGTCTCGGCGTACCTCGCGAACTCCATCGTGAACTCGGCCTTGCCCTGCGTCGAGCTCCGCAGCGGCGTCGAGTAGCCGAACATCTCGGCCAGCGGCACCTCGGCGTCGACCCGGCACATGCCGTCCTCTTCGGTCGAGCCGACCACCACGCCGCGGCGCTGCATGATCGTCGACAGGATGTTGCCCGAGTACTCGGCCGGCCCCTCGACCGAGAGCTTCATGATCGGCTCGAGGATCTTCGGCCTGGCGCGCGGGAAGAAGTCGCGGAACGCACCGCGCGCGGCTTCCTGGAACGCGATGTCGCTCGAGTCGACCTGGTGCGACTGACCGTCGTCGATCGCGACGCGCAGGCCGACGACCGGGACCCCGAGGCGTGGGCTCTTCATGATCATCGACTTGAAGCCCTTCTCGCACGACGGGATGAACTCGCGCGGGATCGACCCACCGCGAATCTCGTCGACGAACTCGAACTCGCCGTCGAACGGCTCCGCGTAGCCGGCGACGCGGCCGTACTGTCCCGAGCCACCGGTCTGCTTCTTGTGCGTGTAGTTGAACTCGACCTTGGTGCTGATCGTCTCGCGGTACGCGACCTGCGGCGGCGAGGTCACCACCTCGGCCTTGTACTCGCGCTTCATCCGCTCGATGTAGACCTCGAGGTGGAGCTCGCCCATGCCGGCGATGATCGTCTCGGCCGACTCGGGATCGACCCAGCACTTGAACGTGGGGTCCTCCTTGGTGAACCGGTTGAGCGCCTTGGACATGTTGATCTCGGAGCCCGAGTCCTTCGCCTTGATGGCGACCGAGATCACCGTCGATGGGACGAACATCGACGTCATCGCGAGGTTCACCTTGCCGTCGGTGAACGTGTCGCCGGAGTTGCAATCGACGCCGAAGATCGCGCAGATGTCGCCCGCGGCGGCACCCGTGATCTCTTCCTTGTCGTCGGAGTGCATGCGGACGAGCCGGCCGACCTTGACCTTCTTGCCGTTGCGCGAGTTGACGACGAAGTCGTCCTTGTTGATCGTGCCCTGGTAGATCCGGACGTAGGTCAGCTGACCGTAGCGGCCGTCCTCGAGCTTGAACGCGAGCATGACGAGCGGCTTGTCGGGGTTGGAGTCGAGCACGACCGGCTCTTCGGCCTTGTCGAGGTCGAGGGCGATGTTCTCGACGTCGCGCGGCTCCGGCAGGAAGCTGCACACGCCGTCGAGCAAGAGCTGGACGCCCTTGTTGCCGAGCGCGGAGCCGCACATGACCGGCGTGCACTTGAGCGCGATGGTCGCGGTGCGCAGGCTCTTGCGGATCAGGTCCGGGGTGACCTTGTCCTCGAGCATCGCCTCGGTCAGCGCGTCGTCGACCATCGACAGGTTGTCGAGCATCTCTTCGCGCAGCTTCTGCGCCTGCTCGGTGAGCGCGGGTGGAATCGGGCCGCGCTCGATCGTCTCGCCGTTGTCACCGTAGAACTTGAACGCGCACATCTCGATCAGATCGACGACGCCCTCGAGCTTGTCCTCGAGGCCGATCGGCATCTGGATCATGACCGGGTGGAGCTTCAGCTTGTCGCGCAGCTGGTCGCGGACGCGGTACGGGTTCGCGCCGGTCCGGTCGAGCTTGTTGACGAACGCGATGCGGGGTACCTTGTAGCGCCGCATCTGGCGATCGACCGTGTAGCTCTGCGACTGCACGCCGGCGACGCCGCACAGCACCATGATCGCGCCGTCGAGGACGCGCAGCGAGCGCTCGACCTCGATCGTGAAGTCGACGTGGCCCGGGGTGTCGATGATGTTGATGTGGTGCTGCGCCTTGATCGGCGACGCCGGCACCGGCATCACGCCCTTGGCCTTCTCGCTCGGCGGCCACTGGCAGAACGTCGCGGCGGACTGGATCGTGATGCCGCGCTCGCGCTCGAGCTCCATCGAGTCCATCTTGGCGCCGACCCCGTCCTTTCCCTTGACCTCGTGGATCGCGTGGATGCGGGCGGTGTAGTAAAGGATGCGCTCAGTCAGTGTGGTCTTTCCACTGTCGATGTGAGCCGAGATGCCGATGTTGCGGACTTTGGACAGGTCGGTGAGCACGGGAAACGTCTCCTAGGGCCCCGAAGAGCGCGGCCGAAGCCTATTAAATGCGCGGGATTGCTACCAATGAACGGCCCGACAAGCAAGGCCGCAATGGTCACAACCGACCCCACGTCGATGTAATTGGTTTTCAACGGTTTGGCGGGTCGTGTTTGCTAGGCTGAACCCTTGGTGGAGCACCTCGACGACAACGCGGCGAGCGAGTTCGTCTCGGGGACACTACCACCGTCGGCGGTCGGGAAGGTCGAAGGCCACCTGGCAGGCTGCCGCGACTGTCGCGCGCTGGTCGCCGCCCTCGCCGCCGATTCCGGCGACGACTCCAACGCCGCGACGTTCCCGCACGAGCGGGTGTCGCCATCGCAGGTCGGCGAGCTGCCGAGGAAGACCCTCTCGATCGGCGATCGGGTCGGCCGCTACCTGGTGCTGTCGGCGATCGGCGCCGGCGGCATGGGCGTCGTGTTCGCCGCCTACGATCCGCAGCTCGACCGCAAGATCGCCCTGAAGCTCCTGCGCTCCGGGCTCGCGGTGTCGAGCAAGGACGCGCGGACCCGGCTCCGGCGCGAGGCCCAGGCGATCGCCCAGCTGTCGCACCCCAACGTGGTCTCGGTCTATGACGTCGGCACCACCGACGATGGCGACCTGTACATCGCGATGGAGTTCGTCGAGGGTGACACCCTCACGACCTGGCTCCGCAAGTACCCGCGGACGTGGCGGGAGATCATCGACGTGTTCTTGCAGGCGGCGCGCGGGCTGTGGTCGGCGCACGGCGTGGGCCTCTTGCATCGCGACTTCAAGCCCGACAACGTGCTGGTGGGCGGCGACGGCCGGGTTCGCGTCACCGACTTCGGCCTCGCCCGCTCGGTCCTGGCCCCCGATGAGGTGGCGCAGGCCAAGCCGGAGATGACCGCGCTCAACATCGCGCTGACCGCGACCGGCACCGTGCTCGGCACGCCGCGCTACATGCCGCCGGAGCAGATGACCGGGCCCGATCTCGACGCCCGCAGCGACCAGTTCAGCTTCTGCGTCGCGCTCTACGAGGCGCTCTACGGCATGCACCCGCTGCGCGACGGCACGTCGGTGTCGATGCTCGAGCACGGCGACAAGGCGCGACCGCCGCCGGAGGGCCTGCGGATTCCGGCCGCGATCGGCCGCGCCGTGCTGCGGGGCCTCGAGGGCGACCGCGCGAAGCGGTTTGCGTCGATGGGCGCGTTGATCGACCAGCTCGTGCCGCCGCCCCGGCGCGCGCCCGTGCGCTACGCCGGGTTCGCCATCGCAGCGGTCGTGCTCGTCGGCGGGACCACCGCCGCGGTCGTCGTGCAGCAGCACAGGGCAAAGTCGCTGATGTCGACCGACAGCCTCACCGTGCAGCGGCTGCTCGACGAGCGGAACCGCGCGGTGGCCGAGCGCCAGGAGCTGCTCGACGAGCTCACCCGGGCGCGGGTCGATCGGGCGAAGCTGCGGCAGCTGGAGCTCGCGCTGGAGGACAAGGAGGCGGAGATCCGGCGCCTGACCGAGACGGTCACGGAGCTGCAGGCGGCGAAGGCCAAGTCCGTCGACGCCAGGAAGCCGGTCAAGCCCGCGGTGCTGCAGACCACGATCGTGGTCGAGGCGCTGAGCACGGCGCAGGGGCCGATCGAGGGCTGCTTCGCGGAGTGGGCCGAGCGCAACCAGGGTACCCACGACGAGGTGCCCGAGGCCACGCTCGTCGTCGGGCTCACCGTCACCGCCGACGGCGTGGGCTCGATGGCGAGGATCCTGGCCACGCCTGACCACCATCCGTCGGTGCCGAGCGACGACGGCGTGCCGGGGCGGAGCCTGCTCGAGCTGTGCGTGTCGGAGCAAGTCGTCCGCGTGCGGTTCCCGTCCGGCCCCGAGCAGCTCGAGCTCGAGGCTCAGGTCCACTGGGCGGCGTCCGGTCAGGTCAACGTGACGCCGAGGGTGGTCGGCCATCATCAGGTGCCGCGCCGTCAGATCGAGCTATAATGGTCTGTCAGCACATGTGGCCGTCCTGCGTGATGAATCCTGCTGACCGGTTTCGTGAGCTTGTAGTATGCGCGTGGTGATGGGCCGGCACGTGGCGCGGATGATCCTGGCGGTGTTTTGCATCTTGCGCCTGGAAGCGCCTGCCACCGCCGAGCCGGCATCGGGTCCGCCGGCGCTCACCGCGTCGACGACCGCCCCCGATCTGCCGGGACGCCGCCTGGCGATCGACACCCCGCTCGAGCGGTACGCGACGCCGAACGCGCAGGTCTCGCGGACGCTCTACCTCGAGCGCTGCCGGGGCGGCTGCCAGATTCACAAGGGCGACAACGACGCGCGGACCAACACCTCGTCGATCCCGCTGGTCCAGAACGCCGCCGTCGGGGAGTTCGCGAACAGCGCGCGCCAGATCGGGGCCGCGGCCGACGCGGAGTGGGGACAGATCGTCCAGTGCATGAAGGAGGTGTATTCGCCGTACAACGTGGTCGTCACCGACGTGA
>Ga0137437_1000058_pt1 | contig 27945 bp, 25 predicted proteins | sample EasRivERMGT138_2_FD_102332 | JGI IMG/M metagenome (GOLD analysis project Ga0137437, IMG submission 102332) | Soil microbial communities from meander-bound floodplain in the East River, Colorado, USA - East River MetaG ERMGT138_2 | ecosystem: Environmental > Terrestrial > Soil > Floodplain ...
CGCCGACGCCCGCCGCGGCGACGTCGTGCTGATCGCGGGCAAGGGGCACGAGGACTACCAGATCGTGGGGCAGCAGAGGTTTCGATTCGACGACCGCGCCGTCGCGAGGGAGCTCCTGTGCCGGCTTTCGCGCTGACCGAGGTGATGCGGGCGACGGGGGGCGTGGCGTGCGGCCGCGCGCCCGAGCTCTCCCTGTCGGGCGTCTCGACCGACACGCGCGCGATCGCGCCCGGCTCCCTCTTCGTCGCGCTGCGCGGCGAGCGCTTCGACGCCCACGACTTCCTGGCCGACGCGGCGCGCGGCGGCGCGCGCGCGGCCCTGGTCGAGCGCTGCATCCCGCCGGAGAAGGCGGGGGCGCTGGTGCAGATCCGCGTGGCCGACACGCGCCGCGCGCTCGGGGAGCTGGCGCGCTTCCACGCGCTGCGCTCGCCGGCGCGCCGCGTCGCGATCACCGGCAGCAACGGCAAGACGACCACCAAGGACCTGCTGTTCGCCGCGCTCTCCGCGGGCGGGTCGGCGGTCGCCTCGGAGCGCTCCTACAACAACGACGTCGGGCTGCCGCTGACGCTGCTCCAGATCGCGCCGGCGACGGCCTTCGCCGCGCTCGAGCTCGGCACCAACCACCCCGGCGAGATCGCGCGTCTCGCCGACCTCGCCCGCCCGCACGTCGGCGTCGTCACCAACTGCGCGGCCGCCCACGTCGAGTACCTCGTCGACCTCGACGGCGTCGCGCGCGAGAAGGGCGCGCTGATCGCCGCGCTGCCCGCCGACGGCGTCGCGATCCTCAACGCCGACGACGCGAAGTTCGAGGCGATCCGCGCGCGCGCCCGCTGCCGCGTCGTCACCTTCGGCGTGCGCCGGCCGGCCGACTTCACCGCCGTCGACATCCGCTTCGACCTGCGCCGTCTCGCCTACAAGCTGCGCGGCCGGCGCGTCTACGTGCCGCTCGGCGGCTGCCACAACGTCTACAACTCGCTCGCGGCGCTGGCCACGGCCGACGCGGTCGGCGTGCCGCTCGCGACGGCGATCGCCGCGCTGCGCCACGCGCACGGGCCGCCGATGCGGCTCGCGGTCGAGCGGCTCGGCGCGCTCACCCTCATCGACGACAGCTACAACGCCAACCCCGGCTCGGTCGAGGCGGCGTTCCGCACGCTGGCGGCGGCGACCGTGAAGGCGCGCCGCGTGATGGTCCTGGGCGACATGCTCGAGCTCGGCGCGCAGGCCGCGGCCGAGCACCGGCGCGCCGGCGGGCTCGCGAGCCTGCTCGGCGACGCGCTCCTGATCGCGGTCGGCCCGCACGCGCGAGACGTCGCGGGCGGCGCGCTCGAGCGCGGCGTCGACCCCGGCCGCATCGCCGTCTTCGACGACGCCGATCGCGCGGCGCGCGCCGTGCCGGCGCTCCTCGCGCCGGACGACGCCGTGCTGGTCAAGGGCTCGCGCGGCATGGCCATGGAGCGCGTGGTCGAGGCGATCGAGCGCGCCTTCGCGCGCGCCGCGGGGACGGCTCTTGCTGCCGGCCGCTGAACGGCTGCTCGACGGCGGCTCCGGCGACGCGGTCGCCAACGTCCTGCTGCGCACGGCGGGCGCCGGCGTGACCGCCTTCGCGCTCGGCATGGTGATCGGCCCGATCGTGGTGCGGACGCTCAAGCGCTTCCGCACCCAGGACACGGCCGAGAAGACCGACTCGCAGAAGCTGGCCGAGCTGAGCAAGGGCAAGAAGGACACGCCGACCATGGGCGGCGTGATGTTCCTGCCGCCGCTCGCGCTCGCGGTCGCTGTCTTCGGCAACCTGCAGAACCAGTACGTGACCAACGCGCTGCTCGGGACGGTCGGCTTCTGCCTGATCGGCGCCTTCGACGACGTCCTGAAGCTCACCCGCCGCGGGAAGTCCGGGATCTCGGGGCGCGGCAAGTTCGCGCTCCAGTGCGGCGTCTCGGTGGCGCTCGCGATCTCGCTCGTCGTCACGATGAAGGCGCGCGCGACCGGGACCGACCTGCAGCAGCTCCTCTCGCTCACCGTCCCGTTCACGAGCGCGTCGCTCGACCTGTCGTGGGCGGGCGGCTGGCCGTTCGTGGCGTGCGCGGCCGCGATCATGGTCGCCACCAGCAACGCGGTGAACCTGACCGACGGGCTCGACGGGCTCGCGCCCGGCTGCGTGATCTTCGCGGCGGCGGCGTTCGCCGGGATCTCCTACGCGGTCGGCCGGCCCGACTACGCCGGCCACTTCTCGATCCACTACGTGCGCGGCGCGCAGGAGATGGCGATCGTGGCCGCCGCACTCGCCGGCACCGCGCTCGCGTTCCTCTGGTTCAACGCCTTCCCGGCCCGGGTCTTCCTCGGCGACACCGGCTCGCTCGCGCTGGGCGGGCTGCTCGGGTACATCGCGATCGTCGCCAAGCAGGAGCTCGTGCTGCCGATCGTCGGCGGCGTGTTCGTGGCCGAGGCGCTCTCCGTGATCCTGCAGGTCGCGTCGTTCAAGTCGACCGGCCGGCGGATCTTCCGCTGCGCGCCGCTGCACCACCACTTCCAGTTCGGCGGCATGCACGAGGTCACGATCGTGGTCCGCTTCTGGATCTGCGCGGCGCTCTGCGCGCTGTGCGGCCTCGCGACGCTCAAGTTCGGATGAGGGGGACGGGATTGGACGCGACCGGCACCGTGACCGCGATCGACGAGACCTACACCGAGCCGCACGAGCTCGAGCGCAGCGCCTTCACGCTGCTCGCGTGCGTCCTGATCCTGCTCGGCCTGGGCACGGTGATGGTCTGGAGCGCCGCGGCCGTCGAGGCGGTCGAGGGGGGGCGCGCCGGCGTCACGTCGTGGTCGCCGCTGGTCAGCCACCTGAAGAAGGTGGGGGTCGGGCTCGCGCTCATGTTCGTCGCGTCGCGCCTCGACCTGCGCCGCATCCTGCGCCACTCGTGGCACTTCTACGTGGTCGCGCTGGCGCTGCTCGCGCTGGTCCTCCTCCCGAAGATCGGGCTGGAAGTGAATGGTTCCAAGCGCTGGATGGCGACCGCGCCGCTGATCGGCTTCGCTCTGCAGCCTTCGGAGCTCGCGAAGCTCGCGCTGATCGTCTTCCTCGCCGCCTACATCGCGCGCACGCCCGACGTCGGCGCCGACTTCCGCCGCACGTTCCTGCCGGCCGCCGCCGCGATCCTCGTCCCCGGCGCGCTGATCCTGCTGGAGACCGACTTCGGGACCTTCGTGCTGCTGGCGGCGCTCGGCTTCCTGCTGCTGCTTCTCGCCGGCGCGCGCGTGCGCCATCTCGTGCTGCTGCTGGTGCTGGGCGGCGGGCCGGCGCTCGGCTTCCTCTGGGCCAACAAGAACACGCAGTACATCTTCAACCGCTTCGGCACCTTCGTCGACCACCACTCCCACGCCGCGCCGGTCGCGACCGGGCCGCTCCAGCAGATCGACTACGCCGAGTCGGCGCTGCACGTGGGCGGCGTGGTGGGCGTCGGGCTGGGCGCCGGCCGCCACAAGCTCTTTTTTCTCTCCGAGAGCGAGAACGACTTCATCCTGAGCGTGGTGGGGGAGGAATTGGGATTCGTGGGCACGACGGTCGTCGTCTTCCTCTTCGCGCTCCTGCTGTGGAGCGGGAGGCGCGTGCTCCTCGGAGTACGCCACCGCTTCGGCTTCTTCCTGACGGCGGGAGTGCTCATCACGATCGCGATGCAGGCGCTGATGAACGTGTTCGTCGCCGTGCGCTGGGCGCCGGTCAAGGGGATCCCGCTTCCGTTCGTCAGCTCCGGCGGCTCTTCGCTCGCGGTGCTCTGCCTGGGCGTCGGCCTGGTGCTGAGCGTCGCGCGCCACAGCGATCTCGAGTCGCCCGAGCTCGGCGTCGACGGCGGACCGGCCGGGGCCGCCGCATGAGGAGCCGCGCATGAAGCGTCGCCCCAGTCGTTCCGGACTTCCCTTCGAGCTCGGCGACCTCGAGCGCTACGGCGTGCTCGCGCTCGCCGCCGCCCTGGTGCTCGGCGTCGCCTGCCTGCTCCACGCGGTGCAGGGGAGGACGCCGCCGTTCCGATCGGTCGCCTTCGCGAGCGACCGCGTCGCCGGCGCGCCGGTCGAGATCCCGGAGCGGCCGCCCACCGCGCTTGCGCGCAGCGGCGACCTGCGCCGCGTCGACGCGCCCGGCGGCGGCGAGGTCGCCCGCGCCGCGCCGGCCCCCGCCGCGCCGGTCCGCCCCGCGCGCGCCGAGCCGCGCCGCGCCGACTTCGACTTCTTCGAGCCGCCGGTGCGCGTGGCCGGCAAGCCGGCGCCGCTCGCGCCGCCGCCGCCGGGCGCGACCAGCGAGCCGCGCGTCGTGGTGGTGCAGAAGGGCGATTCGCTGCAAAAGATCGCCGCGCGCGAGCTCGGCGACGCCAACCAGTGGCGCGCGCTGATCCAGTGGAACCCGGGCGTCAACCCGAAACGGCTGAAGCTCGGCCAGGAGCTCAAGGTGCCGCCGCCGGCGCGCGTCGCGCCCTCCCGCGAGGCGACGACGACACGCCTTCACGAAGTCGTCGCAGACGATACGCTGCAGTCGATCGCCGAACGCTACTACGGCGATCGCGCGCGCTGGATCGACCTGTTCCAGGCGAACCGCGACCAGCTGCGCGCGCCGAGTGACCTCAAGGCGGGCAGCAAGATCCGGATCCCCTGATGGCGCACGCGCGCACGCTCGTGTTCGTCGGCGGTGGGACGGGCGGGCACCTCCAGCCCGGCGTCGTCCTGCGTGACGCCCTCCTGCGCCGCCATCCCGACTGGCGCGCCGAGTTCCTGATCGCCGGCCGCGAGGTCGAGAAGAACTTCGTCCCGCCCGAGGCGACCTGCCTCGAGCTCTTCCCCGGCATGGGCTCGCGCCCGGCGCCGTGGCGCGCCGACCTCTACGTGCGCGCCTTCTGGAGCGCGTCGCGCGTGCTCGCCGAGCTCTCGCCCGACCTCCTCGTCTTCCTCGGCGGCTACGTCGCCTTCATCGCGCGCCTCGCGCGGCTGCGCGTCCCGATGGTGATCCTCGAGTCGAACGCGCTGCCCGGCCGCTCGGTGCGCCTCGCCGCGCCGTTCGCGAAGCGGATCTTCACGCAGTGGGAGCCGGCGGCCGACGGCCACCTGCCGGCAGCGCGCGTCGCCGTGACCGGCATGCCGCTCAAGTTCGAGGTGCTGCCGGGCAAGCGCGAGGCGCGCGCGCGCCTGCGCCTGAACGAGCACCGGCGCGTCCTGCTCGTGCTCGGCGGGAGCCTCGGCGCGCAGGCGATCAACGAAAGAATGATCGCCGGTGCGGCGGCGCTCGCGTCGGCGGCGCCGCTGACGCTCGTGCACGTGACCGGCACGCGCGACGAGGAGCGCGTCCACCACGCCTACGCGATGGCGGGCGTCGACGCGCGCGTCGTCCCCTTCAGCGACGAGATGGGGACGCTCTACGCCGCCTCCGACCTGATCGTCGCGCGCGGCGGCGGGATGACGGTGGCCGAGATCGCTGCGGCGGGGCGCGCGGCGCTGTTCGTCCCCTACCCGCACCACGAGGACCTGCACCAGGAGCGCAACGCCGGCGTGCTCTCCGACGCCGGCGCCGCCTGGATGGTGCGCGAGAGCGAGTCGGGCGAAGACTTCGTGCCGAGACACGTGTTGCCGCGGCTCGCCGACCTCGAGGACCTCGAGCGGCGCGGCCGCATCGCGCTGTCGCTGTCGCGGCGCGACTCGACCCGGCGGATCGTCGAGGAGATCGAGCGGCTGCTCGACCTCGAGATCCCGACCGACGCGTCGGCGGTCGAGGCACAATGGCGGGCCGGGGCGCAGGGGACGATCTGAATCGAGAGCGGGGCGGGGGCGCGCGGCGGCGCGGCGGGAGGGAGCGTGGCCGGTTCGGGGACGGGGACCGCGGCGGCGGAGGTCGGCGCACGCCGCCTCCACCTGGTCGGCATCGGCGGCAGCGGCATGGCGTCGCTCGCCGCGTACCTGCTCGGCCGGGGCGACGCAGTCTCGGGCTGCGACCAGAAGGACGGCGCGCTGCTGAAGCTGCTCCGCGCGCACGGGGCCCGGATCGAGATCGGCCACGACGCGGCCCACCTCCACGGCGGCGCCGACGCGGTGATCCACACCGCGGCGGCCGGCCCCGACCACCCCGAGCTCGCGGGCGCCGCGGCGCGCGCGCTGCCGACCCGCAAGTACGCGCAGTTCCTCGGACTGGAGACGCGCGCGAAGCGCTGCGTGGCGGTGGCCGGCACGCACGGCAAGACGACGACGACCACGCTGCTCGCCGAGCTCCTGATCGCGGGGGGCCGCGACCCGAACGCGGTGGTCGGCGGCTTCCCGCTCGCGTGGGAGCTGCCGGGCCGCGCCGGCCGCGGCGAGGAGTTCGTCGTCGAGGCGTGCGAGTACGACCGCAGCTTCACCAACTTCGAGCCGCACCTCGCGCTGGTGACCAACGTCGAGCCCGACCACCTCGACTACTTCGGCACCCACGAGAACGTCGTGCGCGCCTTCGAGGACTTCCTCGGCAACGTCCGCCGCGACGGCTTCGCCGTGCTGCACGAGTCGGCGGCGCGCCAGCTCGACCTCGGCAAGGTGGGCGGACGCGTGCTGGTCGTGGGCGAGGGGTCCGAAGTCGACGCCCGAATCGTCCCACGCGAGCCGGGAGAGGGACCGCGGCGCGGCCGGCTCGAGACGCGTGGCCGCCCGCCGCTCGAGCTCGTCCCCGCGCTGCCGGGCGACCACAACCTCGTCAACGCCGCGCTCGCCGCGACCGCGGCGCTCGCGCTCGGCGTCGCGCCGGACGCGATCGAGGCGGCGATCCGCGCCGCGCGCGGCGTGCGGCGCCGCCTCGAGCCGCTCGGCACGCGCGGCGGCGTCCACTTCCTCTCCGACTACGCGCACCACCCGACCGAGATCCGTGCTGTGCGCCTTTCATTACGCGCTTGCCACCCAAGGCGGCGGCTGATCGTCGTCTTCCAGCCCCACCAGGCCTGCCGCACCCGCGACTTCCGCGCCGAGTTCGCGCGCGAGCTGGCGCTCTTCGACGAGGTGGTCGTCCCCAACATCTTCAGCGTCCGCGAGTCGCAGGAGAAGGTCGAGCACGAGACGGCGCGTCTGCTCGAGGCGATCGCCTCGAGCGGCCGCACGCCGGTGCGCGCGCACGGCCTCGACGACGTCTTCGCGACCGTGCGCGGCCTCGCCAGGGAAGGCGACGTCGTCGTGCTGATGGGCGCCGGCGACATCGACGACCTCGCCGAGGAGCTGCGCGGCGCGACGCGGGAGGCGGGCGTTGCTTGACCTCTCCCGCACGCTGACGGTGCGGGTCGGCGGGACGGCCGGCGAGGTCCACGACCCCGCCTCGCTCGACGAGCTGGTCGCGACGCTCGACCGGCTTCGTGCGCGCGGCCGCTCGCCGCGCCTGCTCGGCGGCGGCAGCAACATCGTCGCGCTCGAGGGCGAACTCGCCGAGCCGGTGGTGCGGACGGGCGCGCTGCGCGGCACGACCCGCCTCACCGACACGCTCTGGCAGGTGGAAGCGGGAGCGCAACTCGGCAGGATCGTCCACGAATCCGCGCGGCGCGGGCTCACCGGGCTCGAGTGCTGCGCCGGCGTGCCGGGCACGGTCGGCGCCGCCATCCGCATCAACGCCGGCGGCAAGTGGGGGACGATCGGCGCGGTGCTGCGCGAGGTCACCCTGCTCGCGCCGAACGGCACGCGCGTCACGCGCGAGGTCTCGCCCGACGACTTCGTCTACCGCAGGAGCCCGTTCTGGGACGACGTGGTGCTCGCGGCGAAGGTCGAACTCGCGCCGGCGTCGGACACGCGGCCCCTCGACCGGATCGCCGAGGTGATGCGGCACAAGAAGACGACGCAGCCGCTGAACCTCCCCTCGGCCGGCTGCATCTTCCGCAACCCCTCGCCCGAGCGGCCGGCGGGTCGGCTGATCGACCAGGCGGGGCTCAAGGGGACGCGCGTGGGCGGGGCGCTCGTCTCGCCGGTGCACGCCAACTACTTCGTGAACGTCGGCGGCGCGACCGGCCGCGACTTCCTCGAGCTGATCGGGATCGTGCGCGACCGCGTGCGCGACGCCTGCGGGGTCGAACTCGAGCTCGAGGTCGAGATCTGGAGCTGAGCTGCGCGCGGCGCGCGGGTCGAACGCGCGACGGGCGAGGGCGGGTCGAGGGGCGGCGGAGGAAAAAGTCGAAAAACGGGACAAGCTCGCCCCGATGGAAGATGGACGGTGGGGCGAGCCAGAAATCGGCGCAATCGTGAAGTGTGCGACGGTGCGCTGGGGTCGCCGCCGATTTCAAGATCCCGTTTTTCGACTTTTTCCTCCGCCGCCCTTTCGGCACCGCCTGAGACCGTCGCGCGACGAACGTTCCTGCACGAGCGAATCAGTTCCGATGTCGGCGCACGCAAGGGCGAGGGTTCGCAAGACGGCGGACCATTCGCGCTCTGTCCTTCGCACGAATGCAGACCATTCGCGTGCAGACCATTCGGCAACCCCGGTTCATGCTCCCAAACGAAAGGACGCGCTCGCGAGACACTTTGCTTGCGTACGAGCCATGAGCGTGACGGCCACGTGCGCAGCGCGCGTCCACAGGCTCCGCGCGTCTTCCATCCGTGCGTAAGCGGCCGTCGCGCGACCGTCTCGAACGGTGGTCAAAGGGCGGAGGGGAAAAAGGTCGAGGGACGGGACCGCGTGCGCTCGGCCATAGACCACGGATCTACTGCGAGTCGGGCCCGAGACCGCCGAACGCCGAGCGAGCCCCCCGTTCAACTTTTGGTCGGGGCGAGCGTGTCCCGTCCATCGAGCCTTTTTCTCCTCCGCCCCTCGACCCGCTCTCGCCCGTCGCGCGTTCGACCCGCGTCAGCTCGCCGCTTCGGCCGCGCTCGCGCACTTGAGGTCGGCGACCACCAGCTCGACGACGGCGGGGCCGGCGTAGGTCGACGGGCGCGGCGTGAAGGCGAGCGAGAGGCGGCCGTGGGCGACGCTCTCCGCCTGCGCGCCGAAGCCGAACGCGATGGCGGGGAGGCTCTTCGCGCCGTTCTTCAGGCGCAGCTGCAGGTGGCCGCCGTCCTTGCCGACGCGGCGCGGCGGCGCCGCCAGCTCGACGTCGCTCGCCGCGAAGACCGGCTGCGGATGGCCCTCGCCCCACGGCCCGAGCCGGCGCAGCTCGTCGAGCAGGCGCGGGTGCATCTCGTGCAGCAGCACCTCGGAGTCGATCTGCAGCGTCGGCGGCGCCGGGTCCTTGAAGTCCTGCGCGGCGTTCTCGGTGAGGCGGCGCGCGAGCGCGTCGACGCGCGCCGGCTCCATCTCGAGCCCGGCGGCCGCCGCATGACCCCCGCAGGAGAGCACGAGGTCGCTCGCCCGGGACAGGGCGCGTGCGAGGTCGAAGCCGGGCACCGAGCGGCCCGAGCCGCGCGCGACCGCGCCGGCGGTCGAGATCAGCATCACCGGCTTGCCGGTCATGCCGACCAGCTTCGCCGCCACGATGCCGATCACGCCGGCGTGGAAGCCCTCGTCGCTCAGCACGACCACCGGCGCGTCCTTCGGCCATTCGGCGAGGCGCTGCCGCGCGAGCTCGAAGACGCGCCCCTCGATCGTGCGGCGCTGCTGGTTCATCGACTCGAGCTCGTCGGCGAGGCGGCGCGCCTCCCCGTCGTCGCCCGTCATCAGCAGGCGCCGCGCCACGTCGACGCGGCCGAGCCGGCCGGCGGCGTTGAGGCGCGGCGCGAAGCCGAAGGAGACGTCCTCCGCCTCGAGCGCGCGGCCGTCGAGACCGGCCGCGCGGCGCAGAGCGCGCAGCCCCGGCAGCGAGGTCGACTCGAGCTGCTTCAGGCCGTGGCGCACCAGGAGGCGGTTCTCCCCGACCAGCGCGACCACGTCGGCGACCGTCCCCAGCGACGCCAGCGCGAGCCCCTCGCGCAGCACCTGGCGCAGCGCCGGCGTCTGCTTCTGGGCGGGGGGCAGCGTCTCGAAGATCCCGCAGGCGAGTTTGAAGGCGACCCCGGCGCCCGAGAGCTTCGCCGCCGCGTGCGTGGGGTCGAGCAGCAGCGGGTTCACGACCGCGAGCGCCGGCGGCAGTTCGGCCGGCTTCTGGTGGTGGTCGGTGACGATGACGTCGATGCCGCCGCGCATCAGCTCGCCCACCGCCGCGAACGCCGTGACGCCGTGGTCGACCGTGACTAGGACGCGCGGCGAGTGGCGGTGCACCGCCGCGACGCCGCCCGCCGAGAGGCCGTAGCCGTCGGTGGTGCGCTCGGGCACGTGGACCGCGACGTCGCCGCCGAGCGCCGTGAGCATGCGCCCGAGCAGGCACGAGCCCGACAGGCCGTCGACGTCGGAATCGCCGAAGACCAGGATCTTCTCGCCGGCGGCGAGGGCGCGCACGAGCCGTTCGACCGCCAGCGCCATCTGCGGCAGCTCGGACGGCGCGGTCAGCCCCTGCAGGCTCGCGTCGAGGAAGCGCTGGCCGTGGTCGGCGCTGGTGACGCCGCGCAGCGCGAGGACGCGGGCGGCGAGCGGCGAGAGGGAGAGGCCCGTCGCGAGCGCGCGCTCCACCGCCGGATCGACGCTGCGGTAGGACCAGAGGCGCGCGCGCTTCATTAAGATCCGTTCCCCCCGCTGCGATTCCCGCAGCCCGGACGTTCGCCCAGGCGGGCGAGAGTACGCGCCGCCCGCGTCGAGCGTCAAACCGAAAGGCCGCGCGTGAGCAGCGAGCTGCGCGAGATCCCTCCTGTCGACCGGCTGCTGGCTCGCTTCGCGGACGCCTATCCCGACGTCCCGCGGCCGCTGCTCACGTCGGCGCTGCGCGACCTGACCGAGCGGGTGCGCAGCGACGCGCGCGCGCGCCCGCCGGCGAGCGGCGTCCTGCAGGCGCTCTTCGCGGCGGGCGGCGCGTTCGAGTCGCAGCTCGCGGCGCGGCTCGTCGCGCTCACCGCGCCGCGCCACGTGCGCGTCGTGAACGCGACCGGGGTGCTGCTCCACACCGGGCTCGGCCGCGCGCCGCTCGCGGCGTCGGTGCAGGACGCGCTGGCGCGCGTGCTCCGCTACGGGATCGTCGAGGTCGACCCCGCCACCGGCGAGCGCGGGCGCCGCGAGACCTTCGTGCGCGACCTCCTCTGCGAGCTCACCGGCGCCGAGGAGGCGACGCTCGTCAACAACAACGCGGCGGCGGTGCTGCTGCTGCTGCGAGGAATGGCCGCAGGCCGTGAAGTCGTCGTCTCGCGCGGCGAGCTCGTCGAGATCGGCGGCGGTTTCCGGGTGCCGCAGGTGATGGAGCAGTCGGGGGCGATCCTGAAGGAGGTCGGGACGACGAATCGCACGCGCGTCGCCGACTACGCCGCCGCGACGGGCGCCGCGACCGCCATGTACCTGCACGTCCACTCGAGCAACTTCCGGATGGTCGGCTTCACGGAGCAGCCGAAGCTCGCCGACCTCGTCGCTCTCGGGAAGGAGCGCGGCGTCCCGGTCTGCGCCGACCTCGGCTCGGGCTACCTGCGCCGCTTCGCGGAGCTCCCGTTCCCCGACGAGCCGGCGGTGGTCGAGGCGGTCGCGGCCGGCTGCGACGTGGTCACCTTCAGCGGCGACAAGATGCTGGGGGGGCCGCAGTGCGGGATCCTGGTCGGCAAGCGCGACGCGATCCTGAAGCTGCGCGCGGCGCCGCTCTTCCGGGCGGTGCGGCCCGACAAGCTGATGCTCGCGGCGCTGGAGGCGACGCTGCTCGAGTGGCGCAAGAGCGGCGACGCGCTGCCGACCGGCGTGCCCTTCTTCGCGATGCTCGCGGCGAGCGTCGAGACGCTGCGCGCGCGGGCCGAGGCGCTGCGATCGAAGTCGCGCCTGCCGCCGTCGTTCGCGCGCGTCGTCGACTCGAAGTCGCAGGTCGGCAGCGGCTCGGTGCCGGGGCTCGAGTTCGATTCCGTCGCGCTCGCGCTCGAGGCGCCGGGCGGCAAGGCCGACGCGCTCGCCGCGCGGCTGCGCACCGGCGCGCCGCCGGTCTTTCCGCGGGTCCACGAGGGAAAAGTGCTCCTCGACCTGCGCACGATCTTTCCCGACGAGGACGCGGAGGTGGCCGGCGCGCTCGCGCGGCTCGCCGACGCGGCGCCGGCCGCGAAGAATTGACGAAATGAACTGGCGGGGTCGCGCATCGACCCCGACTTGGAGCCGAACGTGACGATTCCCCCGAAGAAGAAGACGCTCAAGCTGACCGACTTCTCCAGCTGCGCCGGCTGAGCCGCCAAGCTCTCCCCCAAGGACCTGGTCGAGGTCCTTTCCGGCCTGGAGATCCCCACGAACCCGCAGGTCCTCCTCGGTCCCGAGGGGTACGACGATGCGGGCGTGTACCTCATCGCGCCCGGAATCGGCCTGGTGCAGACGGTCGACTTCTTCCCGCCCGTCGTCGACGACGCGCGCCACTTCGGCCGCATCGCCGCCGCCAACGCGCTCTCGGACGTCTACGCGAAGGGCGGCACGCCGCTCACGGTGCTGCAGATCGTCGGCTTCCCGAAGAAGGAGGTGCCGCTCTCCGTGCTGCGCGAGATCCTCGACGGCGCGGCCGAGGTGGTGAGGGAGGCGGGCGCGGTCGTGCTCGGCGGCCACTCGGTGGTCGACTCCGAGATCAAGTTCGGCATGGCGGTCACCGGCCGCATCGACCCGACGAAGATCGTCCCGAACTCCGGCGCGAAGCCGGGCGACGTCGTCTACCTCACGAAGCCGCTCGGCATGGGCTCGATCACGACCGGCGGCAAGCGCGACCTCGTCGACGACGCGACGATGGAGGCGGCGTGCCGGAGCATGGGCCGCCTCAACAAGGACGCGTGCGACGCGATGCTCGAGGCCGGTCCGCACGCCGCGACCGACATCACCGGCTTCGGCTTCCTCGGCCACACCGCGTCGGTGGCGCGCCAGAGCAAGGTGACCTTCGAGATCGAGTCGGAGGCGCTGCCGCTCTTCCCCGGCGCGCTCGACCTCGCGGCCAAGGGCGTGCTCTCGGGCGGCTCGGCGCGCACGAAGGACTTCCTCGGCGCCGAGGTCGTCTTCAAGGACTCGGTCCCGGCGCCGATGCGCGCGCTCCTCTTCGACGCGGAGACCTCGGGCGGGCTGTTGATCAGCCTCCCGCCGGAGCGCGCCGCGGCGCTCGAGGCGGCGCTGAAGCAGCGGAACGTCCCGGTTCACCGGGTCGGCCACGCGCTCGCCGACGAGGGGCTGCGGATCCGGGTCCGCTGAGCCCCGCGCCCGCGATCTCGCGCTCGAGGAGTTCGACATGTCGTTCCGCCCCGTCGTCGCGGCGTCTGCGGCGCTCGTCGCGATCGTCGCGTCCGTGCTCCCGACGACGTCGACGCCGGTCCGTCCCGAAGACCGTGCCGACGTCCGCTTCGAGCCACGGTGGCGCTCCGTCGGCGCCCTCCTCGGAGAACACGTCGCGGTCTCCTTCGACCTCGTCAATGCGAGCGACCATCCGATCCGCGTGACGGACGTCGAAAGCAAATGGGGGACGCTGCGCGTCGACACGCCGGAAGGGGAGAGCATTCCGGCGAGCCAGGGTCGGCGCGGACTCGCGACGCCGATCGCCTTCGCCGCCGGCGAGCACCTCACGTTGGTCGACGCCTTCGACCCGAATCTTCACTGCGAGCCGGGATCGAGCGAGGAGTGCTTCGTTCGCGCGTGGATCGAGGGTTCGACGGAGCCGATCGAGGCCGGCATCCACTGGCGCCGCCGCTGCTTGCAAGCCGTTCGCGGCGACTCGAAGGAGCTCCACGACCTCGGCGAGCTGCGGGCCGGAGCCGCCGTCGAGCGCCGCTTCTTCCTCGAAGCCGAGGAGCTCGGCCGCTTCGACGTGACCCACGTCGGACTCGAGGGAACCGCGGCCTTCGGGCCGCTCGCGTCCGCGGTGGAGGTTCGCGGGCGCGACGTGACGCCACCCGGCGCGACGCGCACGACCTACGAGGTCGCGGTCCGCTTCGCCACGGCGGGCCTGCCGTGCGGCTACTACTTCATCCCGCTCGTCGCGGCGCTGAGGGACGCCCGCGTGCCGACGATCTCCTTTTCGCTTCATGCGAGCGTGGTCCCACGCTTCCAGCTGTTCATCGACGGCAAGCCGACGACCGAGGCGGCGTCGCTCGGCGCGGTCCGGAGGATCGCGTCGGTGGCTCGCGTCGAGGTCCGCTCGCGCGATCGGGAGATCCCCGTGCACGTGAGCTCCGCGCGGATCGACTCGAAAGAGGGCTCCGGGCGTTTCACGGTCTCCGTCGGTCCGTGCGTCGACGGCGCGACGATCCTCGACGTCGGCCTCGCCGAGATCCCGAATGCGCGCCCGCTCCGCGGCGAGCTCGTGCTCGCGACCGACGACCCGGCCGCGCCCGAATGGCGCCTGAAGCTCTCCGGGATCTGGTTCGCGAGCGCAGCGCCGACCGAGGGCCGCTGAGCCGCCGCAAGGAGTGGGGGCGGACGTCGCAGACGGCGGAGACGGCGGAGACGGCGTGGATCGTCCGCCACGCGCTGCGGACGCTGCGCAAGGGCGGCGGCTGAAATCCCGGCCCGAATCGATCTTCCGCTCGCGCGGACACGGTCAAAACCGCAGAATGTCCCGTTTGGCCAGGATGCGCTGCTGGACGTTCCAGACACTCGCGTCGTGGTTCGATCGTGAATGACGTCGAGGGTCCCCGAGTGCCGTTCAGCCAGTTCCATCTCCATCCCAGTCTCAACACCGCCGTGAAGGAGCTCGGCTTCCAGCGGCCGACGCCGATCCAGGCCGACTCGATCCCGCCCGCGCTCTCCGGCAAGGACGTGCTCGCCTGCGCCGTGACCGGCAGCGGCAAGACGGCGGCGTTCCTGCTGCCGATCCTGCACCGCATCATCGACCTGCCGCGCGGGACCACACGGGCGCTCGTGCTGACGCCGACGCGCGAGCTCGCGGCGCAGATCGCCGACGACCTCGACGCGCTCGCGGTCCACACGCCGATCACGGCCGCCGCGGTCTACGGCGGCATGCCGATGGGGCCGCAGGAGCGGGCGTTCCGCAGCGGCGTCGACGTCCTGATCGCGACGCCCGGCCGCCTGCTCGACCACTTCCGCTGGCCCTACGCGAAGCTGACGAAGCTCGAGTACCTGGTCCTGGACGAAGCCGACCGCATGCTCGACATGGGCTTCCTGCCCGACATCCGGCGCGTGCTGAACCACATTCCGCGGAAGCGCCAGACGCTGTTCTTCAGCGCGACCATGCCGCCGCCGATCGCGCAGCTCTCCGGCGAGATGCTGCACGACCCGGTCCGCATCAACATCCAGCGCCCGTCGGCGCCGGCTGTCGGCATCACGCAGGCGGTCTACCCGGTGCCGCAGCTCCTGAAGCCGGCGCTGCTGCTCGAGCTCCTGAAGCGCGGCGAGATGCAGGAGGTGCTCGTCTTTACGCGCACCAAGCACCGCGCCGACAAGCTGCAGCGCTACCTCGCGCGGGCGCACGTCAACTGCGAGCGCATCCACGGCAACCGCTCGCAGTCGCAGCGCACGGATGCGCTGGCGGGCTTCAAGAGCGGCAAATACCGCGTGCTGGTCGCCACCGACATCGCGGCGCGCGGCATCGACGTGAAGGAGCTCGGCCACGTCGTCAACTTCGACGTCCCGATGGCTCCCTCCGACTACATCCACCGCATCGGCCGCACCGGCCGCGCCGAGCAGACCGGCGACGCGTTCACCTTCGTGTCGCCCATGGAGGAGGCCGACCTGCGCGCGATCGAGAAGATCGTCGGCAAGCGCCTCCCGCGGATCACCGTCCCCGACTTCGACTACGCCGCCGAGCCGCCGGCCGCGTCCGACTTCGCGCGCGGACCGCGGGGCCAGCAGCAGCAGCGCCACCACGCGCCGGCCGGCCGCGCCGGCCCGTCGCGCGGACGCTTCGGCCACGCTCCAAGGGAACACGCGCAGGGGGGCCACGCGCACGCCGGACACGGCGCGCAGAACTCCCGCGACGACGCCCGTCCGCATGCTCCGGCGCACGAAGGCGGCAGCCGTCCGCCGCGCAAGCCCGGCGCCTGGCCGTCGATCCCGCCGCGCAACCGCTCGCGCCGCTTCCACGGCGGCGGCGGTGGTGGCGGTGGTGGCCGCGGTCGCGGCGGGGGAGGCGGCCGGTCGCGCTGAGCGGCGGCGCGCCGCGTATCCGGGACGCCAGTCCGTGGACGGCGCGTCGCGCCGTCACCCGCCCAGGATCAGCTGCAGCCCCGCGGTGAAGGAGACTCCCTTCGTCGCGCCGAGGTCGGTCTCGAGCGCCTGCGAGTCGATCTCGAATCCGGCGAATGAGAGGTCGCCGGGCAGGATCGTGACGAGGGTCGTGCCGCCCGGCGGCAGGAGGAGCAGCGTCGCGGTCGAGGGGATCAGCAGCAGGTCGCCGCCCAGGCTCGAGTGGAGGCTCGCCTGCTGGTACCCGACCAGGAAGAGCGTGACGCTGAAGAGGCCCGACGAGTTCTCGAGGTCGACCTTCAACGTCGAGCCCAGCACGGGATCGGACTGCGCGGTGAGCGACGGCACGCCGAACGTCCCCGGCCAGCCGGCGCCGTAGTTGGCCCAGCTCGCGTCGACGACGCAGATCTCCCGGACGAAGACGTCGTTCATCCCGTTCGTGTCGCCCGCGACGAGGTTGCTCGCGTAGCTGAGGAAGGCGATGCGGCTGCCGTCCGCCGAGACGCCGCCGGCGACGCTCCCGTTGTCCGCCTCCGCGTCGGCGGAGGAGAGGCTCACGCGCAGTGTCGTGCCGTTCGAGCGGTCGTGCGCGAAGACGTCGTACCAGCGATTGGTGTCGCCGGCGACGAGGTTGCTCGCGAAGCTGTGGAACACGACGAAGCGCCCGTCGCCGGAGACGACGGGGAGGTAGCTGCTGCCGTTCGCGGCGACGCCGGCCGAGTCGACGCTCATGCACTCGGTGGTCTGGGCGGCGCGGTCGCGCGCGAAGACGTCGTTGACGTTGGCGCCGCCGCCGCCGTACCACGCGACGATCCGGCCGTCGCTGGAGAGCACCGGCGCGCGGCTCTCGTACTTGAGCTGCTGGCCGGCCGGGTCGACGCTCACCCGCTCGGTGACGCCGCTCGCGCGGTCGTGCAGGAAGACGTCGTGGAGCTGGTTGGTGTCGCTGGCGACGAGGTTGCTCGCGTCGCTGCCGAACGCGACGAGCGAGCCGTCGCCCGAGATCGAGGCGGTCACGCTGTTCGAGTCGGCCTCGCCGCCGGCCGAGTCGACGCTCACGCGCTCGGTCAGGCCGGTGGCGCGGTCGTGCACGAAGACGTCGCTCGCGTGATTGCCGTCGATCGCGACGAGGTTGTCGGCGTTGCTCTGGAACGCGACGAAGCGGCCGTCGGCGGAGAGCGCGACGTCGCCCGGGCTGTCGGCGTCGCCCTCGTTGCCGTTCGAGTCGACGCTGACGCGCTCGGTCGTCCCGGCCACGAGGTCGCGCACGAAGACGTCGTTGGCGTTGTTGGCGTCGCCGGGGACGAGGTTGGTCGCGTGGCTGGTGAAGGCGACGCAGCCGCCGTCGGCGGAGATCGCGACGCTGTTGCTGGCGCGGTCGGCCTCGTTGCCGTTGGAGTCGACGCTGACGCGCACCGTCGCGCCGGTCACTCGGTCGCGCACGAAGACGTCGGGCTTCTGGTTGGTGTCGTTCGCGACGAGGTTGTCGGCGTCGCTGCTGAACGCGACGAAGCGGCCGTCGGCGGAGATCGCGGCGGTCCAGGAGTCGAGGTCGGCCTCGCCGCCCGCCGAATCGACGCTCACGCGCGTCGTGACGTTGCTCGGCGACTGCGGCTTCTGGATCCCGCCGACCGTCGCGAGCCACAGCGGCAGCAACGCCGCCGCCGCCGTTCCAAGGCGCCGCATCGACCGTGTCCTCGAGATTCCCCCGGTTGTCGCGCGAAGCGGGCAGCTGCCGCGGCATGGGACGGGCGGAGAACCTAGCGAGGGGGAATGGGGTCGCCTAGGCGTGCGGACCCCCGGAAGCGACGCCTTACGGGAAGTTCGCGGGGGGTTCACGGGGCGGGGCGGCGCAGCCCGCCGTCATGACGACGGAATTTCGCAGTGTCTCGCCGATTCGGCAGCTGCCCGACTACTTGCAGCAGCCCGATCCCGCGCCCGAAGCGTTCTGAGCGCAGGGATCGCAGCGCACGACCTTGCACTCGCCGTCCTTGCAGGAGAGCTCGATCTCCCCGGTGCGTCCGTCCTGCGCCTTCCAGTGGATGACGCACCCGTCGTCCTTGCACTCGATGGTGGCCGTGCAGGTCCCGTCGGCGCAACACGTCCCGTCGGATCGAACCGGCGCGGAGCTGCCGCTCGCCGTCGCGCGTCCGGCGATCAGGCCCGCGCCGACCAGCACCACGGCGACCAGCGACTTCACCAGCGTGCTCACCATTGCATCGTCTCCCGTGATTGCGGCGAGCACGATCGCTGCCGCATGCACCCCAGACAGCGCAAACGGACGCCGTTATTCCTTCACCGCCCGGTTCCGCAGGCCTCCCCGCACGACCCGCCGCAGCAGGCGTCGAGCAGCTGTCCCATCTGGACGGGCGTCAGGAGCTTGCGCAGCGCGAGCGAGGACTGGATGCAGTGCTCGATCGCGGCGGCGCGAATGGCGCCGAGTTCCTTGGCGCGCAGCGCGATCGCGGCGGGATCGGCCGCAGGATCGCGGAGCATGGCCTGGACCTCTCGGGCGACCTCCGCCGCCTGCGCGTCGCTGCGCGCGCCCTGGGCATCGCACTCGTGCAGGAGCGCGAGGAGCGTGGCTCTCTGGTCGGAGCTCAGATCGAGGCCGCCCGACCGTTCGAGCCGCTCGACCGCGGCGATGCATCCTCCCGAGTCGCCGCACGCGTCCGCATGCGTCGCGGGTCTCCGAAGCGTCAGCGCGTTCCAGCCGAGGCTCGCGGCGAGCGCGCCTCCGAGCAGCCAGGTCGTGATCGTCATCGTCGTAGTCACTTGTTTCCCTCGCGAACCACCCTTCCCATCGTTTCCGACCACGACCGCAGGCGCGCATCCATGGGGTGGAGCGCGCGACCCGCGAGCGGCTCGAGCCAGCCCGAGTCGACTTCGGAGCGCGCGATTCCCGGCCGCGCGGACAGGCCGGCGCATACGCCGCCGATCGACAGCAGCCCCGTCAATCCCGCCGCGACGCGCAGCCATCGCGACCCGCCGACCCGGTGGATCCGAGGCCGCGGCCCGAGGACCCGCACTCGAAGACCGTCCGGCACGGCCTCGTCGCGGCGCGGACCGAAGGCCTTCGAGAGCTCGCCGCATCCCGCTTCGAAGCTGCGACATTCCGCGCACTCTCCGAGATGGGACGCGAGAGCCGGCGTGCGCTCGGCCTCGCCGTCGCAGCATGCGGAGATGCACTCGCGCGCGCACGCGCAGTCCATCTCGCGACCGTCAATCGCGTTCGTCATGGACGACCTCCATGGCAGCCACCTTCGCGCCGGGAACCCCGAGCAACCGCTCCCGCGCGCGCGCCAGCCGGGACATCACTGTGCCTGCCGGGATCGACAGCGCCTCCGCGATCTCGCGATACGTCAAGCCCTCGACCTCTCGGAGGACGAGCGCCGTCCGTTGCTCGTCGGGCAGTCGAGAGAGGGCGCGCTCGAGCGCCTCGGCCGTCTCGAAGGTCGGGCGGACGCCCGTCGGCACGCGGTCGAGGTCGCACGGCTCGATCCGTCCCTCCCGCCGGCGGCGCTCCGCGAGCCGGTTGAGGCAGTGGTGGACCGCGAGGCGACGCAGCCACGCGGAAAAGCTGCCCTTTCCAGCGAAGCCCTCCGCCTTCTCGCGGACGCGCAGGAAGATCTCCTGCGTGGCGTCTTCAGCGTCGGCGCCCTGACCCAGGATTCCCCGGGCGAGGCGGTAGACCCGCTTTCCGAAGGTCTGAAAGCAGCGTGCGAGCGCGAGTGGATCGCGCTTGCGAAGCCCTTCCAGTGCGGCGCCGTCGAACTCGCCTTCCAGAGCGGACCTCCCTGGAGCTCCGTGACTTGGACAGGCCGAACCGCGCCCGTTATTCCGCCTCGATCTTCATGGCGTTCAAGAAGAGCCGGATCCGGTTCGCGATCGCGTTGCGGACGTTCGTGAACGCGCGCAGCTTTTCCGCGTCGCTTCCCTCGACCTGGGCCGGATCCTCGAACGACCAGTGGATCCGCTCCTTCTCGCCCGGCCAGACGGGACAAGAGTCCTTCGCGCGGTCGCAGACCGTGATCACGTAGTCGAACTTCTCCTTCAAGTACGTCCGCAGGTTCTTGCTGGTCTGGCCCGACGCGTCGATTCCGACGTCCGCAAGCGCCCGGATCGTCAGCGGATGGACGCCCTTCGGGTCCGTGCCCGCGCTGAACGCCTCGACCCTTCCGCCGCTCAGGCGGCGCGCGAGCGCCTCCGCCATCTGGCTCCGACAGGAGTTCCCGGTGCAGAGGAAGAGGACGCGGATCCGTGGCTCATCCATGGGTGGTTCCTTGCGCGGAGTCGCCGCGAGCCAGCGCGACCCCGCGGTCGCCACTGCCGCTCCGAGGATCTGCGCCACGAGGAAGGCCGGCGCGTCGACCGGCCGGATGCCGGAGAAGGTGTTGCTCACGCTGCGCGCGAGCGTGAGCGCGGGATTGGCGAACGACGTCGACGACGTGAACCAGTAGGCCGCCGTGATGTACGCGGCCACCGCGTAGGCGACACGGGAGTCGGGTCGACGCGAGCAGGCGTCGATCACCACGATCAGTCCGAACGTCGCGACGAACTCGCCCAGCCACTGCCCGAAGCCGGAGCGCGCGTGAGTCGAGAAAGAGATGAGCGGCTCGCCGAACATCGCGTGGGCGACGACGGCTCCCGCGATCGCGCCGGCGACCTGGGCCACGACGACGCCGGGAACGCGCCGCCAGCGGACGCCTCCTCGGAACGCCGCATGGCACGTGACGACCGGATTGAAGTGCGCGCCGGAGATCGGCCCGAACGTCAGGATCAGCGCCACGAGGCCGGCACCGGTGGCGAGCGCATTCGCGAGCAGCGCGATCGCCGCGTTTCCGCCGGCGAGCCGCTCGCCCATGATCCCCGAGCCGACGACGGTGGCCGCGAGGAGCGCGCTGCCGACCGTCTCCGCGGCGACGCGCCTCACGGGCAGTGCAGCGCGCCCGAGTCCGTGCGTGCGCAGCAGGCGTCGGCCGACGCGTCGGCGGTCGGGAGCGTGGCCGAGCGCGTCGGGAGGTCGCGCCGCAGGAAATAGACCTCCCACTCGACGCCGTCCGGGTCGCTCACCCAGAACTTGTCCTGGTTCGCGTAGCAGCAGTCGACGCCCATCTCCTCGCGGACCGGGAGGCCGGCCGCACGGACGCGGGCGAGCTCGGTACGCACGGCCTCGGTCGAGTCGAGCTGGAGGCCGACGTGGCCCGAGAGCGACGCCGCCGGCACCTCGGCGCGGCGCGACAGCGCGAGATTCAGCGGCGCGAAGCGCGGGAGGAACTTCGCGTAGTCGGCCTCGAGCTTGACCGGCGCCACGCCGAGGAAGCGCTCGTAGAAGTCGCGGCTGCGTGCGAGGTCGCGGACGTGCAGGTGGAGGTGGACGAAGGGGGGCATGGGTCGCTCCGGTTCGGATCGCCGCTCAGCAGCAGGCGCTGAGCAGACGGATGAGGTCGGTCACGGTGTCGGAGCGGACGGCGTAGTAGACGTACCGCTCCTCCTTCCGGCTGCGGACGAGTCCGGCGCGGCGCAGCGCGTCGAGGTGGTGCGAGAGGGTCGGCGCCGGGATGCCGAGCGCCTCCTGGATCTCGCCCGCGGCGGTCTCCTTCCCGCGCTGGACCAGTAAGAAGAAGGCCTGGAGGCGGGAGAGGTGGGCGAGCGCGGCGAACGCCTCGACGTGGGCGTCGGCGGCCGCGAGCCGCGCGACGGGGAGGGGGCGCAGCGACTTCGTCGTCGTCGTTTTCATAGTTCCATAGATATCAAACTATGGAAGGGGTGCCAGCCTGGGGTCGGCGTGCGGCCGACCCGGCGCGCCGGCGTCCCTCCGACCCGGCGGCTTGGCGCGGGGCCTGCAATGCTCCGTCGGCGGGGCGCCCGCCGTGCCGGCGCGCCCGGGCAGGTGACGAGGATTTCCCAGTAACGGGGAGGTTTCCGTGCAAGCCGCCGTGTTCGCAGGACCGGGGCGGATCGTCCTCGAGGACCGGCCCATTCCGAAGATCGGTCCGCTCGACGCGCTCCTGCGCGTCACGGCGACGACGATCTGCGGCACCGACGTCCACATCCTGAAGGGCGAGCATCGCGTCGAGCGCGGCCGGATCGTCGGCCACGAGCCGGTCGGGACGATCGAGGAGCTCGGTGGCGCGGTCACCGGATACCGGGTCGGCCAGCGCGTGCTCGCCGGCGCGATCACTCCGTGCGGCCACTGCGGCTCCTGTCTCGCCGGTGATTCGGCGCAGTGCGGCGGGCGGGCGATGGGGGGCTGGCGGCTCGGGAACACGATCGACGGCTGCCAGGCCGAGTTCGTGCGGATCCCCGACGCGATGGTGAACCTCGCACCGATCCCCGACGAGCTCACGGACGAGCAGGTCCTGATGTGCCCCGACATCATGAGCACGGGCTTCGGCGGAGCGGAGAGCGGCGCGATCCGGATCGGCGACACGGTCGCCGTCTTCGCGCAGGGCCCGATCGGCCTGTGCGCGGCGATCGGCGCGAAGCTCTCGGGCGCGACCCGGATCATCACGGTCGACGGCGTGAAGGAGCGGCTGGAGATGTCGCGCCGGCTCGCGGCCGACCTCGCGATCGACTACCGGGAGCACGATCCGGTGGCGGCCATCCTCGAGGCGACCGGCGGCCGCGGCGTCGACGTCGCGATCGAGGCGCTCGGGACGCCGGAGACGTTCGAGAGCTGCCTGCGCGTGCTGCGTCCGGGCGGCACGCTCTCGAGCCTCGGCGTCTATTCCGGGAAGCTCGCCCTGCCGGTGGACGCCTATGCCGCGGGGCTCGGCGACCATACGATCGTCTCGACGCTGTGTCCCGGCGGCAAGGAGCGCATGCGCCGGCTGCTGGAAGTGCTGCGGTCGGGTCGGACCGACCTCCGGCCGCTCGTCACGCACCGCTTCACGCTCGATCGGATCGAGGAGGCGTACGAGCTCTTCGGCCACCAGCGGGACGGCGTGCTCAAGGTCGCGATCCGGCCCGCCATCTGCCAGGGAGGACGGCCATGAAGATCCACTGCGACGGCTGCGGAAAGGTCCTCGACCAGAAGACCGCGCTCGAGCGGAGCTGGGACGGCGAGACCTTCGCGTTCTGCAGCGAGGCGTGCGCGCGATCGGGGAGCCACCTCTCCAGCGACATCTACCCGGACGAGGAGGGCGGCGGGGTCGGCCCGATCGCCCCCGGCGACGTCGACGAGCCCCAGACGAGGAAGCCGAGATGGCCACCGCTTCGAAGCTGAACCACCGACGGATCCTGGTCGTCGACGACGAGCTCGCGCTCCGCAAGAGCCTGAAGGAACGGCTCGCAGAGGAGGGGGCCACGGTCGAGACCGCCGACACGGTCGCGACGGCGCGCAAGGCCCTCTCCGAAGGCGACTGGGACCTCGTCGTCCTCGACCACCGGCTCCCGGACGGGACGGGGCTCGGGCTGCTCGAGGAGCAGAAGCGCGCGGGAGCGACGGCCGCCTTCGTGATGATGACGGCCTACTCGTCGACCCAGGACGCGGTGCGCGCGATCAAGATCGGCGCGGCCGACTACCTCCTGAAGCCGTTCGACCTCGACGAGCTCGTCCTCGTCGCCGGCACCGCGCTCGAGAACGTCGCCTTGCGCGTCGAGGTCGACCGGCTGCGCGCGCGCGAGAAGTCCGGCCCCGACAGCATCGTCGGCGACAGCCCCTCCACGCGGGAGCTGCGCGACTTCGTGGCGCGCGTCGCGCAGAGCGGCGCCAAGACGATCCTGATCACCGGCCCGAGCGGGACCGGCAAGGACGTGGTCGCGCGCGCGATCCACTTCGCGAGCCCCGAAGCCGAGCGCCCCTTCCTGAACGTCACCTGCACCGCGATCCCCGAGGCGCTGCTCGAGAGCGAGCTCTTCGGCCACGAGCGGGGCGCGTTCACCGACGCGAAGCAGCAGAAGCGCGGCCTCATCGAGGAGGCCGACGGCGGCACCGTCTTCCTCGACGAGATCGGCGACATGCCGCTGTCGCTGCAGGCCAAGATGCTGCGCTTCCTCGAGTCGAAGTCGTTCCGGCGCATCGGCGGGCTGCGCGAGATCAAGGTGGAGGTGCGCGTCATCGCGGCGACGCACCGCAACCTGCCCGAGGCGATCGCCGCCGGGACCTTCCGCGGCGACCTCTACTACCGGCTGAACGTCATCCCGATCGAGATCCCGCCGTTGAAGGAGCGGCCGGGCGACGTGGCGCCGCTGCTCGACCACTTCGTGCGCCAGTACTCGCGCGAGATCAAGAAGGAGGTGCGGGGCTTCGACGCCGAGGCGCGGCAGCTCCTCGCGAAGCACGCCTGGCCGGGCAACGTCCGCGAGCTGCGCAACTGCGTCGAGCGGGCGGTCCTGCTCGCGACCGACGCGACGCTCACGATCGCCGACCTCCCTCCCGACGTCCGCCGCGGCGCGGCGATCGCTCCCGCGAGCGACGGCGCGGCCGGCGGCATCACCCTGCCGGCGGGGGGCGTCGTGCTCGACGACCTGTTGAAGAGCCTGCTCGACCAGGCGCTCCTGCGCTGCGGGGGGAACAAGAGCCGCGCGGCGGAGCTGCTCGGGATCCACCGCGACCAGGTGCGCTACTGGGTGAAGAAGTACGAGCTCGAGCGCTGGGTCCGGCGCGCCGCGAGCCCGGCCGGCGACGCCCATGACGAGGCATGAGCTGCTCGAGATCTCCCGCGTCCGCGACCTCGTCCGCGTGCTGATCGTCGACGCCCATCGCGACTTCGCGGAGAACCTGAGCGAGCTCGGGCGCCTGAACGGACTCGCGCCGGTGATCTGCGGCACGTGCCGCGAGGCGCGCCAGCGGATCGTCGCCGAGCCGTTCGACGTCGCGATCGTCGACCAGCGCCTTCCCGACGGGCTCGGCATCGAGCTGCTCGCGGACCTGCGCGCGAGCTGTCCGGACGTCGTCACGATCGTCGTCACGGCGTCGGTCTCGCTCGACGACACGCTCGCGGCGCTCCACCAGGGCGCGTTCGCCTTCATGGCGAAGGACTGCGATCCCGACGAGCTGCTGGCGGCCATCGCGCGTGCCGCGGAGAACGCGAAGCTGCGCCGCGAGAACCGCGGCCTGCGCGACCTGCACGAGACGATCCTGCGCGCGCTGCCCGACCTGCTGCTCTTGATCGACGACTCCCTGCGGATCGTGAGCGCGAGCCGGCAGCACGCGCTCTTCTGCCCGGGCGGGACGGCGGCGGCCGTCGGACGCCCCGTCCACGACGTCGTGGCGCCGTCGCTGCGCGAGCGCCTCGACTTCGGCGAGCTGCTGCGCGAAGCGCGCGTGAAGTCGGGGGAGACCGAGCGCACGATCGAGGTGCGCGACGCCGCCGGACGGCTCTGGATCCTCGGTCTGCGCGCGATCCCGCTGCCGGGGGAGGCGAGCCCGCTCACGCTCGTGCGCGTCGTCGATCTCACCGACCGCATCGCGCTCGAGCGCCAGCTGACGGACGCGCAGCACCTCGCGACCCTCGGGCGGATGGTCTCCTCGATCGCGCACGAGGTCCGCAACCCGCTCGCGGGCATCCGTGCGCTCGCGCAGCTCCTGCAGCGCCGTTTCAAGGACTCGCCCAACGACCACGAGAGCGCGACCGAGATCCTCGGGCTGACCGACCGGATGCACGCGACGCTCTCCGACCTCCTCGACTTCGCCCGGCCGGGCGGGCGGCGCGAGGAGACGATCGACCTCGTGGCGCTGGCCGAGTCGCTGCAGAAGGAGGCGCTGCGCTGGCCGTTCGCGAAGGGGCGCCGCGTCGAGTTCGTGCGCGTGGGCGAACGGCCGCTGCAGCTCGTGGCCGCCCCGGAACGCGTGTTCGGCGCGATCGAGAACCTGGTCCAGAACGCGCTGCACGCCGTCGCGGCGAACGGGCGCGTGCGCCTGACCCTGGCCGACTCCGAGGGCGGCTGCGAGCTCACGGTCGAGGACGACGGGCCGGGGATCGCGGCCGACGTCCTGCCGCGCCTGTTCCAGCCGTTCTTCACCACGAAGACGCGCGGCACGGGGCTCGGCCTCTCGATCGTGAAGTCGACGGTCGAGTCGCTGGGGGGGTCGATCGAGGTCGGCCGCTCGCGCGACCTCGGCGGCGCGAGCTTCCGCCTGCGCCTCCCGCTGAAGGACTCCTGAGCCGGACGACCGGCCGGGAAGCGCGGTCCGGTTCAGCGCGCCCCGCCGCCCGCCGCCGTTTCCTCCTGCGGCAGGTGGATCGTGAACTGCGCGCCGCGACCGGGGGTCGAAGCCACCGTGAGCCGGCCGCCGTGCGCCTCGACGAGGTCGCGGCTGATCGAGAGTCCGAGTCCCGTGCCGCCCGGACGCGTCGTGTAGAGCGGTTCGAAGATGCGGGAGAGGTGCTCGGGAGCGATCCCGGGGCCGTCGTCCGACACGCTGAAGGCGACGCCGGTCGCGTCCCGGCGGGCCGCGACGGTGATGCGGCGGCCCCGTCCCGACTCGCGCATCGCCTGGAGCGAGTTGCGGACGAGGTTGGCGAGGACCTGGCTCAGGTCGCCGGGGTCGATGCGCGCCGTCGCGTCCTCCGGCGTGCAGGTCGCCTCGATCGCGATGTCCGCCGGGCCGTCGTCGACGGCGAGCAGGACGTCCTTCAGGAGGGGGGCGAGCTCCACCGTGCGGACCTGCGGTCGCTTCGACCGCGCGTAGTCCAGGAGCTGCGTCGACATGAGCGCGGCCTGCTTCGCGCTGCGGCCGATGCGGTCGAGATGGGTGCGCAGGGTCGCCCGGAGCCGGGCGATCTCGTGCGCGGCGTCGGGGTGGGCCAGGTGCTTGTCGATCAGGAGCAGGCTCGTGTTGATCACGCCGAGCGGGTTCTTCAGCTCCTGTCCGACCCCGGCCGCGAGCTGGCCGAGCGTCGCGAGCCGCGCCGACTGCCGCACGCGGCCCTGGTGCATCTCGGCGTAGCTCTCGAGCATCACCGTCAATTCGAGGTCCATCGCCTTGTCGATCGCCGCCACGAGCGTGGCGCGATCGGCCGGGAGCTTTCGATCGGTCGCGAGCGCGAACCTGACGAGGCCGCAGCGCAGGCGGTTCATCGCGAGCGGCATGAAGCGCTGCGGGAGCCCGACCTCGACGTGGCGGCGCCCGATGCGGGCGGCGCGCTCGAACCAATCGTCGTCGTAGGGGCCGTGGAGCAGCCGCGCCAGCCAGTCGGCGAGCGAATGCTTGAGGCGCTCGATCTGCGCCTCGTCGGCGAACACCGCGCGCGCCTCGGGATGCTCGAGGATCACGCGGTAGAAGTCCTCGACCAGCGCCGATTGCACGGACGGCAGATGCGGCGCGAGCTTCCGCAGCGCCTCCTCGTCGCGGGCGGTGAAGCCGACGTAGGCGCGCATCGAATCGACGGCTTGCGACATCCGGGCGAGAGTACGTACCGACCGGCGAGTCGTCCAAACGGGGGCGTCAGCGCGGCGTCGTCGGCGGCAGGACGAAGACCGGGATCGTCGCGATTCGCACGAGCTTCTCGGCGACGCTGCCGAGGAGCAGGTGCTGGATGCCGCCGCGCCCGTGCGTCGACGCGACGATCAGGTCGCACTTCTCCTTCGCGGCGTGGTCGAGCAGCGCGCGCGCGACCTGGTGCGATTCGAGGACGGCGGCCCGCGCCCGGACCGCGGGCGGCGCCTTCTTCGCGAGTTCGAGCAGCCGCTGCTCGATCGCCGGCCGGATCTCCTGCAGCGACTGGAGCAGGAGCGAGTAGTTGCCGCTGTCCGCGAAGGCGTAGGGCTCCTCGATCACGGTGGCGACCAGCAGCTCCGCGCCGAACTTCTCCGCGAGGGCGACGGCGTGCGGCCAGGCCTGAAGCGAGACCTCCGAAAGGTCGGTCGCG
>Ga0137437_1000060_pt1 | contig 27584 bp, 41 predicted proteins | sample EasRivERMGT138_2_FD_102332 | JGI IMG/M metagenome (GOLD analysis project Ga0137437, IMG submission 102332) | Soil microbial communities from meander-bound floodplain in the East River, Colorado, USA - East River MetaG ERMGT138_2 | ecosystem: Environmental > Terrestrial > Soil > Floodplain ...
CAGTGACTGACAGTTCCTCACCCAATGTTGCCGCCCTTGCTGCTTCAGTCATGCCGCCACCTTCGTCTCTGTCCTTGTCAGTGGGTTCCACTCCCGCCTCTCGTAAAATTGCTCCAGCCAGTTCGTGCCGTCCTGGACAAGGCAAACTTGTTTGAACGGGCACCCTCCGTATTCCGTGCAGGCGTGATCCAGGCTGTAGTCGTAATATCCCTCTCTCCAAGCATTTACCAAGCGCTTGATGTCTCGAAGGAGCTGTTCATACCAGCGGTCTATCTGCCAGTCCGGCCGGTAGGTCAGGGCCTCGGCCTTGTCATATTTCGTCTTGAGGATGGATACGCCACGGACGAGGACGCCTTTCACCGGTATCCCGGCTTCCCGACACCCCCAGGCATACCCGGTGAACTGGGAGCGAAGATGCCACTGGTTAGCCCAGCTTGCGCCGAGTTGGGAGGTTGTCTTATCGTCCTCGATAAAGATGCCGGCGGACTGGTAGGAGATAATCTGATCCATCCGCCCGCAGTAGAGGATGGGATCGCCTGTCTCGGGGTTAGGAATGGGGAGTGGGTGGGCGAAGGAGAACTCGATCCCTCTCTTTCCGGAAGGGAGGAGGATTGGCTCCGTCCCGTCCTCCCCGAGGGGGAAAACGGAGAGGGCAAATTCAAAAGCGCCGCAAGTGCGCTCGAGGGATTTCGCCGAGTCGGGTGGGCATTCAAAGTCTCCGTAGTGCTTCACCAGGGCCTCAAGGCCGAGTGCGCAGGCATCATCCGCGGAGGCCTGGTCTACCCAGAATGCAGTGCGTGCCGCCTCCATGCCTGCGGCGAAAGCTCCTCCCGCAACGAGGTGGACGGACTGCCCCTTTGGCTTGTAATGCCAAAGGTATTCCAACTCTGCCTTCTTGTGGCAGGAGCGGACAGCGGACATAATTGAACTGTCAAGGACGGCTGGGAATGGAGGGCGTGTCATTTTTCTTCCTTTGCTTTGCGCTCTGTTGCGCGCGGATCTGCTTGAACCGAGCTGCTATATCAGTCCGCTCTGCAGGGATGTAGTGGAAGGGATACTTTCCATTCACCTTCGGATCAGACAGTCGGGGCATTATCCTCTCCTTCATCTTCCTCGTCGGCCTCTGCTGTGATGCGGTCAAAGCAATCCTCGCAGAGATTGCTGATTCGGGTCTCCCTCCATCCCGCCGGGGTGTGGCAGTTACGCTCGGTGAAGTACTCCCCGCATGAGATGCAACGATTGTCTGTCACTTTAACCCCCCATCAAGTCGTCGAGGAGGGAGTCGGCGGAGGGGATCTCCTTCTTCGCCCGGATGCGTTTTGCTGTCTCACTGGCAGATGTAGCGGCCGCAACGCGGCTACCCCGCATAAGGCGGATAGCCTCTTTATACTCTTCCTGCGTTGCGGTCCCGGCAAGGGACTTCATCCTGATCTCGTTGAGGTACTGGATCTCTTGCTGGCTCATCATTTCTTGACCTCCTGTGCTTCATCCGCTGCTGTCTTGTTGTAGATAGCAATGAGGGTTTGTGCCTCGGGGATGGACATCCGGCCCCTTTGCAAGCCGGTGCCATTCCAGAGGACACAGATTAGCTCACCGAGAGCATCCCGCACTTCCGGGTATGCTCCGTTTAATCCCTTTATACTAAGGGGTGCTTTCATGTTTCGAGTATCCTTTTCAGTTGCTGCACTGTCCCTGGGCTTCCCCTCACAACGGCACTCCCCGGCGGGCTGTTTACCAGGAAGGGAGCGAGATCAAGGGATTCGCTTCCGAAGAATTCCTGGATGCGTGCGACGAGGAAGTTCTGGTAAGCGCCGAGGGGGATTCTCCCCTCCACCTCGGAGAAGAGAAGAAGGTCGAGGCGACCCTTCACATCTTCTGGGAGCATGATGCAGACCTGGATAGAGGGGATGATGTTGCGTGGACGCGGCATTAGGAGAAGCTCCGGCTCAGTTCCTGGTAAGCCTCGATCACTTCGCTCACCTCCAGCGGGGAGACCTCTCCTTCGACAGAGCGGAGGAGGAAGATTATCAAGATCTCGTCCCCGAGTTGGTGGGCAAACTCCTGGTTCGCGTGGTCGATGGCCTGCTCCAGCCCAGCAATCAACTCCTCGTTGGAGAGGAAGAGAAGCTCGTCAAGGGTTAGCATGGAACCACTTCCCTTCCTCCCCACAGCCGCCAGGGCCAGTACGGTGAGAAAGACAGTATTGGTAGAGGGGCAGCTTTTCCCCTGAAACGGGATCGAGGCGGCCTACCCCATTGTTCGGATGCTTACACTCCCATTGAGAGGAAGGAGTGGAGGGGGTCTTCGCCCACTTATAGGAGCAGTCTCGGCAGAAGTTCATGCCTCTACCTCCTCTTTCAAGGCGAGCTTGCAGTCCCGGGATAACTCTTCCAGGATGTTTAACCTCTTCGGGAGGGTGAGGGCGACTCGGCTATCCCCGGAGTAAAAGACGGTCGTGTCGGACAGCTCAACGCGGTGTATCCCGATGCCAGAGAGGATGACATGGACCAGCACAGCGGGAGCCCTTACGTTGAAGGCAGGGAGGGTGAGGTCCAGCACGATGTCCACCTCTTTCTCAAGCCGGTGAAGACGCTCGGCCTCTGGGTTGGCCCACTCTACCCATTGCGGGCCAGAGACGGATTCAAGCGCGTTGACCTGGGCCAGCCCCTCCTCCCTCTGCAGCCAGCGAGCAGTGGAGTCCTTCGGATGGCGATACTCTGCATAGTTACCGAGGAGGGTGTTGGACTCCACATGCCAAAGGGCGATGCAGCGGGTCCGAAACCACTGCTCGTGATCCTTAAAGTCGGAAATGGTTGGACGTCGGGAGCCCTTCCCCTTCTTCGGGGCGACCTGGATGAGGGCGTGAGTGAGGAGATCTTCCAGGGGGTTATCCCCTGCTTGACTACTTAGAGGCGTCATCATCGTTGGCCTCTATCTCGTCGCTGTCGAACACACCCCCGCACTCGGGGCACTGGAAGAATTCTTGATCTTCGTCTTTTACAGGGAGGAAGGAAACTTCCTCATCACAGGAAGGACATACATGAGCCATTTGAGCCTACTCCTTGGTTATTGCCGGGGATTACCGGCGGGTAATTCCATTGAGTTTATCCCAGTCCATTACAAGAGTCAACACAGTTGTGAAAATAACTACCAACCTGCCCAATCCCTTCCACTCTGGAAGGGATTGAGAAGGCCTCCTCTTTTGAAGGAGGCTCCCGCCCTGCCCTCGGGCTCAAGCAAGGGCAGGACTCGCGCGCATTGGGGAGAGGGAGGGCGCGCTTTCTTGCCCGTTACGCCATCAGCTCATCCATAACGCCGTTGACGTCCACCTCGGAGATCTTGCTCTTCTTCTCCTTCTCCAGGGTAGCAATAATGTCCTGGATAGTCTTCCCAGCATTGTTCGGCCGGGAGGGCTTGTCGCGGAGGGCCATCTTCTCTGTCGCGGACTTCTTCTTCAGGAACTCCTTCACCTGCTCCGGGGTCTGCGGCTTCGCCGTGTCGGCTGTGTAGAGGACGAGAGCCTTGGCCAGGATGGAAGCGCCGCCAAAGCCGCCGCCTTCCCGCACCTCGTTCCAATTCGCCCCTGGTGCGCAGAGCCTGGCGTCCAGCCCCTCCACCTCGACCTGCATATCCTCCGAGTCGGCGGGCTGCTTATCCGCATCCCTCAACCCGGCCACAGTGTCGCCAAGCTTCTGCCCCCAGCCATGCGTCGCAGCATACGCGATGAGATCGTTGGGAATCCAGCTCATCAGGATGCCGCCGTGGCGGAAGCGGAACTTCACGCCCAGCTTCGCGATCGAGCCGTCCGGGTTCCTCTCGATGATCCTCTCCTTCTCCATCTTCCTCTTCCCCGCAAACTCATACGTCGTGCCGTCTTCCATCTGCACCGGGAAGTATTCCGTCTTTTTCTTTCCTGCCACTTCGGCTGATTCAGCCATGTTACTGCTCCTATCAGGTTTGCCGTCCCTATAAAGGCGGACAGCGTATTCCTTGGCTTACGCCCAGGAGAGCACTCTTTTTAGAATGCTCTCGAGGTCGTCTGCTGGGTTAAGTGACCTCCTCGATGTTAAACCAGTCAACCTTGCATGCTTCTAGATTTATGACGGCGACCTGGAAGCGGCCTGCTGTAAAGCGGATGACTGGGTGGCCGAGCTCGACGGCTTCCCGTAACTCTGCTGCGTCAGGATGTCGCCCAATCAGCTGACGTAACGTTCCGTTTGACTTCATGATTAAGGTAGCCATTAAAGGAGCTCCGCAGTGCCCACGAAGTCGGCTAGCCAAAGAGCACCTTCAAGTCCGACCAGAGCTTCTTCGCCTCGGGAAGGGTAATGAAGGCGAGCCTATGTGTAAGGTGGCGCTCGCCGAATTCCACCATCCCACGAGTCTACACGAGACCCGAAACCGGGTCAATACAGTTATGGGTCTCGTTTTAAAGGTTTAACACGAAATCCCTTAGGCTTTGTTCCAGCAAAGTTTTCAGCGTCGGTATCGCACGAGGAGGGCACTCTGGGAGACGCTTGAACTCCCACCATTCCGAGCCGTCATACTCACCGCGTTCCAGCCACCAATCCTCCCCGACTACGTACAGATCATTGCGAATTATCCCGCTTATCCTCACCCTGCCTCGTTCAACACTGTTCTGAAGTTCCCTCTTTACCCGATCAGCTGCATCCATCTTCCTCTCCTTCCTGTTGACCCATCAACTCATCCAGCACCCGCTGCCCTTTCATCTCCTCTTGCAAGCGAAAGAGCTTCTCCGCACTCGCCTCAAGGGCGATCCGTTCACTCGAGGAAACCTGCTCCTCCAGCCCTGGTGAGACATGCTGCCAAGTCTCCCGCCGGATTATCCGGCGGACTGTCTCGGTTGAGACAATCCGGCCCATGTCCGAGTAAGTCCGGGCTATTTCACTGGCCGACCAGACCCGGCGGCCTTGCGGCGTAACCTCCTTCGCCATATTCCGGATCGCAAGGATCTCCTCCTCGCTAAACACTGCATTAACACTTCGCTTTCTCATTTCACCTTCCTTTCCTGGTAGCCCAACCGATCACCCAACCAGCCTATCACGCCCTGGTCGGAATGTCAACAAAGTTAAAACACCGAGCACCACAACTACCACCGCAACAACAACAGGCCACCCACCCTCCTACAATCCGCCCAAGCGTTTTGCCCCTTATCCAGTTGTATCCTTATAAGTAAAAAAAAATATAAAGAATAAACATAAAGGGCAAAATAAACACCTGGGGCGAAAATAGGAAGGCCACCCCCCTATTGTTGCGGTTGTGGTAGTTGTCGTACTCGCGAGAAAGGCGCCCGATACCCGCAACCGGGCGCCAATACCCGCCGCTTACTCGGGCAATTCGTTCATCCAGTCCGCCACATCGATCCCCGCAACGCGCTCCGCTCGGTATTCCCGAATCTTCGCCGCGATGTTGTCTTGCAACGCGAGTGCGCCCAAAACGGCTGACCGGGAAACCGACAGGGAAGCCGCCCGTTTGTCAACAATGGCGTTTACCTCTTCGTGCGTCTTGCCCGATACCTCGACCATGGCGCGTAGTATCAAGGCCGTGTCGTCGGTTGTCGCGGTGCGTGCCTTCCGTCCCCATTCCGCCGATCCGGATTCGAGATGGTCTACAATCGCCGACATGCGCTCCCACTTCTCCCGCGCCATCTCGACGTCGGTTTTCAACGTGCCGTCCTTCCTGGCACGCAACACGGCCGCACCATCCAGAAGGCGCTGTTGCGCATATCCGGCATACATCGCGCGCTGGTTGTTATCGGGGTGCGCCATCTCCACGTGGAACACTATGTCGGGGTGTCCTGCAACGTGATGCGTGATGGTTGCCTCTTCCATGTTGATCGTGTAGGGTTTCGCTTTCATGATTGAGCCTCTCATGTCAGGTTGGTTGGTCCGGACACCATGCCCGGATACCCAGGTATATGCATGATCCATGCCAACGACAACAACATGCTAACCCGTTGATTTGATGGAGATTACGTAGCGTGAAACGGTCAAAATGGACGAGATCTCGTCGAATGCCGTCGGAATGTCGTCGAAACACTCCTAACCCGTTGATTCCATTGGAGATTCCCACGACGATATATCGTCGCCCGGTGCCGAGGTTACATCGTAGTACGCCATCCCGCCATCCGGTTGCTGCAGCGCAACATCCGCCGGCGTGTGGCAGACAAGCAACATGTCCCATCGAAGCCACGTCGGGAATTCGGCTGGGTGCGGATGACAACATGTTGCTTCGACGCAACAATGGATGGTGCACCAATAGAGTGCCGCACCACATCAGTGCATGACGCCCGTGTTGCTGGGATGCTACATGTAGCTGGCCGGGCACACCCCTGGGTGTGAGTACTCACTGCGGACGGGGGGGGGGGCAAAGTGATCGCGCGCTGGGCGGGCGGGAAGCCTTGCTATATTTTTGCGCCGCTGGGGAATCTCCATTGAGTTATCCCCTAGTAATTCCATGGCATTTCCCGTCTGCACTCTTTCCCTCCTCAGCCACCACTTCAGGGCTTGACAATCCGGCCCGGCCTCCCGTATACTCCCGGGATGGCCGCAATCCTATCCCCCGCCCTCCAGGATGCAAATTCCCTCCTGGACGAGCTATCCGGGCCGCCCGCCCGATCGGGGCCTCTTGCTCCCACAATGGGACGCCTGGCGAAGGTGAGTTATTCGCACGATGCGATGATTGACCTGGTAATTGGGAATCCCGCTATCTCCCAGAACGAGATCGCCGCGACATTCGGTTACACCGTCGGCTGGGTGTCGAACGTGTTCGCGTCGGACGCGTTCCGGGAAAGGATGGCGCAGAGGAAGGATGAGTTGATTGATCCCACCCTCCGCCTCACGATTGAGGAACGCTTTAAGGCACTGGTCCAGCGTTCCCTCGATGTGTTGCAGGAGAAGCTCGCCCGGCCCTCCCACGCCATCCCGGATAATCTCGCCCTTCAGGCGGCTGCCCTCGGTGCTCGCTCCCTTGGTCTTGGGAGGCCGGATAACACCACCCCGCCGGCCCCGAATGGAGATCGTCTCCAGCAGCTAGCTGGGCGCTTAATCATCCTTCAACGTAACGTTGTGGAAAAGGTGCAAAATGGCAAAGTCACCGAAGGGGAAATATCCGAAACACTTTACGACTCCGGCGGGAGTTACCCGGGTGGTAGAGCGCAATCTGAAAGGGATCTCCCCGAAGAAGGAGCAGTTTGAGCCGACCGACGCCTCGCCGGTGAACCAGCATAAGCGTATGGCGGGTGGCGGGTAGGGTGGAAAGGCCCCTTAATAAGCAGGTTCGGGTAGAGAATGCAGACATGGTTCCCCGCCGACTTCTTGTCCAGCTCTGGGAGACCTCCCAGGATGGAGTGGAGCTTGTCCGGGAAATCATTCTCCATTACCCGACTGCCCAGACCGGGCCAGACTGCTTCGTTACAGAGACACAGTACCTCACAGTGAGGATGATCCCGTGATTGCAGATGCGATCCACTCCCTCGAGATCGAGGTTACTACGCTGAATGGGAGTAAACCTGGCACTGCAATGTGGGCGCACCAGCAAGCACTCTCCCTCGGCCTCTCCTTCCTGCGGAAGGCGGAGCAGATGAAGTTGAAGACGCCGGAGGAGTTGGACAAGTTTCGGAAACGCTGTCGAGAGGGGGTGATCGGACTTGAGGAGGACCCGGCTCCTGAGGTGACCGGATGAACCGGATCATTACCGATCCCTTCGGCGTGGATGAGAAGAGGAAGGTTGACTTTGACTTCGCCGCTTGGGTGCCGGTTGGAGTGACTATCTCGAGCGCGACTGCCACCTCCTCCGTTTATACCGGGACAGATGCCTCACCGGACATTGTGAATGGCTCGGCCTCGATAAGCGGGACGGTCGTGACCCAGACGATTGGTGGGGACACGAAGAAGGGGACGGTTGGGGTAATCTACGATGTGCTGATGCAGGCTACCCTCTCCGACGGACAGATCATCCCGATGGCTACCTACGTGGCGTTTGTACCCGACTTGATATGACTCCCTCCCCGGTTGACATTCAGGCAGAGTTACGCCTCCTCGACCAAGTCTACGTCGAGACGGACGCGGATGAGATATTCTTCGCCGGCGTCCGACGCACCCTGGAATGGGTCCAGGGCAAGGGCGTCTCCCCCACCGAGTTTGTCAAGATGTGCCAGCGTCTCCCGATGAGGCACTGATGGATCGGGTTACCTTTAAGCCGGTAAAGCTTACCGCCGAGCTGGTCGAGGCCTTCGGGGGGATGTATCTGTCTCCCCGTTATGATGGAGCTGTCGCTACCCCAGAGTTCCACCGCGAGTGCTGGAGGGAATACGTTTCGGATAAGGCCGAGGTTGTCACAGCCGCCCCGCGGGAACACGCGAAGTCTACCGCCCTCACCTTCGTCTTTGGCTTGGCTGAGGTATGCTTTCGATCCTCAGACTACGTGATCCTGATCGGCTCGACGGAGGACATGGCGGCGGAACAGCTTTCCAACCTGAAGGAAGAGTTGGCGGATAATGAGGATCTCCGGCGGGACTTTAGTATCCTCGGGTTTGAGCAGGACACCCGCACCGATATTATCGTTCGGTGTGAGGATGGACATCGCTTTCGTATCCTGGCCCGCGGCGCCGAGCAGAAGATCCGCGGAAAGATGTGGAAGGGGAAGCGGCCCAACCTGATCATCTGCGATGATATGGAGGATGATGAGCAGGTGGAGAACCGGGATAGGCGGATGAAGTTCCGCCGGTGGTTCTTCCGCGCCGCTCGGCAAGCTCTCTCCCGCAGCGGGCGAATCCGCGTCCACGGTACGATTCTGCATGAGGATTCCCTCCTCTCCCGCTTGTTCAAGAACAAGGCGTGGAAGGGGCTGTTCTACCGCGCGCACAACTCTTTCGACGATTTCTCCGAGATCCTCTGGCCGGAGAACTGGCCGGAGTCGCGCTTGCGCGCTCGCCGCCAGGAATTCCTCGAGGATGGCGATCCAGATGGGTATTCCCAGGAATTCCTAAATGACCCGACTGACTCGGCTGTGGTATACCTCCGGAAAGGGGATTTCCTTCCGATGTCCCTCGAGGACCAGGAAAGGCCGAAGACGAAGCTTGTCGGAGTCGATTTCGCTATATCGAAGAAAGATAAGGCTAACCGCTCGTCGTTCACTGTGGGCGGGAAGTGCTCCTTCAATCTCATCCATGTGGTGGACCAGTACGTGGGGCGCTGGGATGCGGAGGAGATTATAGGCCAGTTCTTCGACATCCAGGCCCGGCATGACCCCGCCGGCTTCTACGTCGAGGATGGGCAGATCTGGAAGGCCCTCTCGTCTACCCTGTACAAGGAGATGCAGAAGCGTGACCGCTGGCTCAACGTCGTAGCCATCACGCCGATCTCGGACAAGGCCGCCCGTGGACGCCCCTACCAGCGCCGGCACAAGGCGGGCGGAATGCGGTTTGACAAGGCGGCTGACTGGTACCCCGGATATGAAGCGGAGAACCTCAAATTCACCGGCGTCTCGGAAGCGACCCTGGACGACCAGTTTGACTCGACTGCTCTCCTGGTTAAAGGGTTTGACCTCCTCCCCGAAGTGGACGAGGAAGACTTCGAGGCGGAAGAGGAGCTCGAGATGAGGCGGCAGGACCCGAGGCGGTCGAGCGGTAGATCACCAGTGACAGGCTACTGATGCGAGTACTTGCCACAGGTCTTGGACTTACCACGGCGGCATGGGTTTCACTGCTAGACGCGGTTTGTCGCAATTGCAAACGGTCTTGCCCTACCAAAGCTGTGGGGGTTGCTTTTGACTTTGGGGTTGACTTTGGGGTGGGGGTTGCCCTTAGTAGGAAGGCAGCATGTTGAATCTCGACAGGAAGCTCGTTCTGAATAAGGACGCAATCCAGTCTCCGAATCTCTGTGACAGGTTCACCGCGGACGACCTTGCTCGACTCGGAGAGTGGGTTTGGGGCGGTTATGATCGGGATAAGTTCTCCCGCAATAAGTGGGAGAAGAGGACCGACGCCGCGATGGACCTCGCGATGCAGATCCTGAAGGACAAGAGTTACCCTTGGGTAAACTGTGCTAACATCGCTTTCCCTCTTGTCACCATCGCAGCCCTTCAGTTCCACGCCCGTGCCTACCCTACTATTGTGAGTGGGACAGATGTGGTCCGGGCGCGCGTTATCGGAGATGATCCGGATGGGAGAAAGAAGCAACGCGCTGATCGCATCTCCGAACATATGTCCTGGCAGTGCTTGGAGCAGGATGGAGATTGGGAGGAGCAGCACGACCGCCTCCTTATCAATCTCCCCATCGTAGGCTGTGCGTTTAAGAAGTCATACTGGCTGGCTGGGGAGAACCGCTTTGAGAGTGAGCTGGTTCTTGCTCGAGACCTTGTTCTCGACTATTACTCGAAGAGTGTGGAGTATTCCCCTCGGAAGACCCACTGTATCCCCCTTGCCCGGAACGACATTTATGAAAGGGTGAAGCGGGAAACCTTCTACGACATTTTAGACACTGCCTGGTTCCGCGCCCTCCCTGTCCTGACAGAGGATCGCCAGACGGCTAACAAGGATCGTCGAACAGGACAAACTCCTCCAATCCGCACCGACGAGACAACTCCCTTCCGTTTTCTCGAGCAACACGTCGTATGCGATCTGGATGGTGATGGATACGCTGAGCCTTACATTATGACAGTCGAGGAGACGAATAAGTGCCTCGTTCGCATTGTCGCTCGCTTTGATCGGGAAGAGGACATCGAGCGTAACCTCCGCAAGCAAATCATCTCTATCCGCCCTGTGGAGTATTTCACAAAGTACTCTTTCGTTCCATCCCCCGATGGAGGGGTGTACGATGTCGGATTCGGGCTCTTCCTTGGACCTCTTAACGAGTCAGTTAATTCCCTCGTCAACATGCTCACTGACTCTGGTGCGATGGCGGTTGGTGGCGGTGGATTCCTGGGAAGGGGTGCGAAGATACGCGGTGGAGTCTATACGTTTGCTCCCTTCGAGTGGAAGCGCGTGGATTCGCCGGGGGACGATCTCCGTAAGAACATCGTACCACTCGATATACGAGAACCCTCCCAAGTCCTGTTTAATCTTCTCACTCTCCTCATTAACTACACGCAGAGGATCTCCGGATCGACCGATATAATGGTAGGGGAGAATATTGGGCAGAATACTCCGAAGGGGACTGCCGATACCCTCGTTGAGCAAGGGCAGAAGATATACAACGCGATCTTTAAAAGGGTATGGCGTTGTATGAAGGAAGAGTTTAAGAAACTCTACCAGTTGAACGGTGTGCATCTTTCTGCCTCGACCCGGTTTGCTGGAGGGAAGGAAGCCCTTCGGGAAGATTACCTGCAGGACCCCAACACTGTTATCCCGGCGGCAGATCCCAACGTTGTCTCTGACCAGATGGCAATGCAGATCGCTGGGGCTGTGGCGCAGAGGGCTCAAATGGTTCCTGGCTACGATAAGGATGCAGTGGAGATGAACCTCCTGAAGGCTATGAAGGTTGACGCGCCGGGGCAGCTGTTCAAGGGCACACAAGGCCAGCCACCTCCGAAGGATGTGAAGGTGCAGATCGCCGAGATGGAGCTTGCCGCCGATGCGCAAGAAGCGGATAAACAGCGCCAGCACGAAATGGGCATGTTTGCTGCTGAGATGCAAGAGGAGCTCCAGCTCAACCAGGCGAAGATTATGGAGCTTAATGCTAAGGCGCAGGCTCTCATCCTGGATGTCCAGGGGGATCGAGAAGATCGCCAAGTCGCTGTAATGCAGAGCCAGCTTGCCCTCGCGCGGGAGCGAGCGCAAGCGGAGGGAGAGAAGATCTCCGCCCGCCTCAAGCTCATCATGGATCAAATGGAGATGCAGAAGAAGCGCTCCGACGTCGAGGTCGCCGCGAGGAAGGGGGCTGTGTCAGTCGCAGTTGCTCGAGAGAAGGGAAACATCGCGATAGATACCGCTCGCCGGAAGGCTGCTCAATCCCTCGAGGAGACCTCTGGTGATTAAGGCAGAGGATTGGGATTCCTGGAAAGAGCACCCCGTGACGCGGGATTTCTTCGCTTGGATTGAAAGCAAGAGGGAGGGATTGAAGGAGCATTGGGCAAGGGGCTCTTTCACCGGCCCCTCCTTCGAGGAGACCCAACTCAAGAACGTAGCTGCGACTGGTGCTACCAGCGCATACGAGGAAGTATTAGAAGTAGATCTGGAACAACTTAACGGAGACCTGTATGAGCCAGAAAGTCGGGGATAACCCCTCGGGCCTTGCCCCGGTGGGACGAGCAGTGTTGGTAGAAGCGTATGAACCGGAGATCAAGCGAGGGAGCATCGTGATCCCTCAGAATGTCAGCGAGAGGACGATTGCCGCAGAGATGCGGGCGGTTGTCCTCGCTGTTGGGCCGCTTGCCTGGGGTGAGGAGCCAGAGCCTCGCGCACAGGTAGGGGATAAGGTGCTTATCGCTCGATACGCCGGGGTGATCGCCAAGTCCCCAGTGAATGGTAAGCTCTATCGCATTGTCAACGCTAATGACATCTTCGCGCGGATAGAAGCAGAAGAGATGCCCGCCGAAGTGGGGATGGCAGCATGAGCGAAGCCCCCTCGATTGAGCAGCAAGCAACTGAGCGCGGCTGGAGGCCGAAGGAAGAGTTCAAGGGCCATCCTGACCACTTCGTCGACGCCGAAACCTATCTAGCTCGTAGTGAGACAGTCCTCCCGATCGTGAAGAAGGAAAACGAGAATCTTCGGACGGAGCTCACATCCGTCCGGGGGCAGCTCTCGAAGGTGGAGCAGGCATTGGCGGAAAGCCAGGCTTCCCAGAAGGAGTTCGCGGAGTTTCAGAGCCAGCTCACAGCGGATCGAGTTAAGGCGGCTAAGGATAAACTCCTTAGCGAACTCGTCGCGGCGAAGCGGGAAGGGAATGTTGAGGATGAGGTTCGCTTAACGGATGAGCTGACCGATCTGAAGGCGACGGAGCAAGCCGCGCTGGTTGAGAAGAAGCCTCCGGTGGAGCGTGATACCTCTACTCAAGACGGCGCGAATAACCCCGTGTTCCAGCAATGGATTGGGGAGAACGGCTGGTATCTGTCCGATCCAGAGAAGCAGCGGGCTGCAATTGCTTACGGAATGGTGCTTCGTGCAGACCCTGCAACGAAGGGTCTGGTCGGGCGTCCCTTTCTAGACCGCATCAAGCAACACATTGATAAGGTCTATACTGGGGGCACGACGACCTCTGTAGATAGGGTTGAGGGAGGGCGCCCCACCGGGGACTACGGCGGGGGTAATGGAGGGAACGGTAAGTCCTACCACGATCTCCCTGCTGAGGCAAAGGAAGTAGTAAATCGCCAAGCCTCTCGCTTCGTCGGCGAGAACAAGACGTTTAAAGACCTGAAGGCGTGGCAGGATCACTACGCCAAGACATTCTTTGCGGAGTGAGATAATGGATATTCTTGGGAAGCTGACAGGGAAGAAAGAGGCCATTCCGGAAGCTGGGCGCGGAGAGACGGCGAACCCGGCGAACGAGCCTGCGAAGGCTGTAACAGGGAGGACACGGATTCCCCTTTCCCTCCCCCGCCTTAAGCTGGATGCGCCGAAGATCCCTGGGTATGTCCTCCAGTGGTTCGCGGACAGGCCGGGTCGCCTGCGGCAAGCCCAAGAGGCGGGATATGAGCACGTGTCCCCCGACGAGATCTCTCTAAACAACCACGCAGTAGCAGATGATCCTGCTTCAAGTGGGAATACCGACTTGGGCAACCAGGTCTCTACCTACGGCGGGGTGGGTGAAGGCGGGCAGGCCGAGCGCCTTTACCTTATGAAGATACCAGAACAGTACTGGATTGAGGACGAGAAAGTAAAAGCAGACAGGAACGAAAGTGTCGCGGCAGCGATTCGAGGTGGGGCAACTCCCATGATGAACCCTGACGCCCGTAACCCAAGTGCTCCGGGAGACCAGAGCCTTGTATACGGAGGAATGGGAGCTCGTCCGGGAGGCAACCCCGCGGCCTCGAGAAACTCTCGCGCAAACCTCTTCACGCGCAAGCGTGGTTAACCTGAAAGGAGTTTGATATGGCTAACGCCAATCGACCCTCAGGCCTGACACCTGTCCGCTACCTCAACGCGGCTAAGTGGACAGGCGGGGGCCGGGTGTATTGCATTCCATCAACCGACTCGACAAACGCATACGCGATTGGAGATCCGGTGGTGCTGGCCGGAAGTGCCGATTCGGCTGGAGTAGCAACGGTTGTCCTAGCGACAGCAGGAAGTGGACTAACGGGCGTGATTGTCTCGATGGGTGGAACGAAGTATGGCTCGGGTTACTATGACCCAACCAACCTCAATACCACTATCGTACCCCAGTCAAAGTCGAGAAACTACTACGTCCTCGTCGAGGATGATCCAAACGTTATCTACACCGTGCAAGAGATCGGGACCGGGACAGCCCTTGCTGCAGCTGATGTTGGGCTGAACTGTAACCTGGTAGCCGGGACGAACAACGGGTATGTATCCGGCTGGCTCCTGACCAACACGACAGAAGCCACAACATCCACGCTGGATGTGAAGCTGCTGGGGCTCGCCCAGACGACTGAACCTAATGCCTTTGGTGCCTACGCGAAGTGGAATGTGATTATCAACAATCACTCCTATCGCACTGGTATCACCGGCGTATAAAGGAGAGCCACCATGCCTGGCGGTGTTATCAATACAGGAAGTCATCCAAAACTACTCTGGCCCGGGGTTCACGCGACCTGGGGTCAGGTGTATGCTGAGCACCCGACGGAGTACACGCAACTGTACGACGTGCTGGACTCGGATCAAGCGTATGAAGAGGATGTGCAGGTCACGCCTTTCGGCCTTGCCCCAATCAAGCCTGAAGGGGAGCCCGGGACGTATGACTCGGAAGTCCAAGGCCCGGTTGCACGCTATCAGCACATTGCGTACTTCCTCGGTTATATCGTAACCTACGAAGAGTTGCGAGATAACAAGTACGAGATCGTAGCGACTCGGCGTGCGAAGGGGAATGCGTTCTCTATCAACCAGACGGTAGAGAATGTCGGTGCCTTCCTCTACAACAATGCCTTCGTCACGACTTACTTCACCACGGCGGATGGAGTCGCCCTGGGAAGCGCCAGCCACGTCAACACGACGGGAGGAACTTACAGCAACATCCTCTCCCCCGCGGCCGACCTGGCTGAGACGAGTCTTGAGGATGCAGCGATCCAAATCATGGGCTTCCAGAATGATCGGGGTCTCTACATCAACATCATGCCTGAAAGTCTCATCGTTGCAAGACAGAACTGGTACGAGGCTAACCGGATATTGAAGTCTGTTCTGCAGCCCAACTCTGCGCAGAATAACATCAACGTCCTGAAGTCAACCAATGCGTTCCCGAAGGGGATTCAGATGAATCACTATCTGACCTCTGGCGCGCCTTGGTTCATCCGGACTAACTGTCCGGCTGGGATGCAGATGTTCTGGCGTGATCGTCCGGAGTTCGCACAGGATAACGACTTCGACACGAAGAACGCGAAGAGCGGGACATACATGAGGTTCTCGGTCGGCTGCACTGATCCTCGTGGGTGGTTCGGAAGTAACGCTTCGTAAGAGCCCAGTAAGAGGGGAGGGTGTAAGCCCTCTCCTGTTGCGGTTCAAGGCCGGGCCCTCCCGGACTGCGCGCACCACGCAATGTTGGAGCGTATCCAACCCTTAGGAGAAGCAAATGCAAGGCTTTGGCGGTTCACTTACGAACTACCCAACTGGCTGGGCGTATGGGACGAATATTCGGGGGTTCCCAGTCCTTAACTCCTACCCCGGTAATGTGCTGTGGCTGGGGAATGGATCAGCGATCCCGGCGGGGTGCAGTCCGGGGAATGACGGTAATCCAGGTACTTGGACTAAGCCGCTTGCCACCCTCCAGGGAGCGGTGAATAAGTCAGTCCTTGCTGGGATCGGGACTATCGTCGCGGTTAAGCCCGGTCACTCCGAGACGATCTCCTCGGCCACCGCCCTCACGATGAGTGTGAGTGGGATGCAGGTAGTCGGTATGGGTTGGGGGAATGCAAGGCCGCTGTTCACCCTCGACACCGCAACCACAGCGACGATCAACGTTACTGCTGCGAACGTCGGGTTTCAGAACTGTCAGTTCGCAGCGAACTTTGCGAACGTGGCCTCGCTGTTCACCCTCACCACCGCGGTCGGGTTCAGCGTCGACTCGTGCTACATCTACGATACCTCGTCTATTCTGAACTTCCTGGCTATCGTTACAACGGCGACGACGAGCAATGCGGCGGATATGCTATCCGTCACTAACAACCTCGTCACCCTCGCCGCAACGAGCGGAGCCTGTCCTTTCATCTCCGCCTTGGGAACGAACAATGCCTGGAACATCAGCGCGAATAACCACAAGGCGGTGACGACCGGGACGGGCGCATGGCTCCCAATCGCGACAGGGAAGGTCCTTACGAATGCCCTGATAGATGCGAATAGGATCTCTCTGCAGCAGACGACGGGTGTGACGACAGGTATCCTGATCACTACAAACGGCAGCACGAATAGTGGCTGGATTACGAGGAACTTTGTGCAAGCTCTCGACGCTACGACAGAAATCCTTGTCACCGCGTCTTCCGGCTTCCTCTTCTCCCAGAACTACTACTCTGGCACAGCCGACGCCTCTGGCTACCTCCTCCCGGCCGCCGACTCCTAATAGGAAAGGATCAATCAAATGTCAAGCATTGCAGCAAGTGTCTCTACCAACAACTGGCCAGGAATGTCGACGGGGAAGCAGTCCCTTGTCTACACTGGCCTTCAAGGGTTACTCGACGAGGGTTCCCTCTTCATCGCGTCGAGCGTGCCTGGGACGGCTATTGCTACGACAACCTCCGTCGTGGATGATGCGGCAACCCAGTCCTCCACCCACGCGCAGGCTTCCCCGGTTATGCTCCTGCAGAATCAGAACGTGGCGGGGAGTAATTACAACGTCTACCCGATTTACTTGAAGATGAATATCATTCAAGTGCCCACTTCGGCCACGTTGTGGAAGTACGCCATCCGCCTCGATCCGCTCTCGACGAAGCTGACCACTGCCGGGACTGTCATCACCCCGCAGAATCTGAATGCGAATCAGACGAATAACTCCAAGTGTTACGTCACCTTTGGAGCTATCACAACGGTGATCGCGAGTGGGCAGAGCCGACTGGTTGGGAATGGCCTGGTAAGCGGAGCGATCCCGGTCGCCAACGATCAGTGGTATATTGCATTCGGTCAGGTCGCCTCTTCCCCGGATTCAATTGGAACCCAGACCCTGGTGAAGAGTCTTACCATTCCTGTCCCTCCCATCGTCATCCCGCCGACATGGTTCATGACGCTGGAAATGTGGGGGACTTCGAATGCGGCAGCTCCCTCCTGGGACTTTGAGTTCGTCTACGCCGAGCGTCCTGCCGGGCAGTAGTTAACCTGGGGGAGGGGAGTAATTTCCCCTCCTCCTAAGGAGTTGTTATGCGTCCAGCAATTGTTTCTCTTTCCTCCGCAACGTATTCTCGTTGGATTCCGCTGAACTGGCGAGCAATGGCGGGGGTGTATTCGATAGGCTTGGGAGTGAAGTTGACCTCCGGGGCTTCCCTCACATACTCGGTGCAGCATACGTTTGATAACCCCTGGCAATCTAGTATAGACTGGTCCGCTTCTCGCTCGACAACGACCGGGACGATTACGAAGATTGCGCACGGGCTTTCTGTAGCGGACTGGGTTCAGTTTGATGCAGCTGCGCCCTTTAACGCAAGCTATGCGGTTGCAGGATATACTGATGCAGACACCTTCACGGTTACCGTGGCAAACAGCGGGGCAACCTCGGTTGGGTGGGGCTCTGCACAGATTCACACGGCGAAGGTGTTTAACCACCAGAACCTGGTGAGTAAGACTTCGAGCGACTTTGATAACTATGCCTTTCCGGCGAGGGCTTGTCGGCTGATCATCACCTCTTACACAAGCGGGTCGGCAGAATTAACGGTGGTAGAGGCCGGATGATCTATATCGTTTCAGGCTTTTTCCGCTCCGGAACCTCGCTCCTCATGCAGAGTCTGGAAGCCGGCGGCTTGCCGATTTACTACAGTCGAAAGCGTGACCGTCTTAACGAGGAGCACACGGACCGCTCACGGCGCCCGAACCCGGTGAGCCTCTATGAGCCTTCGGGTAGCGATCTTGCAGAGATTGGCTTCCCTCGACGTCATGATGGGTGTGCGGTGAAAGTGCTCATCATGTGGCTCTCATCGCTCGCTGTTCACGACTACCGCGTGCTGATGCTCTATCGTGACCCGCTGGGAATCATGGATTCTTATGAGCGTGCTTTTCATGAATTCTGGGATCTGGATAGGCGCGAAGCGTGGATCAGGTATTACTATCCGCGCATGGATGAAACATACCGCTGGTTCCTGAACCGGCGCGATGTGCGCTCGGTTTCGCGGCTGGCTTTCGCTGATGTTCTGTCCTCCCCTCTGGTATCGTTCCGCTCACTGGCCGCAGACGGCTGGCCGATTGACGCAGAGCGCGCCGCATCCGTGGTGACATCTGGGAAGGCGCTAGACGGGACGAGTGTTCCATGCCCAGCCTAGAAGCGCATGCCCAGGCTCTTGCTGACAACTTCGTCGAGAAGTCCGACCAGCGCACGCTAACGACCAAGGTGTTCCAGCGCGAGCCCGGAAAATTCCGCTCAGTCACCGGGATCGGTCCTAGCCACATACCGGATGACGTTGCAGCATGGAAGCGCGGCGAGGCCGTTACATGGCTCGACATCGATACGTCATTCGTTACGGACAACACGGGGAAGCTTGGCACAGCGCGCACGTTCTACGATCTGAAGGTTCTTGATGATGGAATAGGCTACATCTACAACTCGAAGATCAACGGCTTCATTTCCGTGCGGCTTGTAGAGATCGAGGGCAAGGCGGTTTCCAGCGTTCCTGTTCCCCGCATCACGCCCAACAAAATCTTCTGGGATGACGTTGCCCCGCAACTGACCATGCATCTGCGCGTGGCTCCGACGGGCCTCGATATTTTCAAGCGTATCACCGGAGACCAGGCGCCCCGGTCCTATACGTGGGAAATCGAAGAGACCGACCCGCCGATACTTGCTCTGAAAACGATCACTGCCGGATGGGACAACGCGGACGGAAATGAACCTACGCGAGAGGGCACGGGATTTGGGAATCGAATACGGGAGCTGGAGATGATCCACGCTCAGAGCGCGTTCGAGACGCCTTCGCCCGGCATCCGCCGCTACCGTGTGACGGAAACGTGGACCGGGCGCACCGTGACGCGCGAGAAGGGTGAGGCGGAAAAGAAAATCTTTCACGACGACTGCGTCTATCCGGTCCTGATTGACCAGGACGTAACCGAGTCGATTGTGGCGGACAACGATGACGGCTCACAGGCCGTGGGTGCTGGTGGTAACTGGCAACCAACCGTCCCTAGTCTCTACCGCCACATGATTTCGAATTACGCATCAGGGCTTGAAAACTATAACGGCTATCGTTTCCAGACCGTAGCTATCCCGCAGGGCGCGACAATCGACGCCGCGACGCTTACGTGTAAGAAAATTAATGGCGGAAACGCGCCGTTCTCAGGAACGATGGCCGGAAACGATGTGGACAGCGCGCCGGCCTGGGCTAACGCTGCTGGTCCCGCTGATATGAGCGCGACCACCGCGACATCGACCTTTTCGGTGCCCTCCGGCGGAAATGGAACCGTAATTACAACAGACGTTATAACGCAGATTCAGGAGATAGTCAATCGGGCCGGATTCGCCTCTGGGAACAATATAGCCCTGGGCCTGACGGTTCTCCCCGCTGCCGGGAAATACGCCTACATCTACGACTATACATTCGGGTCGCAGTATGCCGTGCTGACGGTGGATTACACGGTAGGGGGCGCGACTCGTCCGGTCAAGATGGCAAGCACCTGGCGTGGATACGCCGGAGGAAGTGGAGGGTTTGCAGGATGATATACGCCGTTTATGAGGTTGAGCTGGAGCCGATTGTGCAAGGACAGCACTTCTGTCAGCACGTTAAAGCACCCTCTGCGGAGGAAGCTGTGCGGCGGGTGCAGGAGAAGCAAGGTCGAAAAGCAATCAAGGTTAAAATGTGGAGGAAGTGTTATCCGCACGAGCTGGATGCTGCTAGGCAATCGGGAGACCTTAAATGAGTGACTACTATGGGGATATCCGGCTTGAGGATACCATTGACATCAAGTTTACTACCCGGCAAATCTCGGGTGCTCCCTCCACCCTTTCTAGCTCCCCAGTTATCTCGGCTTATCCAGGTAACAGCACAACTCAGCTTACCGCGGGGATTACCCTTACGGTTGATTTTGACTCGGTAACTGGATATAATAACGTCCGAGTCGCGGCAACGAATGCTAATGGATACGCGGCTGCGACGAACTACGACCTGGCGATCACGACAGGAACAGTAAACAGCGTGTCGGTTGTAGGGGAGTCCGTTGGAGCCTTCTCGATAGAAAATCGTTCGGCCCTTATGCCTACAACAGTAGCGAGGAAGCTGGATGTTTCTGCGGGGGGAGAGGCAGGTGTGGATTGGGCGAACATCGGGAGCCCGACGACGACGGTTAACCTGTCTGGAACCTCTACCCTCGCGCTAGAGCCAACTACGGCTGGACGAAAACTTGACGTAACGACAACTGGAGAGGCCGGAATCGACTGGGCGAATATCGGTGCTCCCACAACGACAGTTAACCTAAGCGGGACGACTGTAAAGACCGCCACCGATGTAGAGACAGATACGCAAGACATTCAGTCCCGCCTCCCCGCCGCCCTCGTCAGTGGTCGGATGGACTCGAATATGCAGGCTGCCGCGACAGGCGTTATTACCGCCGCGGTGATTGCTGATGCCGCGATTGACCGAGCAACTTTTGCAGCGGATACAGGGTTGCAAACAGTCCGGAGTAACACCGCGCAGGCCGGTGCAGGCACGACGATTACTCTTGATGCCTCGGCCTCCGCGGTGGACGACTTCTACGCGAACGAGATGATCTTCCTGACTGGTGGAACAGGAGTTGGGCAGGCTCGGGTCATTACTGCGTATAATGGAACGACGAAGGTGGCTACGGTTGCAACCTGGGCGACAAACCCAGACAACACAACGACCTTTGCCATCCTGCCCTTCGGAGCGATCCCTGGAGCGACCGCACCAACGGCTGCGCAAGTAGCTACCGCTGTTTGGCAGGATACGACGGCGGGAGACTTTACCACGGCGGGTAGTATCGGGAAGAGTCTCTTTACGAGTGGGGCCGTGCCTGGAGCAGCGGGAGGATTGTTCCTCGCGGGAAGCAACGCTGCCACGACGATTGCTGGGCTGACAACCGGTGCCCTTGCCTGCACGACGATAACGGCGTCGGGAGCAGTAGCATTTCAGTCTACCTTCGCTGTGACCGGGACAACAACGCTCGCAGCGGTAACGACGTCTGGGACGGTTACACTAAACGCTCTGACTGTCTCAAACGCGACAACACTGACCGGGGCAGTGTCGCTAGGCTCTACCCTTGGAGTTACAGGGACGGCGACCTTTGCCGCAGTAACCACAACCGGCACGGTCACTATGAATGCCCTTACTGTGTCCAATGCTACTACCCTGACTGGGGCAGTGAGCGCAACAAACGCCTCGAATGATGTTCGAGGAGTTCTCCTTCAGAAAACAATCTGTGCAGCAATGGATGAGCTGGGAAGCGATCCGGGAGCCACGCCGACAGGTGCACAGGCCCTCTCCCTCCTTTACATGGGCCTGCGGAACAAGCGGGATACGACAGCTTCGGAAGATACCATCTGCAACAACGCGGGCTCGGTTATCCTCACCGCAACCCTGTCGGACGATACAGTAACGTTTGAGAAGAGTAAATATGCTTGAAGCCCTTGTAGTCTTTAATGTGGTGCAGATAGTTGTCATGGTTATCCTCTACCTGAAGGTGAAGAAGGTGCAGAAGACCCTTGCTGAGCCGCTTCGGCGGGCTGTCACTACCCTCGGCCCGCAGATGATGGAACCTTCCCTCACCGCGGACTTCTTTAAGATGAAGAGGGATCTCTTCCCGAAGGATTCGTCTCGCTGGAAGATGTATGATAAGAAGTTGAAGGAAGCTCTCTTGTGATCGACACGGAGAATAAACGGCGGAGCGTGCAGGCTTACCTGTTTGGCCTGATGCGGCCTCGAGCGGATGGAGCTATCGGAGCGGCGGATAGGGCAACTTGCACTTGGTACTACTCCGGTATCACCTATGCGCCTCCGACTCCTCCGTCAGGAGGTGGAGGAATCTCCATCCCGACAGGCCTCTCCCCTTATGAGGGTATCTCGATTGATACTGGGTTAAGCCCAAGCACCGGGATTAGTCAGTAGAGGTTATATGGCTCAGTATACCTATATTAGCGGTGGAAAGGGGATTGAGACTACAAGTGCCTTTGACTCGACTGGCGCGACTGTTATCTGGGTGATGACTGGGTGGCATAGCCCAGGGGGTGTTCCGACAGATAACAAGGGCAATACATATACGATGCTGGTCAACTCAGACCACAACGTCTGTGTGGCCCTCTTCGTCTGTCTAAACCCGACAGTAGGAACTGGCCATACCGTTACCTCTGGCATGACAGCGAACGGCTCTACCGCAGCGGCTGCCTACAGCGGTGGGGTGAGTATTATGAAGTTCAGCGGGGCAGGGAATACCGGAGGGGCGACAAGTCTGCAGAATTCCGCCCTCACGCCGAACGCTGCAAATATGATCGCGATTACCGGGCTTGCGACAGATGGAAGCCCGCTCGGGATTCAGATTGACTCCTCCCTCACAATTCGGCAGAGCAACCCGTCTGTTCAGTTTGTCAATTACGGAGTCTCCTTTGCCGACCTAATCAACCCTGCTCAGGCCTCCCTGGCCCCGACCTGGAGCTGGACGAACAGTGTTGTTGCAGACACCCTAATGGTTGTCTTTGCGGAGCCCTCGGCTACGCTTGCAACAATAACTGGGACGATTACGACTGCGACTGAGGCAGACATCGTAACGGGTGGAAGTACGATTATTATCACCCTGACAGATGGAACATGGGCGACAGCGGGGGCGGCGTTTGACGCTGTTCGTCAGGCTATCATCAACGGGCTAGACGCTGCGGATGCGCAGCAGTTCGGCTGGAACCTGCAAGTCCGGGATACCCTCCCTGTAACCTCCGTTGTTAGGACGAGTGATACGGTGGTAACAATCACCCTTCCTGCCGAGGCAAGCTACTCTATCTCGACGGCGGAGACAATAACTGTTACAGTACCGGCCTCGGCCTTGAGCTTCGCGGTGGATATAACTGCGACACCAACCTTTACCCTGGAGCCCGAATCACAAGCGTGTGAGGCGAGTGGAGGGATCTCCTACCACCTCGGGATGACGGTTGAGTCAGGCCTGACGCACTGTTATGGTCTCTCTCCCCTTGAAGGAATATCAGTATGACGACGCCTTCTGTTAACACCCCCTACGCTATCATTACTGATTCGATGCAGGACGCTGGGCTTCTCCAAGACGGGGATGAGCCGAACTCGGAGCAGCTGGCGAAGTATCTTCGGCGGCTGAATGATATTACTAACTTTGAGCAGACCCAAGGCATTCCCCTCTTTCTCCTGGAGGACAAGTCTATCACCCTTGTAGCGGGGACAGGAAGTTACTCCGTTACAACGACCGCAGGGAAGGCCCTTCGAGTGGATCAGGGGTATATCCTGCAAGGCACCTACACCCGGCGTCCCATTACATCTCTCTCCTGGAACGAGTGGCTAACCCTGGGTCAGGTCGGCCAGCAAGGCGCGATCAGCCAATACTTTGTTAACATCCAGGCGACTACGCTAACCGTCTACTTCTGGCTTGTCCCGGATTCAACAGAGGCGGCGAATACAGCGCATCTGCTCATCCGGCGGCAGATCACCCAGCCGATCAATCTGGTTGAAACGATGGAGTTCCCGATCGAGTGGAGGATGTTCCTCCGATGGAGCCTCGCCGCGGAGATCAGTGTTGGCCAGCCTCAACCTGTTATTCAACTCTGCCAGCAACGGGCGGACGCCTACCGAGCTGCCCTCGAGGCCTGGGATGTGGAGCAGGCAAGCACAATGTTCCAGGTTGACTCGAGAGGCGGATTGCAGAGTAGCTTCAAATAACTCAATTGGATTACCGCACGATAACCCCATGGCGCAACCATCGTTTAACCTCCGCGAGCAGGACTTAAAGCAGGACGCGACAGAGCTTCCTCGACGCTTCCCCCTTGTCGTCGGGCCGCAGAATCGCTCGGACTCGACCGCGAAGGATGCAAAGCTGGTTAACTGTTATGTCGAGAAGGATGCGAAGACCGGGGAGTATATGCTGTATGGAAGGCCAGGGCTTTCTGTTAATGCAACATATACAGTGAGTGCTGCAGCAGGGCGAGGAGTGTTTAACTGGAAGGGTGATATATACTCCATCACAGGCAGCACGATGTATAAGAATGGGGCGAGCTTTCAAACCGGGCTCAATACGGCAGGTGGGAATTATAAGTTCGACGGCTTCCTTGTTCCCTCTCGCCTTCTGTTTAAGAACACTGCGGTCCTCTACTCGACGGATGGGACGACAGTTACGACGGTGAGTGATCCCGACTATCCAGCGACGACTGTACCAGGGCTTGGCTTCCTCGACGCGACAGAGTACGTTGGTGTGGCAACCGACTCTACGATACATGGAAGTGACTTGAATGCCCCCACTTCCTGGGACCCTTTAAATGTCCTTACTGCTCAAATCGAGGCAGACCGACTTGTCGCAATTGATAAGCAACTTGTCCAAATCATTGCGCTGAAGGAGTGGAGTACGGAAGTATTCTACGACTCGGGGCAGACTACAGGCTCCCCTCTTGGTCGGGTGCAAGGGGCGAAGGTAAACTGGGGCTGCATCTCTGCCGCGACGGTGCAGGAGGTGAATGGAGCCCTGATGTGGGTGGCCACCTATAGGAAGGGAAATCAGAGCACAGCGATTGGTAAGGTCGTTATGATGGATGGATTGAAGGCGAAGGTTATCTCTTGGCCTCCCATCGAGCGGATTCTCGAGACGGCGGATTACTCGGATGTGCGTTCCTTTGTCCTTGCGCTGAATGGGCATACCTTCTATTTCCTTACCTTCCCCACTACAAATATCACTCTTGTGTATGACTCCGAAGAGGACTGGTGGTGGCAGGCGACTGATACGGATGGGAATTACTGGCCCTTTGTATCCGCTACCTCTACCTCTACACAGGGGCACTTGCTGCAACATATAAGCAACGGGAAGATTTACAACTGCCTTCCCTCCTATGTTAACGATGATGGGAGCCTCTTCTCCTGCGACATCGTTACTCCGAATTTCGATGGTGGGGTAAAGTGGAATAAATATCTCCCTCACTTAGAGTTCATTGCGGATCAGACGCCAGGGAGTATCCTTCAAGTCCGCTCGAATGATTGGGATTATGATCCAAAGAGATGGACAAACTGGAGGAAGGTAGACCTTGGGAAGAAGAGACCGTATCTGGATGATTGTGGAACGTTTGTGCGTCGCGCTTATCATCTTCGGCATCGCTGCAATGCTCGCTTCCGTATGTTTGCTATGGAAATGCGCCTTTTGCTAGGGACGCGATAGTGGCCGAGTTCCAGCCAGCCCCGACTTGGGCAGACGTCATCCTGGTTGACCCAATCAATCAGAGGGGAGTGTTTAACCCCATCTGGCTGAACTGGTTTATCGACCTGGTCGCCTTGATTAACTCCTCGGGTGGAGGCGGCGGGACGATCCAGCATAATGACTTGGGGAGCATTCAAGGGGGAAGTGCGACCGAACGGTATCATTTACTGGCTGCGAATCAGGCTGTCTTGGATGGAGATCCCGGGGCGGATAGGATAATCTTCTTCGACGACTCGGCGGGGAACCTTGCGTGGCTCACCGCGGGAAGTGGATTAAGCATAACCGGGACGACTCTCAGCTCGACAGGAAGCGGCGGAACCGTTACTTCTGTTGCCCTGACCGTCCCGGTTTTCCTTTCTGTAGCAGGGAGCCCGATCACGACGAGTGGGACGCTTGCTGTCACCCTTGCCACGCAGTCGGCTAACCTGGTATTCTCCGGACCGACGAGTGGGGGTGCTTCGGCTCCGACGTTCCGTTCACTAGTTAATGCCGACGTCCCTACGACGCTTCAGTTGGGGAATGGCACAGCTGGTGCCCCGACGTATTCCTTCCTCAGCGATACCAACATCGGAGTGTATCGTGTTGGTGCGGATGTCCTTGGCTTTGCCACTGGCGGCGTTTTGGCGCTAAGTATTTCCGCTACCCAGCATACAACCTACCAAGGTACCTCTCCAACAATCACGGCTGGAGGAGGAACTAGCCCCTCTATTGTTGGGAAGGATCAGGCCTTCACTGTTACAATCGGGACGGGAGGGGTGGCAACCTCCTTCACTGTGACCTTTGCAAACGCCTTTACCAACGCCCCTCCAAGCGTTGCGTGCAGCGATACAGATATTGTTGCCTTGAAGGTAGTGAGCACTACAACAACCGTTGCGGTTACTGCAACCGCGGCCTTCACGGCGGGTAGTAAAGTTCATGTCCTCTGCGGAGGATGGGAGTAGAATATGGCAGGCGAAGACGACCAGTGGCAGTGGCAGTCTCCAGACGAGTTTAAGTTCCAGGTTCCTGGAGATCGCGCTTTCTACGACTCTCGGAATGACTGGCAGGGGCCAGATGGGAGGATGTGGGGGCGGGTAGCTGGCATCAATGAGCCAGAATTCTTGACTGGTAATGATGGAGATGGAGATTATCAGTACGCCAATTCCAACTTTGGGATGACGCCGGAGTCCTACAGCAAGGACATATTCAGCCGTTATGGTATTAATGTACCAACAGCAGTACATAACGACTCTATCTTTGCTCCGCATGACTTACTGGTGCAGGTAGCACAGAAGATAAACAGTGGAAATGGCTGGTTGCAGAATTTCCTCGATGGCCCTGGCCCAGTTGGTATCCTCGCTTCTCTCTTCACAGGAGGGGCGGTCGGGTTAAATTCGCTCTTCAGTGGGGGAGCAGACGCACTTGGTAGTATTGCTTCTGGAGCTACTGGTGCATTCGACATGGGTGGGCTGACTGGGACAGGTATCCCGGAGGCTTGGGGAATCACAGGTGGAAGTGGTGTTGGCGCAGCTACAGGAGGCAGTATGGACGTTTGGGACTTGATGGGCGATCCTTCGGCGTATGGGCTTGGGGAGGCGGCTTCGGAAGTTGCCCCCGCCGCGAGTGCGGCTGCAGATAATTGGGATCTAATGGGTGATCCCTCCGCATATGGACTAGGCTCGGGGACTGATGCAGGAGGAGGGATTATCAACCTCCTGAAGAAGATCCCAGGTGGAGCGCAGAACCTCCTGAAGATGTTGACAGGAGGGGGTGCGGCTGGTGGTGGGCGGCCTCAAGACATTATGAAGCTCCTCGGCCTTGGAGGGAATAGTGCAGGGAGTAACCTCCTCTCCGTCCTCGCCGGCCTGTATGGGAGGAATCAGGCGAAGGACATCGGAGCATTTGCCGGTCCGGCGAAGGATG
>Ga0137437_1000061_pt1 | contig 27515 bp, 23 predicted proteins | sample EasRivERMGT138_2_FD_102332 | JGI IMG/M metagenome (GOLD analysis project Ga0137437, IMG submission 102332) | Soil microbial communities from meander-bound floodplain in the East River, Colorado, USA - East River MetaG ERMGT138_2 | ecosystem: Environmental > Terrestrial > Soil > Floodplain ...
ATTTCTTCAGGCGTGAGACGACCTTCTTTCCGCAGTAACGGCGCAAACTCCTCATAGATCTTGCCAACATCGTGGAGCAAGGCAGCTCTCTTTATGCCATCGAGCTCGGCCGGCGGTAGCCGGAGCTCGCGGGCAATTACTACTGCGTATTCTGCAACGCGCCTTGAATGGCCGGATGTATACGGATCCCGTGCTTCCATGGCCTTAACCATCAACTCGAGCTTTTCCTCAAGTTCCTCCTGTAATTGCAAGTTCATCTGGTATAGCTGTCGGGCGAGGAATAATGGGAAAATGATCACCGCGAGTCCAAGGAACTGGAGCTTCACGTAAAGGAATGCGAGGAGGATCGCGAGCGTACTCGACAAGAGATCGGTCGCAAGAGCACTCCCGCTGATCCGGCCCCACGCCTCGCGAATCGAAACCCCCCTACTCGAGAACGAGACCGCCAGCGATACGCTCCCGTGATTCACAACAAAGAACGTAAGAACCAAAGCCACGAATGGGATTAGTGAAAACGAGAATTCATCTAGGCTGACCAGGCCACCCAAGTTTCTATAAACGATGGCGCCCACACCGACGGCCAGCATGTATTGGGCAGTGTTGAACCAGACACGGATCGTTGGCTTACGGCGGACGAACGCGTCAACAGTTAGCGCAGTGATCCCACTAGCCAGCATCGGCCACGGAGGATCCAGAATCGCGACCGATGCAAGAAAGGGAATGAAACCCACTGATGTGTTAACCCGTGCGAACGGGATTCTAAAGAAGAACGAATCACTGATGATGCTGAGGAGGGTGAACGCCGCGAATGCGTTCCAAAACCGCGACGGGAATGGACCTGGGTTGTCCCAAGGAGTAGCAAATAAGACAGCAGCCGACGCAGCTGTCACTGCGCCAACTAGAATATAGACACGCAGTCCCAGGAGTCGCTCTCTCAAGACACCACCCGTCAGATCGATAAGGTGAAGACTGGGGGGGGCCCAAGTCCTCTCTACCATCCAACAAGACCCTCTGCGAAAAACAACTTCGCCACTGCCGTGAACAGCACCGCGAGCAGTTGCAACATCGAGCGTCACCCCCTTAGTGGGTCCAGCGAGTAAACCTCGCTTAGGAGTGGTACGCCTCTCTATAGCGTACCCGACGCTCCGCTCGTCTACTGTTCGCTCTGCTCCGCTCTAGCTAGCGGTGACCAGGGGCCCCCTGTCCGAAATGACTTTCATTTCACCTACGCGACTGCGACCTTCCGAGCCTGCAACGCACGACGCATCGCCTCGATGACCACCCCCATCCCATCCACTTTGTTGATGATCGAGCGCACGCCCAACCGCCGTAGTTCATTCTCGCCTGCCGCGGGCAATCCGCCTGTGACGATCATCACCGGCGCCGACAGTCGATCCTGCAACCGCTCAACCACTTGGACCGCATTGAGATCGGGCAGCACGTAATCGAGTATCACAAGGTCGGGACTGACCCGACCGATTTCAAGCAGTCCATCCATACCGGTCCTGGCCTGCACCACGTCTGTCTCCGGCAACTCAAGCTGAATCGTGCGCACCAGGGCGCTCATGTACGCCGGATCGTCCTCGACCAGCACGAGCACCGGCCGTTCGCGCGTCCCGAGCAATTCGCTCGGCACTGCCATTCCATGCGCGCGCAAAAACTCGGCGAGATCCGCCGCCGCCACGCGCCGCCGCCCCGTCGGAGTCCGATGACCCTTCAAATGCCCCTGGTCGATCCAGCTGGCGACCGTGGCCGGAGTCACCTGCAACACGCGTGCAGCACGCTGAGTCCCCCAATAGCGCTTGGTTCTGCTGGTACTCACGAAACCCGAAATACAGCGAAAATGGAAAGTCCGCTAGATGGGACTAATCCCTAAGAAGTACTGCCAGGAGGGAGCAACGCGAAGTCAGAGGACGCCAAGGCGCCAAGACGCCAAGTGGCTACAAGCTAACAGCTTACAGGCTTAGCGGCGGGCGTCTACCCACCGGTTCGTGGCATCGAGCACCGCCAGCACCGCGCTGCGCTCGGCCGACTCGCGAATTTCGCACGTTCCGGTGAGCAACTGCGCCTCGCGCCCGCCCAGACCGTGCACCGCGACCAGCACGAACTTGCGATCGAACGCGTCGAGAATCTGCGCGCCCTCGAGCGCGATCGAGTTGTCGGGCAGCAGCTCGTCGAGACACGCCGCGGCTGCCCGCGCCGCTGCCTCGACGCGATTGCGCATGGTATCGGTGCCGAGCTCCTGCGATTCGGTCTCCTTTTCGCCGAACGCGAGCTTCACTTTGATCTGCACGCGCCCCGGCTTGTCGGACGGACGCACCTCGAGCCCCTTGAACACGACGATGCGCTTCTTGGCGCGCTCGGTGATCGCCTCATCCTGCAACGCTTCGATCGGCCGCACGTCCGCGGTCTGCGCGACGCTGATCTTGCGATAGTCGATTCGGAACCCGAGCTGCGCCATGAGCGCCGACTCGATGTTGCGCGCCACCTGCTTGGGCTGAATCCCCGAACGCGTGAGGACGTGGACTTCGCTGACTTCGCCGAGCGGCGTCACGACGACGCGCGCCGACAGGACTCCGGTCAGCCCCGAGATGAGGTTCTCGATCCGCTTCATCCCCCAGGGATCGGGGGTTCCCCCGCCTGACCCGGGACCGAGCGGCAACGTAGGCTCCTGCTCGGACGGCGATGGATGCGACGGCGTCACGGCTAGTCCCCTCCCCCCGTTGCGACTCGATTGCGACCGCCCGCTTTGGCGCGATACAGCGCGCGATCGGCGGCGACCAGCACGTCCTCATCCTTGTTCTGCGCCCCAGGCCGGTACTCTGTCACCCCAATGCTTGCAGTTACCATGCCGTCCGGATAGCCCAGCCCCTTCCCCACGTCCTCCACCGCGACCCGGATCTTCTCGGCCACGCCCACGGCGCCCTCTTCTCCGGTCCCCACTAATACGACAACAAACTCGTCCCCGCCATACCGGCCCGCCAGGTCGGTCAACCGGATGTGGGCGCCGCAGCGCCGCGCGGTCTCACGCAGCACGGCGTTGCCGGCCTCGTGCCCGTAGCGGTCGTTCACCTGCTTGAAGTTGTCGAGATCGAGAAATAGGACCGCAAAGTGATCCCCGGAACGGTGGCAGCGGGCGACCTCGTTGGCCAGCCTGTCCCTGAGGACACGAAAAGACGCCAAACCGGTGAGCGCGTCCACCGCCGCCTGCTGCTGGGCGATCGTCGCCAGGCGCTCGAGGTAGCGGGGGCACGACTTGAGCGTGGTCCGCCCCTGGGCCGCCGCCACGGCGAACTCCTGGCAGGTGCGGTAGCCGCACGCCCCCGAATCCCAGGGCCGCCCGTTGGGCGCGAGCCCGATCTGCTCGAGGATCTCCTCCACAGCCTCGATCGTGGGCCCCATGTCGGTCACCTCGATCTCGAACGCGGCGCCGACTTCGATATCCACGCCATCGACCAGTACGGACGACGTCGCCCGGGCCGGCTCGGTGGCGCCCACGATCGCGCGGCGCCGGAACAGCTCCTCCTTGGGTCCGAGCAGCGGATGGTCGAGACACCCCTCGCACGGCAGGATGTCCACGAATCCCAGCTCGATCCGGTCCTCTCCTACCGCCCGGGCGATGCCCTCGAGGGCGCCAAGGCCGCGGACTTTGCGGAAACGGCGGCTCGTGTGGCGTTCTTCCTGGAGGAGGTCGAGCGGCAGGCCGCCGGCGGTACTCCAGAAGCGGCGTCGTTCCTCGGGAATCCGGCTGTAAAAGAACGGCTGATCCTGCACCCGGATGCCGCGCTTCTTGAAGAGCGTGGCGAGCTCGGCGAGGGTGATCGCCGCGTCCACCTCTTCACCACCTTCGGTCAGGCATACGCCGGCGTAGACGATCCTGGTCTCCGGCCCGTACAGCGCCTTGAGATAGCGCGCCTCGGCCTGAATCGGCGTGGCGACCGGCGCGAGATAGGGGATCAGCTCGGGATACTGGTTCTTGATCGTCTCGACGATCACGGGGCACGTGCTGCGGATGATCGTCCCTCCCGAGCCCCAGTCTTCTTCCTTCCACAGGTCGAGGTATTCGCGCGCCACCAGCTCGTCGCCCAACACGCCGCGGTGCACTTTCTCGAATCCTGCCGCGTAGCAGGCGTTGACGACCTGCTCGGGCGTGGCGGGATAGAAGTACGCGGCTGATTCGACCGACAGGATCAGCACGGCGCTGCGGCTCAGAGCGAACTCGAGCGCGCGCGTTGCGTCGCCGACGGCGAAGATGGCTTCGTGGGGGCAAGCAGGCACGCACAGGCCGACGCGCGTGCAGGCCTCGTCGACGATCCAGACCCTGTCCTCCTCTACGGCGACCGCGTCGGAGGGGCAGACGCGCACGCACGCCAGGCACGCGACGCAGAGCTCCGGGTCGATTCTGAAATCCACGAACTCTCCGGCAGGGCGCTAGAGACTCTGGATCGGGTGGAACAGGGCGGGGCTAATCTATCGCGTATTCTTTGAGTTTGCGATAGAGGGTGCGTTCTCCGATTCCCAGCGTCTCCGCGGCCTTGCGCCGGTTGCCGTGGGTCTCGCGCAGAGCCGCATCGATGGCCGCGCGTTCGACTTCGGACATCGTCATCCCTGGCTTGTAGATGACAGGAGTTGGGAGCTCGGAGCTGGGAGCCAGGGGATCGACGCTCGCTTCGAGGTGTCGAGCCGGTACGACACTTCCTGAACGTCCACTGACCTCAATTACCTCAACTCGCTCTGAGGGTCTCTCTTCGATTTTTTGGCGCAATTCCCCGAGTTGCATTTTCAACTCTACCAGGGTCCGGAATATGAATTCCAACTCCTGACTCCCAGCTCCCAACTCCTGCCGCCCAGGCGTCGAGATCCGGACAGGCAACGTCCGCGTCCGCTCCCGGATCTCGGGCGGGATGTCGCTGGCCCGGATCGCGCCTTCGGGCGCGAGCACCACCATCGACTCGATCAGGTTGCGGAGCTGGCGCACGTTGCCGGGCCAGTCGGCGTCCACGAGGATCTGCGTCGCCTCCGGCGTGATGCCCTTGAAGGGGCGATCGTGCGTCCTGGCGAACTCGGCGGTAAACGTCCGCACCAGCATCGGGATGTCGCTGCGCCGCTCGCGCAGCGGCGGGAGGTAGATGGAGAGCACATTTAGTCGATAGAACAGATCGTCCCTGAACGTGCCGATTCCAACGGTTTCTTTTAGCGATTTGTTGGTAGCAGCAATGACCCGGACATCGACGTTAATGGGCTGCGTGCCGCCCACGCGGAAGAAGCTCTTCTCCTCGAGCACGCGCAGCAGTTTGACCTGTGTCGCGGCGGGCATCTCGCCCACTTCGTCGAGGAAGATCGTGCCGCCGTTGGCCAGCTCGAAGCGCCCCAGCCGCCGCTCGGTGGCGCCGGTGAACGATCCCTTCTCGTGGCCGAACAGCTCGCTCTCGAGCAGCGTCTCGGTGAGCGCGGCGCAGTTCACGGCGATGAACGGTTTGCCGTGGCGCGGCGAGAGATCGTGAATGGCGCGCGCGACCAGCTCTTTCCCGGTGCCCGACTCGCCCTCGATCAGCACCGTCGAGGTGACGGGCGCCATCTGCTCGATCTTGACCAGCACTTCCTGGATCGCGGCCGATTCGCCCAGGATCCCGGTGCGCTGCTGCAGGCGCCGGCGCTCGATCAGGCGGCGGACCGTGGCCGTGACTTCCGCGGGATCGACCGGCTTCACCAGCCACGCCGTGAGTCCGAGCTCGCGCCCGATCTGGTCGGGATCGTCGTCGGTGGGCTCGACCAGGCCGAGCGTGGAGACGGCGTGGTCGCGCGCCGCGGCGAGGAGCCGCTGGGCGGTCGATTCGTGGAGGCCGCCGGTGAGCACGATTGCGTCCGGTTCTCGGTTTTCGGTTTTCGGTCCTCGGACGGCAGAACGGACGTCGTCGAGTGATGAGACCATCGCTGTGTCGAAGCCCGCCTGCTCCAGATTCGCATTGATCCGGACGGCGGACTCTAAATCGTCGGTGGTGATTATGACGCGGTCAGCCATCAGCCATCAGCCTTCTGTACCGCATGCGCGGTGTTCGTCCCACTCAAGAGTTCTACCGCGTGATCGAGAAACTTAGCCAGTACTGCGAGCCCTTCTTTCACGCCGTTGGTAGAGCCCGGAAGATTGACGATTAACGTCTTGCCACGTGTCCCGGCCCTGCCACGTGACAGCCACGCGCGGGGGAATCCCGGACCAAACGCCGCGCGAATGGCCTCGGCAATTCCTTCGGCTTCGCGCTCGAGTACGGCGGCGGTGGCCTCAGGGGTCACGTCGCGCTCCGTGAGGCCGGTGCCGCCGGTGGTGAGCACGACGTCCACTTCGCCCGAGTCGGCCCAGCGCGCCAGCTTGCCCGCGATGCGATCGGTTTCATCGGCGACGATGCTGCGCACGACGACCTCGTAGCCACGCTCCGCCGCCCAGTCGAGAATCGCATCGCCCGACGTGTCGTCACGCTGGCCCACGGCGCCGAGATCCGAAATCGTGAGAATCCCGATTCTCATTTCTTGGTGCGGTGCGGGACGAACGGCATCTTCACCACTTCCGCCCCAACCTTCTTGCCCCGGATGTCGATCTCGATCTTCACTCCAGACTTTGCGCTGTCCTTGGGCAGATAGGTGGTCCCGATCGCCGCGTTGACGGTGGGCGTGAGCGTGCCGCTGCGCACAATGTCCACCTGCGTCCCGTCGAGAAACACGGGGAAGCCGTGGCGCGCGACGGCCTTGGGCTCGGTGACCTTGAACCCGACCAGTTTGCGCTTCACGCCCTCGAGTTTCTGCTTCTTGAGCGTGTCGAGCCCCGTGAACGGCGCGCCCTTGTCGAGCTTCACGATGAACGCGAGCCCCGCCTCGTAGGGCGTGGTCGTATCGTCGATGTCGTTGCCGTAGAGCGGCAGTCCTGCCTCGAGCCGCAGCGTGTCGCGCGCGCCGAGCCCCACGGGCTCCGCGCGTCCCGCGCCGACGAGCGCGTGCCACAGCGTCTCGGCGTCGGCGGCGCGGCAGTACAGCTCGAAGCCATCCTCGCCGGTGTAGCCGGTGCGCGAGACGAAGCACTGCACGCCGGCGACCTTGCCTTGCGCGAAGTGGTAGTACGGAATCATCGCGACGCCGAGGCTGGTGAGCTGCCCGACGAGTGCCTCGGCCTTGGGTCCCTGCACCGCGAGCAGCGCGGTCTCGTCCGAGATGTCGCGCAGGCGCACGTTGGCGCCGGCCTTCTGCGCGAGGATGTGGTCCCAGTCCTTCTGAATGTTCGACGCGTTCACCACCATCATCAGCTTGTCTTCGAACCGATAGACCAGGCAGTCGTCGACGAACGTGCCGTCCTTGGTGAGAATGCCGGAGTATTGTGCCTGGCCCGGTTTGAGCGCCCCGACATCATTGCACGTCACCCGCTGCACGAAGGCGTTGCGGTCGGAGCCCGTGATCTCGAACTCACCCATGTGCGACACGTCAAACACGCCGACGTCCTCGCGCACGGCGCGGTGCTCGGAATTGATCCCCGAGGGGTAGGTGACGGGCATCTCGAAGCCGGCGAACGGCACCATCTTGGCGCCGAGGCTCACGTGCACTGAATGGAGTGGGGTTTGCTTCATGACACCATCAAGGTCGCGAGGAGAGCCTTCTGCACGTGCAGGCGGTTTTCGGCCTCGTCCCAAACTCTGGACTGGGGACCGTCGATAACGTCAGCAGTCACTTCTTCTCCTCGATGTGCCGGGAGGCAATGCAGGAAGATCGCCTTCGGATCTGCCAGCTTCATGAGCTCCGGGTCGACCGTGTACCCCTTGAAGGCGTTGCGGCGCGCTTCCGCCTCGCCCTCCTGTCCCATCGACGCCCACACGTCGGTATTGACCACGTGCGCGCCTTCCACCGCTTCCTCGGGCACCTCGGTTACCATGACGCAGCCGTTTTTCTTGGCGGCTTCGTACTTGGACATGTTCGGCTCGAACCCTTCGGGGCACGCGAGGCGCAGCTCGAAGCCGAGCACCGTCGCCGCCTCGAGCCAGGCGTTGGCCATGTTGTTGCCGTCGCCGACCCACGCGATGCGCTTCCCTTCCCAGCCGCCGAGGTGCTCTTTGACGGTGAAGAGGTCGGCGAGGACCTGGCAGGGGTGGGTGAGGTCGGTCAGCCCGTTGATCACCGGGATCGTGGCGAAGCGGGCCAGCTCTTCGACTTCGGCGTGGTCGTAGGTACGGATCATGATCCCGTCCACGTAGCGCGACAGCACGCGGGCGGTATCGGGGATCGGCTCGCCGCGGCCGATCTGGATGTCCTTGCTGGAGAGGAACAGGGCCTGGCCACCGAGCTGGTAGGCGCCCACCTCGAAGGAGACCCGGGTGCGGGTGGAGGACTTGGCGAAGATCATGGCCAGGGTCTTCCCGGCCAGGGGGGTCTCCCGGTAGCCCCGGGCCTTCATCCGCTTGGCCAGGTCGAACAGCTGCTCGACCTCTTTGCGGCTGAAATCGGTGATTTGAAGGAAGTCGCGCTTAGTCAAACGTCCCCCCGGTCTCCCTGCCCCGACATATCCACGATCATGGATATGTCCGACTCCTGGGCGCGCCCCCGGCCCGGCGGAAGCAGGTCGGTCAAAATGACAGGTCAGTGTGACGGATTTTACCCGCGGACCCAGGGAAGGACAAGGCTTACAGGATGTACTTCCGGAGATCCTCGTCTTCCACGATCCGCAGCAGCCGCTCCCGCACCGCCGGGCCGTCGAACACGATGTGCTTGGTGGGATACTCGGGCAGCTCGAACATGACCTCTTCCAGCAGCGTGGTCATGACCGTATGCAGCCGGCGCGCGCCGATGTTCTCCATGCGCTCGTTTACCTTGGCGGCGATGCGCGCGATCTCCTTTACGCCGTCGGCCGTAAACTCGAGCGTCGCCCCGTCGGACGCGCACAACGCCGCGTACTGCTTGGTGAGCGCGTTCTCGGGCTCCGTCATGATGCGGACGAAGTCCTCTTCCGTGAGCGAGGACAGCTCGACCCGGATCGGGAAGCGGCCCTGGAGCTCGGGGATCAGATCGCTCGGCTTGGCGATGTGGAACGCGCCCGCGGCGATGAACAGGATGTGATCGGTGCGGACGTAGCCGTAGCGCGTCTGCACCGTGGAGCCTTCGACGATCGGCAGCAGATCGCGCTGCACCCCTTCGCGCGACACGTCGGGGCCGGTGCGCTCGCCGCGCGCGCCCGTGATCTTGTCGATCTCGTCGATGAAGATGACACCGTGGTTCTCGACGCGATCGAGCGCCTCGTTCACCACGTCGTCTATGTCCACCAGCTTCTTGAGCTCCTCATCGATCAGGATGCGACGCGCCTCGTGCAGGTGCACGGTGCGGCGTTTCTTCTTCTTGGGAATGATCTCCTGCAGCATCTCGCCGAAATTGATGTCCGGCCCTTCCATGCCCTGGGGCGGCTGCATCATCTCGAGCATCGGGAAGCTCTGCTGCTGCACTTCGATCTCGACGTCGCGCTCCTCGAGCTTCCCCTCCTTCAATTGCTGGCGCAGCTTCTCGCGCGTGCGCCGGCGGCGCTCGTTGGCCTCGGTTTCGGCCTCAGGGAGTTTGGACTCGACATCACCCTTGGATGAAACGACGAATAACGGGCGCTGCCCCGGCTGCTCGGTGGTCCCCGGGGCGGCAGGTGAAGCGGCGGCGGAGGGCGGCGAGGGAAGCGGCGGCAAAAGCAAATCTAGAAGCCGTTCTTCAGCTCTCTGCTCAGCTGTTGGATAAACATCATCTTCCCGTTCCGAGCGCACCATGTTGATCGACATGTCGACCAGCTCGCGAATCATCGACTCGACATCGCGACCCACGTAGCCGACCTCGGTGAACTTCGAGGCCTCGACCTTGAGGAACGGCGCGCCCGCCAGCCGGGCGAGCCGGCGCGCGATTTCGGTTTTCCCCACGCCGGTCGGGCCGATCATGATGATGTTGTTGGGCATGATCTCGTCGCGGATGTCTTCGGGCGCCTGGGCGCGACGCCAGCGATTGCGCACGGCGATCGCGACGGCCTTCTTGGCCGCTTCCTGGCCGACGATGTACCTGTCGAGTTCCGCTACAATCTTCCGCGGAGGCATCTCCTCCAACCATGGGAGCGTATCCTCAGCAGGGGCGGCGGAGGGGGGCAACGGCGATGACGTAGGTGCCTTAGGCATGTCTATAACTCAAGTACCGTGATGTTGGAGTTGGTGTAGACGCAGATGTCGGCCGCGATCTCCAATGCTTTCCGGACGATCTCCGCCGGATCGAGTTTCGATTCCCCGAGCAACGCGCGGGCCGCGGCGAGCGCGAACGTGCCGCCCGAGCCGATCGCGAGCACGCCGTCATCCGGCTCGATCAGCTCACCCGAGCCGCTGATCACGAAGCCGTGCTCCTTGTCCGCCACGACGAGCAGCGCTTCGAGCCGGCGCAGCACGCGATCGGAGCGCCAGTCCTTGGCGAGCTCGACCGCGGCCCGCGGCAGGTTGGTCGGATAGCGCTCGAGCTTCTCCTCGAACTTCTCGAACAGCGTAAACGCGTCGGCCGCGGCGCCCGCGAAGCCGGCGAGAATCTTTCCGCCGCGCAAGGTTCGCACTTTGTTGGCATTGGCCTTCATCACGGTCTCGCCGACCGTAACCTGGCCGTCGCCGCCGATGGCGACTTTGCCGTTCTTGCGAACGCACAGAATTGTCGTGCTATGGATGCGTGGTATCATCTGCTCCCTGTTCCGTGCGTCGTGCGTCGTGCGTCGATCAGGCTCGCGGATGGGCTTGCTGGTACACCTTTTTCAAGCGCTCCACCGACGTATGAGTATACACCTGCGTGGTCCCAAGCGAGGCGTGCCCCAGCAATTCCTGCACCGATCTGAGATCGGCGCCCGCATCCAGCAGATGCGTGGCGAACGAATGACGCAACGTGTGCACGTGCAGCTCTGGCCCGCGCGCGAGCGTAGCGAACAGCCGTTTCATCGCGAGCTGGACCCCGCGGGGCGAAATCCTCGTGCCGCGCATATTCACAAACATCGGCCGGTTCCCGCCGCGCGCCGTGGCGATGCGGTCGCGGATCTCCAGGTACTTCCGCAGCGCCGACGTGGCGTGCGAGCCGACCGGGACGAGGCGCTCCTTCTTGCCTTTCCCGCGCGCCTTGACCTGATCCGAGACGAGATCGACGTCGGGGTCATTGAGCCCCGCCAGCTCCGAGAGGCGCATCCCGGTCGAGTAGAACAGCTCGAGCATCGCGAGATCGCGCACCTCGCGGAACCCGCCCCGCCCCCCCGCGGCGCGCGCCTCGGCCTCGGCGAACAGCAGCTCGATCTCCGCCTTGTCGAGCCAGGTCGGGAGCGTCTTCTCGAGCCTGGGCGTGCGCGCGGCGCGCGCGGGGTTCACTTCCAGGCCGCGCGTGGCGTTCAGGAACCGGTAGAACGTGCGCAGCGCCGACAGCGCGCGCGCCACCGAGCGCCGGGCGAGGCCGCGGCGCTGCTCGGCGGCGAGAAACCCGCGCACGGCGAGCCGATCGACCCCGGCCCAGCTCCACGGGCCGCCGTAGTAGTCCTGGCAAAACGCGGCGAACGCTTCGAGATCACGCGCGTAGGCTTTGACCGTATGCGGCGAGTCGTTGCGCTCTTTAGCAAGAAAATCGATGAACTCGGAGATCTCGCTCATTGGGTTCACACCCTGAAGGGTGTGCTCGGCGAAGCACTGTCCTGAAGGACATCAACGAACCTCGCCATCTCTGTCATCGCCCTCTCAGCCAGAGCCTCTTTCTTTTTGAACTTGTCCTTCGGCGCGTTTTCGAGTGGCTCCATCAGCCCGAAATTCGCGTTCATCGGCTGGAAGCGTTTGGGCTCCGTCTCCCGGAGATAGCGGTACAACGCCCCTAGCATCGTCGTCGTGGGAGGAATCAGCGGATCCTCGCCCGCAAGCAGGCGCGCGAGGTTGATGCCCGCCATCAGTCCCGTCGCCGCGGACTCGGTGTAGCCCTCGACGCCCGTGAGCTGCCCGGCGAATAACAGCAGGGGTTCGTCTCTAGCGGATAGATGTTGGGTCAGTACCGCGGGCGCGTTGAGGTAGCTGTTGCGATGAATGCTGCCGAAGCGCAGGAACTCGGCCTGCTCGAGGCCCGGAATCGTCCGGAAGATCCGCTGCTGGGCGCCGGTTTTCAGCCGCGTCTGGAAGCCCACCAGGTTCCACATCTGCGCCGCGCGGTCTTCCTGGCGCAGCTGCACGACCGCGTATGGCTCGCGCTCGGTTTTCGGATCGATCAATCCGATCGGTTTCATCGGACCGAAGCGCAGCGTCTCTGGCCCTCGCTGCGCCATCTCTTCGACCGGCAGGCAGCCCTCGAAGTACGGCGTCTTGTCGAACTCGTGGCCCGGCACGTACTGCTCGCCCGTGATCAGGGCCGAGACGAACGCTTCATACTCGCTCTGGGTGAGGGGCGCATTCCAGTAGTCGTCACCGCCCCCCTTCCCGTAGCGTGACGCCTTGAACAGCCGGGAATAGTCGAGCGAATCGGCGGAGACGATCGGCGCTATAGCATCGAAGAACGCTAGTGACTGGACGGTTAGACGGTTAGCGATTGCGGTGGCGAGGGCGTCCGAGGTGAGCGGCCCCGTCGCGACGATGCCAGGGCTCGGCAGCGCGGTGACCTCGCCACGCACCAGCGTGATGTTGGGATGCGCCAGCACCCGCCCCTCGACGCCCTTCGCAAACGCCACGCGATCGACCGCGAGCGCGCTGCCGCCGGGAATGCGCGCCTCATCCGCGGCCGGGAGCACGATACTACCGAGCAGGCGCATTTCGGCCTTGAGCAGCCCGTGCGCGTGTGAGGGTTCGACCGACTTGAAGGTGTTGCTGCAGACCAGCTCGGCGAGGGTCTCGGTCTGATGCGCCGGCGTCATGCGGACCGGACGCATCTCGTGGAGAGTCACGCGGACGCCGCGCTCGGCCAGGGCCCAGGCGGCCTCGCACCCCGCGAGCCCGCCGCCGATCACCGCGGCTGTTACGACGCCACTTCCTCCGGCTCGGTGGTTTCCGTCTCGATGACCTGGTGTCCGCACTTCAGGCACTTGCGTGTCGTTTCTCCCGTGGTCTTCGACTTGATCTCTTCCATCCCCACGAATCCGCAGCTTGGGCAGGGGACGATCACCGGCTTGTTCCAGGTGGAATAATCGCAATCCGGGTAGCGCAGGCAACCGTAGAACGTCCGCCCGCGCTTGGTGCGCCGCTCGGCGAGATCGCCAACGCCGCACTTGGGGCACTTGATGCCGAGCGGCACGGGCTGCGTGTACTTGCACTTGGGATACGTGGTGCACGCCAGGAACTCGCCGAAGCGCCCGGTCTTGATCACCATCGGGGCGCCGCACTCCTTGCAGATCTCGTCGGACGGCCGGTCGGGCACCCTGTCTTTCTTGATGGAGCGCGAGTAGTCGCACTCTTTCGTCGCGTAGCGCACGCACGCGATGTACGGCCCGAAGCGGCCGCTCTTCACTTCGAGCGGGCTGCCGCACTTGGGGCATTTCTCCGTGTCGAGCCCCGACAGATCGTGCACCTCGTGAATGATCTTGTTTACGTCAATCGCTTCGAGCGCCAGGTTGAACGGTTGCCAGAAGTCGCCGAGCACTGTCTGCCAGGCGAGATCGCCCTCTTCGACCTTGTCGAGCTCGTTCTCCATGTTCGCGGTGAACCCGACCTCGAACACTTCAGGGAACGAGCGTTTCAGCACCTTCCAGACGATTTCCCCCTGTGGCGTGGGCTGGAAGCGCCGGTCCTTGGCGGTCGCATACCAGCGCGCGCGCAGCGTCGAGATGATCGCGGCGTACGTGGACGGCCGCCCAATCCCCAGCCGTTCCAGCTCTTTCACCAGGCTCGCCTCGCTGTAGCGCGGCGGCGGCTCGGTGAAATGCTGGCTGGGGACGACCTGCTTGAGCGTGACGCGATCGCCTTGCTTCAGCAGCGGGATCTCCGCGAGGCTGTCCAGGGTCTTGGCGTCTTCGGCCTCGTGGGCCTCGCGGTACAGGGCGTGATAGCCGTCGAACAGCTGGCGTGAGCCCGTGGCGCGGAACAGGAATCGGCCGCCGGCCAGGTCGAAGTCGACTTTGGTCGCCTCGTACACGGCCGGTGTCATCTGCGAGGCGAGGAAGCGCCGCCAGATCAGCTGGTAGAGCTTGAAGAGGTCGCGCTCGAGATACTTTTTCAGGTCTTCAGGCGTGAAGCCGACTTCGGTGGGGCGAATCGCTTCGTGGGCGTCCTGCACCTTGGAGCCGCGGCCCCCCTTATGGACGTTCGGCTCGTCGGGCAGGTAGCGCTTGTCGAACTGCGCGTGGATGTAGTCGCGCGCCTGCTTGATCGCCGCGTCCGATACGCGCACCGAGTCGGTGCGCATGTAGGTGATGAGACCCACCGAGCCCTGCTCGCCCAGCTCCACGCCCTCGTAGAGCTTTTGCGCGGCGCGCATGGTGCGGCCCGCGGAAAAGCCAAGCTGTTTCGCCGCTTCCTGCTGCATCGTGCTGGTGGTGAAGGGCGCGGGCGCTTTGCGCCGCCGCTCCCCGCGCTCCACCGCCGTGACGACGAACGGCAGCTTCTCGACCTCGGCGACGATCGCGCGGGCATCCGCCTCGTTTTTGATCTCGGGCTTGTGGCCCGCGAGTTTTTGGAGGCGTGCCTGGAACGGCTGGCCGTCTTTCTCGAGATCGGCCGCGACGGTCCAGTACTCCTGCGGGACGAACTTCCGGATCTCTTCTTCGCGCTCGATGATCAGCCGCAGGGCCACCGTCTGCACGCGTCCCGCCGACAGGCCGGTTTTGATGCTTTTCCAGAGCACCGGCGAGGCCTTGTAGCCCACCAGGCGGTCGAGCACGCGCCGCGCCTGCTGCGCGTCCACCTTGCGCTGGTCGATATCGAGGGGGTGGGCCAGGGCTTCGGCCACGGCGTCTTTCGTGATCTCGTGGAACAGCACGCGCCGCACGTTGCCGTTGCCATTCAACTGCGACGCCACATGCCAGGCAATCGCCTCGCCTTCGCGATCAGGATCGGTGGCGAGCAGCACGCGGTCGGCGGCCTTGGCTGCCTTCTTGATCTCGGCGAGCGTCTTCGCCTTTTCCTTGATCGTGACGTACTTGGGCGTGAAGTTGTTGTCGACGTCCACACCCAGTTCGCGCTTGGGCAGGTCGCGCAGGTGTCCCACCGTCGCCTTGACCGTGTAGCCGCGCCCGAGGTATTTGCCGATCGTTTTGGCTTTGGTCGGGGACTCGACAATGACGAGTGCGCCGCCCTTTACAGGAGCGGCGTCGGTTTCATCGGTATCCGGCGTCGGGAGCGTAGCCTCCGCGTCCTTCTTTTTGCGAGGCGCTCTCTTCTTTTTGGGCTTCACTGCTTCTTCTTTATCAGCCACCTATCAACCTCAAGTCAATCGTTAAGGGGTCCATCTTTACCAACCGGCACTGGTTTGCGCAAGCCGGACGACCTCGTCGGCGACTTTTTCCGCAGGTTTCGCCTCGGTCAGCACCGTGGCATGCGCCTGGGCGTAGAACGGATCGCGCTCTTTGTATAGATCGCGCATGCGCGCTACCGGATCATCACCCATCATAACGGGTCTGGTTCCCGACGCCTCGGCGCGAGCCGCGGTCACTTCGGCGCGCGCCTTCAGATACACGAAATACGCGTGCACTCGTGCGGCGTCGAGCTGACCCGGCTGCGCGGCCCAGCCGCCGCCCGGCACGATCACCGCGGGCGGATTCGCGAGCGCCGCTTCGACTTCCTTGCGCTCCATCTCGCGAAACGCCTGCTCGCCCTTCTCGGCGAAGATCATCGTGATCGGTTTGCCTTCCTTGCGGTTCAGAATGCTGTCGATATCAACGAAGCCGGTCTGCAGCCGCTCGGCCACCATGCGTCCCACGGTGCTCTTGCCCGCGCCGGGCAGGCCGATCAGGACGATGTGCCGCCTCACGCCGCTCCCCCGTGAGACTCTGTGTGGGTTCGTGCGCGCACCTGGGCGAGATAGCCGTCCACGTTGCGCTTCAGCTCACTGAGCGCGTCGCCGCCGAATTTCTCGAGCAGCGCCTCCGTGAGCACGATCGCCACCATCGCCTCGGCGATCACGCCCATGGCGGGGACGGCGGTGACGTCGGAGCGCTCGGATTGCGCCTGCGCCGGCCCGCCGGTCTTCAGGTCCACGGTCTTGAGCGGCGACATCAGCGTGGAGATCGGCTTCATCGCGACCCGGGCGACGAGCGGCTCGCCGGTCGTCATCCCGCCTTCGGTGCCGCCCGCGCGATTGGTGGCGCGCGCGAACCCGGGCATGATCTCGTCGTGCACTTCCGAGCCTTTGCGGCGCGCGGCCTCGAAGCCGAGGCCCAGCTCCACGCCTTTGACGGCGGGGATGGACATCAGTGCCTGTGCGAGGCGTCCGTCGAGCTTGGTATCCCAGGAGACGTGCGAGCCGAGCCCCACGGGCACACCGAGGGCGACGACCTCGACGATACCGCCAAGGGTGTCGCCGGCCGCCTTCGCCTGATCGATGCGGCGGATGATCTCGGCTTCGGCTTCCTTGTCCAAACACCGGACGGGACTTTGATCGGCTGCTTCATTCAGCGGCGACGGTAGCAGCGCCGGCGTCTGCACCACGACACCACCGAGCTCCGCGACATACGAGCCGATTTCGACACTGAATTCCCGCAGCAGTTTCTTGCAGACGGCACCGCACGCGACGCGGGCGACCGTCTCGCGCGCGCTGGCGCGCTCGAGGATGTCGCGTGCGTCCTGGCGATCGTACTTGAGCGATCCGGCGAGATCGGCGTGGCCCGGGCGCGGTCTCGTCACCTGGCGCCTGCGTCCCAGGGAATCGGGCGTGGCGTCGGCTTCCGGCGCCATGACGTCCTGCCAGTGCTCCCAGTCGCGATTCCAGACGAGCATGGCGATGGGGGAGCCGAGCGTTTCGCCGGCGCGCACGCCGGACAGCCACTCGATGCGGTCGGATTCGATCTTCATGCGGGCGCCGCGGCCGTAGCCACCCATGCGCCGCTTCAGCTCCACGTCCACGTCGCCGGCGGCGATGAGGAGGCCCGCGGGAATCCCTTCGAGGATTCCCACCAGGCCGCGCCCGTGCGACTCGCCCGCCGTCGTGAACCGAAAAGGCATCGTGTCCTAGACTCTCCCAACGTTCAGGGGGTCAGGCCCTATAACAGGCGAGCCCGACCTTCAGTCGGGCTCGCGTACGTTCACCCGGGCCCGCAGGCGCCGGCGTCACCGGAGCGGCGGCCCCCAGGGCGGCCGCGCCGGGAACGGATTCGTGATCACCGGCAGCTCGACCATGACCACACCCGCCGCGGTGACGCCGAACAGCCATTGCCGCGTATTCGCCGCATTGCGCGCGACGCGCAGCGGTCCAGTGATGGGGTCGCGCACGACGATCCCGCCAATACGTCCGTAGAAGAAGGTATCCCAGATGTCGATGTTTCCGTCAGGCCGCGCCGAGAACGCAATGCGGTCATTGGGGTTACCGGTCCCCCCGAACACCGGCGTGCCCGGATCGTTGGCGATGAAGTTGTGGTTGTAGTTCATGTCCACCCCGAATGCGCCGATCGGCGCCGGGGCGGTGCCCTTGAGCTTGAGACCCTCGTCGAGGAAGTAGATCGAGTCGGCGCGGACCAGATTCGTCCCGCCGTTGAAGTTGATCGCGACCGAATGGATGTTCACGCCGGTGTTGCTGATGAAGTCGCTCACGTCGATGTACGGCGTCACACCAACGTCGCGGTGGTTTTCGCCGCTGTCACTCACGATCGGTCGACCTGAGGAATCGGTGGCCGCATTGGTCGCGCAGAACCGTGCCGTGCTCGGACCCTGTTGCAGCGGCGCTTTACTGGTATACCCGACCACGCGCGCGAACTCGGTCGTGATGTTGCCGCCCTCGCCCATGATCGCATGGGTGAAGTCGCCCGAATTGCGCACGTAGGTGGAATCCCCCAGTGCGAACCGCGCCAGGTCGATCGTCACCCCCGCGCAGGCGGTGAGCTGGACCGTCTGCACGTTGTAGGGCCGGCCGCGCCGCATGTCGATACGCAGCGTGTCGCGGCTGTCGCTGGACAGGGTGCTGTCGCCGGCCAGCTCCCAGAAGAGATGGCTGAACAACAACGCCGGGTTGGGCGTATCGATCAGCTTTTCCATCCGCAGCGTGGCGCGGTTATCGAACGGCGGCGAGCTGCTCGCCGTGGGCAGGGTGGAGTAGATCGCGAACACCGAGTCGGCGTGGCACAGCGGCGGCGCGCCGCCCACGCGACAGACCGTCGCCACGTACTGGGGCCGGTCGGACACGTCGAAGACGCGGATTTCCTCACGAATGGGTGAGGTCAATATGCGATACGTCTCGATGAGGTAGTCGGGCAGGTCCTGCCGCCACGCCAGCCGCCGCACGCCCGCGCGCACGTCGATGATGGACAACTGCGTGCCGCCCGAGTTCGCGACGACGATCGAATCCTTGTAGCCGCCGTTGATATCGCGGGGAAACATGGCGATGCCCCACGGCTGCGGTCCCGCAGTGGGGATCCCCAGCGCCACGAACGACGTGTTGGCTACCTGGAAGATCTCGACGCGTCCCAGCACCGGATTCGTCAGGTACAGGCTGCTGTCGTTGCCGTTGAAGATCGCATCCGCGATCCGGCCGCCGAACGGCAGCGCGCGCGTCACGCCCGCGACGACAATGACAGTATCGATGAGCGCCATCGGGGCCAGCGGCGGCTGGTACGACAACTGGGCGCCTTTGGACCGGCGCGGCGGGCTCGGAATGAGCGTCGTGCTGTTCGTGAAAGCGCAGTTGCGCGCGACCGCGGCGTCGCAGGCGTACCCGCGCACGACGATCGAGTGCGGCAGCGGATTCAGGCCCTGGAGACCGAGCGTCATGTGCCGCGTCACGTCGGTGAGGTTCCCCGCCGCGACGTTGACCGTGTCGAACTTCATCACGACGCCGGCGCCGGTGTCGACGCGGAACCCGATCCACGAGATGGCGCTCGGATCCTGCGCGCGCACGTGGATCGTGTCGTCCACCTCGACGCGGTCACCGACGCGATGCGCGACGGTCGGGACGGTGACATCGGTCGCGACCGACTGAATCGTCACGGTGACGACGTTGGTGAATCCGCGCCGGCCCGCCGAGTCCTCGGCGAAGCCCACGACGTTGAACGTGCCGCTCGACGGCACGACGATGAGCGTATCCTGGTACTCCACCGAATCGGGGAGCGGCGTCGCATACAGGATGGAGTCATTCGGCGGCGTCGTCGGGTTGGTCACACTGGCCGGGGGCGCCACCAGGAAGCCGACCTTTGCTATCCCTGAGTTCTGGACGGCGATCACGTCGATGGCGATGCCTTTGCCGGTGGACGCCAGCGTGCCGGGCGAGGGCAGCACCAACCGCACCTGCAGCGCCTGCACGTTGGAGAGAAAGATGGAAATCGTGTCTTCGGCCCAGTTGCCGGCGCCGTCAGTGGCGCGGCCGATGATCTGGATGCTGCCGCCGGCTCCCGAATTCGGCGCGAAGGTGAGGAGCCGCGACACGGAATAGTTCTGCACCTGGCCGGTGAAGTTCGTGTCCACCTGGGCGAGCAGGCCGCCGGAGAACGTGAGCCGCACGCTTTTCAGCGCCAGATTGTCGACGGCCGTGATGTTGAACTGGAGCCCGGTGGCGATGTTCTGCGTGTCGCCCGCGATGTTCGTCAGGGTGATGGCGGGTTCCTGCGTGTCGCGCTGGATGCCGCCCGGATTACGCGTCGTCTCGCACGCCCAGATGGCGAGCGCGAGCGCGCTAATCCCCCACAGTGCGCTACCACGTGTGATCACCCGCATAACAACCTCTCCCGGCCTATCGGCCCGCTTACTGACCCGTGGGCGCGAGATCGTCGATGATGTGAGGCGTGATCAGAATCAGCAGATCACGCCGGTTCTCCGTCTGGGAGGTGAACCCGAACAGCTTGCCCAGAATCGGTAGGTCTACAAGGAAAGGGATTCCGGACTTAGTTACCGTGACCTCAGTCACCGTAAGTCCGCCAATTACGGCCGTTTCGCCGTCGTTCACGAGCAGCTGGTTGTCCGCCTGCTGGGTCTGGAAGGTGAATCCGATGTCCACGGACGCCGGCCGGACGTTAGAGCGCTCCGCGTGCACTTCCATCAGGATCTGGCGGTTCGCCGTGACGTGCGGCGTCACCCGCAGGTTGATACCGGTCTGCTCGAACGACACGGTGGCGCGCGGCACGTTCTGGGCGGCCGCGGCTCCGCCGGCCGCGCTCACGTCGATGACACGGATCGGCACGCGATCACCCACCAGGATCTGGGCCTCGCGATTGTCCAGCGTCGTGATGGTCGGCTCGGCCTGGATGTCGGCCAGCTCCACGCGCTGCAGCGCCTGCACGAATGTGGTGAGGTCGAAGTTCCCGATCGCGGTCGAGAAGATGAGCTCGAGCGCCGGGTTGATCACTTCCTGGCTCGCGTTGCCGAGCGCCGACAGCGAGTTGCCACCCAGCGCGACGATGTTCTGGTCGGCCGGGAAGTTCTCCGTGGGGACGAGGGCGTCGGGGACGCCGTCCAGGTCGGTATCGATCGGCTGCGCGGTGCGCGGATCGGGCCGCTGAATCAGCTGGTTGAAGAACTGGTTCGTGGTGCCGAGGTCGTACTTCACGCCCAGCTCTTCGACGTCGGTGCGGTCGACGAAAATGATCTTCGCCTGGATCGACACCTGGGGTGTGCGCAGGTCGAGTCCCTTCACGAATTCGACGACCTCGTCGATGCGCGAGCTGATTTCGGTGATGACGAGCGAGTTGCTCGTCGAGTCGGCGACGACCTGGCCGCGCTTGGTGACGATCGACGCGACCGACGGCACGAGTGACGTCGCCTTCGCATAGTTGATGCGCACCAGGCGGGTAGTGATCGGCACGGTCGAGTCGGCGCGCGCCAGCTCGACCTTGCTCACGACGTTGAGAATGCCGCCGGGCAGCGTCTGCACCGAGAGTCCCTGCGACTCGAGCACCGCGTTCAAGGCGAGGTCCCACGGCTGATTCTTGATCTCGGCGGTCACATTCCCCGTGATGCTCTTGCCGAGGATGATCGTGCGGCCGCTGAAGGCCGCGAACCCCGCGATGACGTCCTCGATCGACGCGTTGTCCCACTGCACGGTGATGCGCGGCGCCTGGGACTGCGCGGCGTCGGTGCGGTGCGTGGCCAGATACTCTTCGATCGACAGCGAGCGACCGAGCGCCGGCGTCCGCACGCGAGCGGCCGTCTCAGGTCCGCCAGTCACCGGGGGGGCGACCTCATCCCCTGACGCCCGCGCCGCGACGCGGCGCGAGGCAACGCTGGCGGCCACCACGGTGCTGCTCGACCACGCCGCGAACGCGGTGCGCTCGGTGCCGATGCGGACGCGCACCTGCCCGCCGACCCGTTCGACCTCGTAGTCCTTGAGCGCGTCCAGATCGATCACCACCCGTACGACGTCGGGTTTGAACTGGGCGTAGCGCACGTTGCGCACGCCGCCGCGATTCTTGCCGTCGTACAGCGTGGCCGGCGCGCTGAGGCGCGCGCCCTGCAGATCGATCACGAGCCGGGCGGGACTGGCGAGCGTGAAATCATTGAGCTGCACGGCGCCCTGCAGGTCGATGACGATCTCGACCTTGCCGGCCGCCGGGACCACGCTCACCCCCCGTACCTCGCCGTCGCGAATCGTCGTCCCCGCAAGGGCCCGGGGAGCGACGACCGCGAACAAGACGAGGTGAGCTAGAGCCATCATGGCGTCTCCTCCTGCCTGGCGAGCGACAGTGTCTCTTGCCGCTCGAAGCCGAATTCCTGCACGGTGAATACGATTTCCCGGGGCCGGATCTGCGTGACTTTCAGGCGCCCGATGATATCGCCCGTTTTCACCCGATAGATGCGCCGGTTGGTGATGTCCCGGAGCACCGCGACGCTGCGCGCCGCGAATCGACCGTCGTACACGATCGTGGTCAGCTTCAAATCAGACAGCAGCGGCCGGACGTCGCCCGAACGGAGCAGCGACATGAACGGATCGCGCCCGCCGCCCTCGTACGCGAACACTTCGCGCACCAGCGTGACCGACTGCGGCGGCGGCGCGGTGTCGGCCTGCTGGGCCGCGAGCGGTGCCGCCATAGCCGCGAGCAGGGCGGCGGCGCTAGCTACGCGCACGCTGGCCTCCCCGCGCCGCGGGCTGCGTTCCCGGCGGCGGCGCGGCCGCCTTCACGAACGTGCGGATCGAAAACTCCGCCAGCAGCAGGGCTCCGGCGGTGTCGGCGAGGAGCTTCTGCGCCTGCGGCGATGCCGGGGAGAGGGAGACGTCCTGCGGCACCACGATCCGCGGCAAGGAGGCGATGTCGGCGAGATACTCGCCCAGCTGGTCATAGTGCCCGTACACCTCGAGCCGATAGCGGTAGGTGTCGAACGGCGAGCCGGGCTCGGGACTGAGCGGCTGGAATCTGCCGATGGTCACGCCCCGCACCTTCGCCTTCGTCGAGATGTCATCGATCAGCGTGGGAACTTCGTTGCGCTCCGGCACCAGCCGCCGCATCAGCTCGAGCGAGCCCTGGTATTCCTCCACGCGGCGGCGCAGATCTTCGATGCTGCCACTCGCCAGGTCGGCCTTCGCGGCCGCCACGATGGCCTCGAGGCTGTCCGCCCCGTCATTCATGATCGAGATCTTCTCGACATCCGGCGCATGGAACTTGGTCCAAAAGAAATAGCCACCCGTCAGGGCGACGAGGATGAGCAGCGCCAGAATCTGGCCGCGTTGATCGGTCGGTAACCCGAGCGCCATTGCTACCTCACCGCCTGCACGAGGGGAACCGTGCGGATGTAGACCGAATCCGCCACGCGATAGCGGACCGTCACGTTGAAGGCCGTGACCGGACGGTCGCCTTCGATGACCGTCTGCGAGCTGGCGGGCGTCACGTCGGTGAACCAGGGTGAAGCGGCGAGCTGGCGCAGGAACGTCGTGTAGGCCTGGATGTCCACGGTGCGCCCGTCGATCGACACCAGGACGCTGGGCGCGCGGCCGGAATCCGGCGGAACAGCGACGCCCTGGCCGGGTTGCCCGGGCGCCGGCACCGCCGGAGCCTGCCCCGCGACGCGTGTGATCCACGTGTAGGGCGGGAGCGCTTTCGTCGCCTGATCCAGGACGTGCGGCCAGACGTAGCGATCGGCATCGATGTTCCGAATCACGGTGATCTCGAAAAACAGCGAATCGCGCACCTTCTCGGCCTGGCGTTTCTGCGCGATCACGATGTCGTAGCGGCGCTTCTCGGTCTGCACCGCTTCCAGGCGCGCCTCGGCCGACGCGAGGCGAGCGCGATCAGTGATGAAGAGGAGCGCGCCGCCGGCACCGACGATCACCCAGGCCACGACCGCCCCGATCAGCCAGGGATCCTTGACCTGCGCGATGATCGCCTTGAAGTCGGGCATCGAGAAGCTGAACCCGCCACCCTTGGCGACCTTCCTCTTCCCTGGAAGTAGGTTTATCTCAATCATGCGGCGCGCCTCAGCGCCAAGCCGACCGCGAGCATCAGCAGCGGGGCGACTTCGTCCACCGGCACCGTCTCGAACACGTCGTCCTTCACGCGCAGCCGCTGCACCGGATTGGCCAGCTCGATCGGCACTCGGAGCCGCGCGCCGAGCACGTCGTTCAGGCCCGGGATGCGCGCGCCTCCGCCGGTCGTGTAGACTCGCGCCAGGCCGCCCGCCGAGCGCGACGCGGTTGCGAGGAAGGCCGCCGCACGCTCGACACCGACGGAGATCTCCTCGCCCCGCGCGCTCACGTAGCCGGCGAGATCGGGATGCTGCGACGCCCCCTGAATGACCCGTTCGGCTTCTTCGCTGGCAAGACCTTTTTCGCGCTGCAGATCCTCACGGAAGCGCCGCGTGCCGACGGAAAGGTCACGCGTCAGCACGGGGATGCCGTCTTCGAGAATGTTCACGTTGGTGATTTCGTGACCGATGTTCACGAGACCCACGACGCCCTGCATCGCGTCGGGGTGGTTCAACTCGAAGGCGTTATGGATGGCGAAGGCGTCGACATCGATGATGGAAGGCTCGAGACCGGCCTCGCCCAAGAGCCCGACGCGGCTTTCGACCAGCTCGCGCTTGGCCGCCACGAGCAGGACGTTCATCTGGAGTCCGTCGGCGTCGGGATCGAGAACCTGGAAATCCAGCTCTACGTTCGCCATGTCGAAGGGCACGTGCTGCTCGGCTTCCCAGCGAATCACTTCGCGGGCATCCGCCTCTTTCATGCGATCCATCTGGATCTTCTTGACGATCACGTCGCGGCCACCGACCGCCGTTACGACCGATTTGCGCTTGACGCCGGCGGCATCGAACAAACCCCGAATCGCGTCGGAAACGAGACCGGGGTCCATGACCTCGCCTTCGACAATGGCGTCGGCCGCTACCTCGGTCGTGGCAACCTTGGTGAGTTCGGGCTCACTGCCGCCATGGTCCACCACGACGAGCTTGATGATGCCCGACCCGATGTCCAAGCCAACCGAGGTTTTTTTGCCACCCAAAAGGCCAAAGAGCGCCATTATCGCCTTGTGGATAGAGACAAGATGAGGGCAAGGGCAAACTACAATAGGCCTCAGCCCTTATCCTGTCAATCCTCGAAGCTACTTGAGGCGAATACAGCAAACGTTGCGTGCTCTTAGGCTTAGCTGACCTAGAACAGCTGACTCCAGGCCCGCGAACGGAGGGGCCGCGGCGGTGTGGAAGCTCGCAAGGCATTGTGAACAGCACAGTTAGAACCTATGATCTGAAGGGTGCCGGACGCGGACGCATCTCCGGCGACTCGGGCGGCGCGGACCGTCCCCCAGATCCTCGCGTCGGCGTCGATACCGGGCATGGCCTCGAGGACGCCTTGAACCAGCACGAGTCCGAAGAACTGATACGAGCCCTCAATTCGTAAGTTGCCATCCACCAATAAGATACCCTGCCCTTTCCCCGCGGCGAGTATGGCATCGCCGCGAACGTGGATCACCGGATAGTACTCGGCACAGTCCGTCGTCCGGCTGGGGTCGCCCCAGTTCAGCGGATCGGTCGTATCACAACGTCCGTCGCCCCGCATGCTGGGATACGTCTGATAACGTGCGCCAGGTAGGACGACGGCGGCCTGGGCGGCCCAGCGCTCGTAGGCGCCAACACCAAACTCGTCAGCTCCATCTGGAGCACCAACGCGGATGCCGCCCCCACCGGCAGTGTCAGGATCACTGTCGCAATCCTGCCAAGCTGGGGGGCGGGGGCGATCTGGCGAGCTGTCGACGGCTATGGAGGCTGGGAGGTGCTCCAGGTCTCGAACGGTAAGCGCCGACAGAGTCGGGGACGGGGGAGGAATGCGAGCCACTACGCCGACGCGGGACGCCACGCCCCCCAGCGCGCCTGCGCGCCCCGCGGCGATGTCAATAAGGAAGAGGCCCGCATTGAGCTTCCGGATTGTCCCGCGGAAGGACCCGGTACCCACCAGCATCGAGTCGCGCGGGTAGTCTCGGAGCGAATGAAAGGACCGCGGGTCCCACGCTCCGATGGTCTCTGACGCCCCCGCTTCGGCGAGCGCGAGCGTCTGGTAGATGCCGCGCGTGGCTTCTGCGCTGCGCTGCTCGGTGGTCGCGACCATGAAGACCGCCCCCACCAGCGCGACCACGACGACCAGGGCATAGACGGCTAGCGCCAACGCCACGCCGCGACGATCGAGGTAGGTCACGGCTGAGGAGTGCCGCGCAGGGCCACGCGTGTCACGAGGCTGTCAGTCAGTCGCGTGAGGCCCCCCGTCGAGGCTCGCACCGGCTGTGTCGAGCGGCCGCGCACCCGGATCTCGATCGCGGCGACGCGCCGCGGGTCGGGGGTGACATCCCCCGCCGCATCGAAATAGCGCAGCTCGAACCCGCGTGGTGTTAGCGGCCCGATGACCGGCTGCAGATCACCGCCGCTGCGTTGACCGATATAGTGCCTGCCGTCGCTCGCCTGATACAGCAGGTAGGTGACGGGTTCGAACCACCGCACCGGGCTACCCTCCGGCAGCGTGCTGGTCCCATCCCCTGATCCGGGGCGGAGTGTGAGACGTGCCTGAACGAGCCGGGCGGCCCGCGGGGGGGGGACTCGATCGGGTGGGCCGCAGCTCGCATCCTTCGCCGAGATGATACTGCCCACGAGCCACGCATCCGCGCCTGGGTCGTACACGAGCAGTGAGTCGGTCGCCGGGTCACCGTCGCGCAGGCCAAACCTCGGGTCCCGCGCGATGGTGAGGGTCGCCGTGACGACACGGGTAGCCGGGATAGACGGGGCGAGTGACGCACCCGCACACAGAAACGCCAGCTGCCGCATGGCACGGAAGCGAATAGAGTCTGACCCCATCCCCAGGATATCGCCGTCGGTCGCGTCTAACTCGCGGAGCTCGGCGGGCAGGAGGTGCGCTGCGACTCGGAGGGTCTGCTGCAGATCCATCCGTTCAGCCTGGACGCGATACACGCGTTGGCCGCTCACGACGATGCGGTGAATGCCCGCAGCCACGATACCGAGCAGCGCAATGGCGACGGCCAGCTCGGCGAGCGTGAACCCGAGCGGTTGCCCCCGCTTCAGAGTTGACACAGGACCTCCGTGGCAAAGGTGTCGGCGCGCCAGCGGCCCGGTGCGCTCTGGTAGCGCGCGACCACCAGCACGATTTGACTGTGCCGGCCGGTCTGCGTGTGCGACCAGGTCAGCTGGAACTGAGGATTGTGGTCGGTGCCGTCCGATGCGTCGTGACAGGCGGAGAATCGCAATCGCTCCAGCCGGTCCGCCGCCCCGGTGGCCGCGGCGGCCGCCCGCTGCGCCCGAGCGAGCATACGGGTGACGGCGGCGGCGGTGGCCGCGGCCGCGAGGAGTCCTATCGACAGCACGGTTATGGCAACGAGGACTTCGACGATCGTCATCCCGGTGCCGGGGGAACTGGGTGAGCGCATGGCGCTCAGAATGGTGAATCGCGTGCGTCACCGGTAATCGAAACAACGCCGTCCGGTCCCGGAAACGGCAGAGCCCCCGCTTGGTCTCGCGGGGGCTCACCCGTGAATCGTAACTCCCCTAGGGCCCGGCGACGAGCAGCTCCCAGTACTCCCCTATGGTGAAGCCGGTCGGCTCCACTTCGTAGAAGTGGCCACGGGCGAACCGGCCCGTCGTCGGGAAGTAGGGCGGCGGGCTCTCCAGCCCGCACAAGTCGTAGGAGTACCGCTTGAGGTTACCGGTGCCCCCCGTCGTGCCGACCGCGCCACGGGTCCTCTGGATGACGCCGCCCGTCAGGTACAGACAGCCGCGGCCCCAGTTCGTGGATTCGCACTTCTCCGAGTTGGTCGGGCCGGTGTTGTGGTTCTCGACCCTGAAATTGTCCAGGGCGAGCACCACGGCGTGGATGAACTCGTCTTTGGACTCATCCCACGTCACGTTCGCGAGCCCCTGGAGCGGCGGGATCGGATCGTTGATCCAGTTATCGGAGACCAGGACGTCCGTCGCGCTGAACAG
>Ga0137437_1000064_pt1 | contig 26937 bp, 28 predicted proteins | sample EasRivERMGT138_2_FD_102332 | JGI IMG/M metagenome (GOLD analysis project Ga0137437, IMG submission 102332) | Soil microbial communities from meander-bound floodplain in the East River, Colorado, USA - East River MetaG ERMGT138_2 | ecosystem: Environmental > Terrestrial > Soil > Floodplain ...
AATTGCCTCTTGCCCAGATGCCCTGTAGCCCGAAGCGCAAAAGGGCCAAAGGGCAACAGGGCAACAGGGCAACAGGGCAACAGGGCAACAGGGCACAAGGGCAACAGTTGTCAAGGTAATGATTGCGGTACGGTTTGTATTAATAGTATAATTATTATTAAAATAAGAAAGAATACTAATAAAAATAATAATAAGAACAATAGAAAAATAAAAGACAATAGAAAAATAAAAGATACAAGATATAAAATAAAATAAGAATAAGATTTATAGTTAATTCAATTTAATTTAATTTAGAATTTAATTTAATTTAGTTCTAACTGAGGTTCTGTTGGTAAGATAAAGAAATTAATAAAGAGATTTAGATGGCTTAAAATTTAATTGTATACACACATAACCAACACATTGGAAATCCCTTGTCTATTTTATAGCCTAATATCTAATAATTAGGTATTTGTTTAAAGACATTTTATTTCTTTTTATTCTTAAATTTTATTTTAGTATAGTACTATACCATGTTACATCTTGTATCTAAGAACAACGCACAGGCAAAAGTTAGGTTCAAAATTAAAACAATAGCCTTTGCCTTTTTTTTTGTGTTAAGGCCACATGGTCACAAGAAAAGGTTAGACTAAAATAAGAACAAGTAAAGGTAAAAACTAATGCACCAGGTAGGTAATTAATAAATTCAGTATATTAATTTCTGTCATTACAAGAGGTATTAACTAACAAGTACAAACCCAAAAACTTATTACCCCAAAAGGGGGTTATTTTATTTTTAAATCTTTTGTTAAAACTTAAGATTACTGACTCGAACTTAAACTAAGCTTAATATTATATTATAAAACTAAAAAAAATATTTTAATCGTCACTAAGTCGCTTCTGCACCACTGTTTCATTTGCAAATGAAATGAACTTGTGTTACTATTTTTTATTCAAATAAAAATAAACCCATAGTTTTATTCTGAATTACCTATTCATTTGCTTCCCTTGCTTTGGCGTTCTGATTTTTAGCCTGTGCCTCGAGGCTCCGAGCTAGAGGTAAATAAGAATAAAACTGTGGGCAACAGTTCATTTCGTTGTTATTCTTCTGTGACTACACATCAGAACAACCTTTGCTCTCACCCAACATTTGCTACCCTTGCTTCATTTGCTTGTCATTTCGCAAATGCAACAGTGGCGCTGTGGGCACAAGTTCATTTCGTTTTTATTCTTATTGGAACCAAAAATCAGAACAACCTTTTCTCGTAGCCAAAGGCAAGAGATGCAACAGAGGCAAGAGATGCACAACAAAGGCTACAAATAAGAACTCCCAACCTATTTGTGTTATTATTATACTTTTTGGAGGAGTCCGGTTACAGTAGTTCTCAGAGGTGCCCTATGTTGTTTAAGTATAGGCAAAGTTCTCACAGAGAAAAGGTTTACTATTACTAATTAAAAAACTTTCCCCTTTGGTGTGGAGAACCGATGGTTAGTGTTTAAATTGGCTACATGAATTCATTCTATACTACTATACTATAGCATTATATTAAAATTACATTTGCTTCCCTGTGCCCTGTTGTTCTTATTCAAATAAAAATAATACAATACTACAAATACAAAGCCGCAGCGCCAACAGACAGAGTCCCCTTTTACCTTTGTTTGCAAAAGCCTTTGCTTTTTTAGGGTTAAGGCCACAGGGTCACAAGAAAAGGTTGCTGTTGAGTTGTCATAGGCCTAGGGCTTGCTTTTGAGTTATTATTTGTAGCCTGTGCCTAGTGGTTTGCTAAAGCCTACCCCTGGTGCATCTCTGGCCTCTGGTGCATCTCTGGCCTCTGGTGCTTCTCTTGCCTCTCTTGCATTTGCGAAATGAACAGCAAATGTTGGCTCAGACTTGTATTCTTATAAAAATCAGAACAAAGGTTGCGGGGAAAACAGCAGGCAACAGGCCACAGGTAACAGTAAAAAGTTAACTACAAATCTTAAATGCAACAGTAAACACAAATGCAATAGAAAATAAAAATTAAAAATTCCTTAAGCTTAAGTAATATAAGTTGCATACATAAATTATAGACTAAATTAAATGGCTATGGCCCCGATATCTAAGTAAGAAAATAAATAAATAAAAATATCCAAAATAATAATACCAAATAATAGATGAGATTATTAAAAAAAAACGTTCTACTTAGATTATTAAATTCTTATTTAGTGGATTCACCTCAACCAGCTAACATTAGTTACTTATGGAATTTCGGTTCTTTATTAGCTATTTGTTTAATTATACAAATTTTAACTGGAGCATTCTTAGCTATGCATGTGTGCCCTTTCATCTTAATATTGCCCGTAATACTAATTACCATGACTGAATTTATGTCATGTAAACCAACTGACTTACCTGCAATCGAAATGAGGAGGGAACTGGAGCATGTCGGTAAAGTCTTGAAGGAGACTAACTATCTGTCTCTCAAAGGCGAGGTACATTTCATCTATGTCTTACTAATACATCCGTCACAGGACGCTAAACTGATCTCGAAAATAGTTGTAACGAGGTTATGAAAAAAAATGGTGGGGAATGCATACACCATCTTAAATTCTCTTCATATGACATATAGAACATCTATAAGGTTGGAGACTACGGATGAAATAAGAGACGGTACTAAGAGAACTGGGGATCTCCTAAGCCAAGTAATTGGTATCTTGGGGCTAGAGACCAAGACTCCCTTAACTAATATAAGGGAGGGAGACGGAGCAACCGTAGTACCCTATGCCCCCTTTGGCAGAAGGGAAGGGTTGCAGGATTCAGTCATTAATAAGAAAAGGGCCGGTATAATAATACACCCTTTCTCTATATTGAGAACAAACGTGAAGAGTTATTACTCTAAACCAAATTTAACTAGAAACATCTCAAGCAAAGCACTAAACAACCTAGAACTGTATAAGAATGCATATGACTTAATCAAATCAAAACCGGGGAACATGACTCCGGGTACCGATGGTCAGACTCTCGACGGTATCTCAATAAAGAAATTAACTAAATTGAGAGATGCAGTTGTAAACTGGGAATACAAATGTAACCCTACAAAGAGAATCTACATTCCAAAAGCTAACGGAAAACTACGCCCCTTAGGTATACCCTCAATTATGGACAAGATTCTACAGGTCGTAATAAAAATGCTTATAGAGCCTAAATGCGAAGAGATTTTTCATCCTAATAGCTTTGGCTTCAGACCCCAACGATCCGTGCATCACGCACTACTCGAAGTTAGAAGCATGATGGGTATCACCTGGATGATAGAAGGAGACATTAAGGGATACTTTGATAATATAGACCACCAGCTGTTGGCTAAACTTATTACTGAACGACTCAATCCCGGCAGAACGATAATGGGACTAATCTGGAAATTCTTGAGAGCAGGCTACATAGAAGAAGGGAACTACCAACACTCCGTCTTGGGTGTACCGCAAGGAGGAATACTTACCCCCATTCTTTCTAACCTTTTCCTAACGCCGTTCGACGAATTCTTAGATGAGCTAAAGCGAAAGTATGAAAAACTACCTATCTCCACCCTAAATCCCGAATATAGGAAGATAGAGTGAACCATTTCAAACAACATAAATAAACTTGCGAGACCTAAAAGGAGAACCGCATATGAAATAAGACTTATCAAAGAAACTATTGTGAAAAATAGAACAATGCTAAGAACCATTCCATCGGTGATCAGAACCGGAACTAAAATCTACTATGTAAGATATGCAGACGACTGAGAAATAGGAGTTGCCGGTCCTTACGAATTAGCGATTCAGATAAGAGAGGAAGTCAGAGCCTTTCTAAAAGACATTCTTAAACTAGAACTCTCTATGGAAAAAACAAAAATAACCCACCTTGGATCCGAATACGCAAAATTCCTCGGATACTATATCAAGTGTAACACTGCAACCCAAAACATATCTAGCCGTAGAAAAAATAAAACAGGAGAATTCCTAAACAGTCGAAAGTCCACAGGTAAGCCTAAATTAATAGTCCCAAAGGACCTCATAAAGGCGAAACTAATCAAAAATGGATTCTCTAATGAACAAGGAAAACCTAAATATCTTGGAAAATTAATACATTTATCGGACTACGAAATTGTACAGAGATATAATAGTATACTAAGAGGATTTATGAATTTCTACAATATAGCGGAGGACCGAACATCCTTGAATGAACTTATCTATATACTGGAATACTCACTCGCTCACACGCTTGCTGCCAAACATAGGTTATCTATAAAGAAGGTATTCACTAAATATGGAAAACCTATAAAGGTAACCGTAAAATCAGAAGAGAAGCACAAAATAGTAAAATTCGATCGCCCAACTTCTCTTACAGCGGCTTATCTTAACAATAAATACATGAAAATTAGTAGATGAAATGCTTCGAATGACGCAACCTCCCTCCCGTTTGATCCTCTATCTGCTGTTCTATACAGCGCTAAAGAAACGAATATCCTAAACAATCCCTGCCTTATATGTGGGGCCACGGTAGATATTGACAAGCACCATCTAAGACATTTGAAAAATACCAAGGACAAATCTACACTTATTCGGATAATGAGTAGAATAAGACGGAAGACAGTCCCCCTATGCATACCTTGTCAAAATAAAGTTCATACAGGTAAATATGATGGTCTTAGCTTGAGAGAAATTAAGAAAAGTTTGTAAGATTGTTGACGTATCTGGAGAGCCGTATGCGGGGAAACTTGCACGTACGGTTCGGTGGAAGAGAGATCGTTACCAGTTAAAGCTCTTATTTACAGAGTCTAATCACGGTGCGGGTTCTCGATCCAACTATACACCCAATGTTGATTTTGCTTTTAATAGTATAGAACACTGTTCATTAAACATAAGATTATTTAGTGTAGCACCATTGAATTATAATATTATTGCTTCAATTATCGGAGCCAAACCGACAACAAAAAGATCTTTATCAGATTATGAATTTTTTTAATGATTAAGAGGTTTTACTGATGGTGAAGGTTCCTTTCAAATTATTTTAGTTGAAAAATGAAAAACTACTAATTTAAGATATGTGCTATATTTGCATAAAGATGATGCACCTTTACTAAATTATATAAAAAATAGATTAAATTTAGGGAAAGTATATGTTTATGATCATTTTGGATCTTTTATAATTAGTAAAACGAATGAATTACTTCAATTAATCAAAATTTTTTAAGGTCATCCTTTTAATACTACAAAATATTTGAACTTCTTAGCCTTTAAAGAAGCATTAGAACTATATTGTCAATATAGAAGAAATTCTTCAGCTTATGCTCCCGAATATACAGAACTATTATATAATAAACTTACTAATTTAAAAAAATCTATGAATAAAAAAAGAACTGACTTTGATTTACCTGAAAACCATCAAATTATAATAACTGACTATTGGTTATTAGGTTTTATAGAAGGAGAGGGTTGTTTCAGTGTGGCAAAAACAGATTCCTTTAGATTAGATTTTAGTATTGGTCAAACTATTAGAGAAATTTTAGTTTTAAAGGCAATTCAAAAATTTTTATTAAAATTACCTGGAGAATTTAAACTTTTAAATAGTAAAACTAACTCAATTCAATTAGCTTTAGATAGTAAAGCCAAAAATGATAGATCTCAGCCTATGGCTAGAGTATTTTATAATTATTCTTGTTATATTAATTAATAATGTTTTAATTCCTTTCCTAGATAAATTAGAATGGTTTTCTAAAAAAAATCTTGATTCTAAAGATTGGAAATTAGTATTAACTCTTAAACAAAAAGGGTGGCATTTATCAGATCAAGGGAAAGAAGTTATTTGAGCTATAATTAAAAAAATGAATAATAATAGACTATCTACTAACAATAATAGTTAAAATTTGACCGCGCGGCCTCCTTTGCTTTTGAGTAAGCCTTTGGTTCAGTGAAAGGAGCCTAGGGCTATAGCTGATATTAAAGATTTAGAATTTAAAGTTAATTATTTATTCACTAATTCTAATTTAGAAATTCATGATAATGGTAAAATTTTTATTAAATCATCTCAAGTTTATCTTAAAGGAAGAGGTAACATTCAAATTGAGGTATTAACAGAGTAAGGTGCCCTATTTCAGACAATTGAAAGTATAAAAATGGCTGCTTTATTTTTTAATACTAGTGAAAGATCTATATTTAGAAAACTAGATTCAGGTGATAAGATCTTTTTCAATGAACAATATTATACTCTAAAAAGAGTTACTCCTTTAATTTAATTAATTTGTAAACCCGCCTTAACTCGCAAATTTTATTCTCTTTTTTCCTGTTATTTTAAAAGACAAAAACAAAGGTAATAAAAATAATAATAACAAGTAACAAGGAGTGGGATACTAATTAGGTTGCACTAAATAACTCCTCCCCATTTAACTAAGCTGGGAGGAAATCTCTCAATTGTGTTCTTTAAACTCTACTGTATGCTGGAATCTCTTAAAACTTTAAGTACTATTATTAGTTATTGTATTGATTTTAATTTTTAAAGTGAAAATCTTAAAGATATTACAACTTTTGCCACTGGTTTTTTACACAGTCCCTCCTGCGCTAAGCGCTGATCGGGCATAGGCAAAAGCAACGGTGGACAATCAGCAGGTAACCAACAGAAGAAAACTATTCTTTTTAGTAGGATCCTCAGAGACTACACGTAAAGCTCTCAAATCAGATAAGAGAGATGATATAGTCCGATCAGCCAAAATAATGGTCGATAACAAGAAGAATAATTTAAGTGTTGTACCTTTAGTTTACAAAATATTCAATAGAAAAGTACCCGCGGATATAGATCGAAATCAATTTTCACTTTGGTTCTCAGGTTTTATATATCTCTTGCCTCTTGCCTATGTAAGGCTACCCTTGCCTCTGCGAGGCTTCGAGCAGAGGGAGCATAGGTTGTGCGTTCTTATTTTTAGCCTATGCCTCGAGGCTCCGAGCAAGAGGTCAATCAGAATACAAACAATAGCAACAGGGAGAAGGAAATTTTCAAGTTTTTCTTGATCGTCATTATTTACGAGCAATATTTCGTATAAGATTACATATCGATGATATTGCTATCCTATATAAAATCAAAAAGTTTTTAGGGGTGGGAAATGTTAGTGTTCATGGTTCAAATTGCTTATTTTCAATTACTAATATTCGTGATATGCAAAAAGTATTAATACCTTTATTAGACAAATATAATCTTTTTACTACTAAATGATTAGATTATCTTGATTTTAAATTAGTGGTAAAATTTTTATCTAGCACTAACACTACAAGAGTCTCTAATACAAAACTAGAGTGAGCTAATAGTATTAAGAATAATATGAACTCTAGCCGAACAGTATTCAACTACTCATTAATTCCAACTCTCAAAGTAAATCCTTATTGGTTACTAGGATTAATTGAAGGAGAAGGAAGTTTTGGGTTTAAAAACTTAAGTCCATACTTCCAAATAGGTCAACATACAAAAAGCTTAAAGGTACTTCAAGGTATTGCATTGTATTTACAATCTTTACCTCTAGGATTTACCTTTAGTATAAATAGTGCGCCCCTTGTTGTGTCTAATACGTTGCATTCAAACAAAACAGTATCTGTGATATCTATTACTAACATCGATGCATTATATGATTATTTAATGTTCTTGTTACTAGATATGCCTTTTCAAACACGTAAAGTAATAGATTTTTATTTCTTGAGTATTGCTTTACATTTACAGAAATTAGGTTATTTTTACTTGAAAGAAGGTTTTAATTTAGTATCTTAAATTGCTAAATACATCAACAATGGACGATATACTACTAACATAAACAAAGTTAGTCCCCCTAGTATAGTAATTATAATTATAATTAAAGTATTAGAACTTACTTTACCAGTGTCAGTGACTCCATAAATGCGACACGTTAATTTAGCACAAGCTTTTGCTCGTTTAGTTAAAGAACGAAAGATTTGGGTATATGATAATGGAGTATTATTAAATTCTCAACCTTTCACAACTTATGGCGATGCAATGGAAGCTATTGGGTATTCACGAACTAGTATAGCAGCTAGACGTACTATTGATACAGGTAAAATAATTGGAGGACGATACACAAATTATTCTGTACCACAACCTACTGAACTTTTTTAAACAAAAGTTATATATAGAAAACCTTATATCAAAAATTATAAGGGTGGTGCTTGTTTATAACAAAAATGATTATGAGAGATGTTAATAACGGATGGTTAATAAGATATACTCATGGTGCGCCTTGTGACAGTACGTTTGAACAAACAGATTTTGTTGAGAAAATAATCTGCCTCCTATCGGTAATACCATGAAATCTAATAAATTACTTGGGAAGTGAGCAATCGATAGAATTATTCGCTAGTGCGGTCGGCCCCGCATGTAGTATAAGAGGAGGTGCTTTACAAGGAAAGGATGACAAACTTGATACATCAAACCGGGCGCAGTATCCCCTAGCAGTCCTAAGCCGAATATGTCGGCTGCTATCTATTCTACCTCTTTTAATGCATGTGGTGAAAAAGGTTCTCAACGGAATAGACGGTACTCATATATGAGGTATAAAGATCCTAGATCTAGAAAACTGGTGCAAGTTCCTAAATAAAGACAAATTCAAACATTACAAACCAAGGGAAGTAACCGCCTCTACTAGCCCAGCTAGCAAGCGGACTCGGAGTCTCCATAGTACCACCACCGGGAAAAATACCGAGAGAGGAAAGGGAGACAGAAAACAGAAGTTAACCGAACCAAAGACTTTTAAACGGAACTTGAGTTACTCAAGAGGAGTTAGTACCGGACCTGACTCAAATAATTTAATAACCCCGCCAAGAAAGGCGAAGGCGAAAAAAAAATTAAATGAACGTGCGACTACTCCTGTTTATAGTTGAATACGTGAACAGTTAAACACAAAGAACTCACAATCAGGAAAACATAATGATTTAATTCACATAATATCAAACAGAGATTTCCTTATCACATGTTACCAAATGATTAAAGGTAAGCCGGGTAAGATGACACGGGGTGTAACTAAAGAAACACTAGATGGTATCTCTATGGACTTTTTCACTAAACTTAGTGAGGGTCTTCTTAAAGGGAAATTTAATTTCACCCCTACACGGCGAATCTGGATCCCCAAAGGCCTAGGTAAAACAGGAGAAAGACCTCTTAGTATAGCCAGCCCCAGAGACAAAATTGTACAAAAGGCAATAGCCCTTATATTAGAGACGATCTATGAACCTAATTTATCAGAAAATAGCCATGGATTTAGACCTAAAAGAGGGGTACACACAGCCCTAAAACAATTACACATCCAAGGTGGAACCTATACCTGGGTAATAAATGGAGATATCTCTAAATGTTTTTATAAAATTCCACACGAGAAGATAATGAAGCTACTATCGCAACACATAACCTGTCACAGAACATTAGAGCTGATAAAAAAATCTTTAATTAACCCTGCTATGCTTGGTAACAAAATAATACCTTCTCACCAAAGTACCCCACAAGGAAGTATAGTTAGCCCAGTATTAAGTAATATTGTTCTACATGAATTGGATTCATTCTGTGACAATTTAAAGAAAAGCTTCGATATAGGAAGGGCAATAAAAGTTAATCCTAAATACCACTCATTGGGTTCCAGCTGATACAAGTCAAAGAATCCTATCCTAAGAGCTAATCATCTTAAACGAATGATGAATATGCCAGCCAAAGACACTCAAGATCCAAACTTTAGACGGCTTCTTTATGTTAGATATGCGGATGACTTTGTGTTACTACTTATCTGTAGCCAAACAGAGGCCTTCACAATCAAAAGAAAAATAAGCGATTTCCTAAAGAACCACTTACAACTGGAACTGAATGCCACTAAAACAACGATCGCGAATGTTAAGGACGGATTTGAATTCCTGGGCGCTCATATTATACAAAGAGGTACTATTATAGCTCCTGTCCGAAGAGCCAAAGGAACCAAAGACGGAATAACTTTAATTTTTAGAAGTAGACACGTAAGAAGACTATCGGTCTCAGCTCCACTAGAAAAAATTATCCAAAAGATGATTAATCTAGGTTTTGCTAGAAGAAATCACCTAGGGACTCTATATGCCAAAAGCAGGAGAGATCTAGTGAACCTAAGCCATTACGAAATACTATCTTTCTACAACACTAGAATTAGAGGAACTCTCAATTTCTACTCCTTCGCAGGTAATTATTCTCATCTAAGAAAAATCCGGTGGATATATGCACAATCATGCGCTATAACCCTAGCCCTTAAATACAAAATAAAAACTATGAGAAAAGCTTTCCTTAAATTCGGTAAGAAATTAAAAGACCCAAACTCAGACACAGAGCTATACAGTGAAAAAAGCATGAAGGTGAAACATGACTACAAAACTAGACCATCCTATCTTAACGAAAAAGATTCTCTAGATAAATTATTATCAGGTACAAACCTTCATACTAGGACTCAAAGGTTTGCAAATATGAGTTGTGCACTATGCACATCTAAAACAAAAGTTGAGATGCATCATATAAGATCGGTTAAGGATGTGAGACTAAAAATACGAATAGGTGAATCAACATACTCACAATGAAGAGGAGGGTTCTTGAGAAAGCAAATCCCATTATGTCAATACCATCACGATTTACTGCACCAAGGAAAATTAAACTCTAATGATATTAAAACACTAAGACAGTGGACAAAGAATTAAATTATTAATCAATAAGCTGCTTGCAGCTGCTAACAACTTACTAATTGACGAGGGAAAGACCCCTTTGTGGAATTATGTTTTTGGCGAGCCGTATGACTGAAAACGGTCACGTACGGTTCTGAGGGCAGTAACATCACCTTTTAACCCCTGGGTTAATTTACGATCTAGCTGACCCATACCTAATGTTGCTTCTTTCTTTTTTATTTTTGTATATGCTCTTATTTATAAATTTATCATTAACAATAACCTTTTTTTTGTTTTTTTTTTATAATTGACCTTTGCTAAATATTGAAAAAAGCCACCCTATTCACCGAGGTTCAGATAAAAACCTATATTTCTAAAAGGTGGTATTACTAGTATATACAATAAAAAGCTAGCTAGTAGTAAGCTGCTAGGCCTTCTTTATAGGTGGTTAGAGGTGGTTAGAGGTGGTTAGAGGTGGTTAGAGGTGGTTAGAGGTGGTTAGAAAAGAGTTATAACCAAATTATTAAACTATGTAAATTAACTTTGTCATGTTACCTTTTTTTTTAAAAAGCTCTTACATATAGCTTAATTAAATTATGTGATCTTAAGATAAGACCTTTAGTTTTTTTGACACAATTTTTTAAAACTAGTGGCCTAGATTATACTGATTTGGGTTGGTTTTTAAACAAAAATATTAATTTTAATAAACCGCGGCGCCCTTGCCCTTTGGGGTGCTGGTCACAGAGGGCCGGGAAAAAAACTGGGATTACAAATTTATTAAATGGTTTATTGGGTTTACAGATGCCGAAGGATGCTTCTGAATACATACCAAAAATAAGAGTGAAGTACATTTTTGTTTTAAAATTACTCTTCATATTTATGATTCTGCTGTTTTATTTTTAATTAAAGATAAATTAGGTATAGTAGTTGTTTCCATCCAGGTAATACTTGTACTTTTTCTATTCATTCTTTTCAACATATAGTTGATGTATTATTACCTATATTTGATAAATACCCTTTAATAACACATAAACAATTGGATTATAGAGATTGAAGAATAGCAGTGTTATTCAAAAACAAAAATTCTGCTGCCTCCAATAAATCTTATTTTAGTATAGCTCCTGAAACTTTAAATAAAATAGTCAAAATGAAAGAAAATATAAATAGAAATAGAACTAATTTTGACCCTTGCCACCTCTGCTCTAAGCCTTTTTTATTCTTATTTGAATAAAAATAAGAATTCAGAGGCAAGAGGGGCACTGGTGGCTATAAAATATCTTATTTAATGATTTCTAATTATTGGTTTTTAGGCTTTGTCGAAGGGGACGATTCCTTATTTTTGTGAAATAACAGAGTTATATTTTCAATTACTCACAAAGATAGACAAGTACTAGAGGCCATATCTTTATATATACAAAACATAAAAAGGGCTCCTATTTTTAAAGGCTTGTTTGTAGCTCTTCAGCCTAATTGTATAATAAGTGGAAAAAATAATAATACGGCTTATCAATTAATTATTTATGATACTGATGTTCTTTTTCAATATATTTTTCCTTTTTTTTAAGATTTATCTTTTTTAAGTAGAAAAGGGGTAGATTTTAAATTTTGAAGTGTAGGGTTATTTTTAATAATTCACGGGTATACTAAAATCCCTAATGGGAAGGCTATTTTTTTAAATTTATATAATAATTTTAATTCTAATAAATATTTCTCAAACATTATCGATTTTATTGATATAGAAGAAATAAATGCTCTTTTTGAACTAGAACCCCCCATTTAATATCTATTCTAAAAAAAAGCCACTTTATATTGAGTAAAGAATGGGTTGGCTAAAGCCTACCAACCAATACACAAGGCAGCAGAAAGGGTTATAACTTACATATTTACAAAGATGGTGAAGAAATACCAGGATCTCCATTTAATAGTTACAGAGAAGGAGGTAAAGCTATTGGTTTAGCCTCTTCCTCTAGTATTTGCAACTATATTAATACTGGAAAGGTGTTTAAAGATGGTTATACATTTTTTTCTTCTCCTATTAATAATTCTAATTTTAAAAAATAGGTTTAACAACTCTTTTCTTTTTCTTTTTTGTTTTTTAGAACTAGAAATAAAAAAAGTTGTATTATAAATAAATTTTATTGGGCCTGTTTATTTTAATTCCTACTCAATTTTGTAAACAGTAATTAGCTATTTGCTGGAAACCCCTTAGAGCTTTCAATACTAATTGTATATAAATTTAGTTATGTATTTAATTTTCAAAAGTGAAAATTTGAAAGATTGGGCAATCAGCAGGGAAGTTTAAATTTTAACCTTAAATTTATTTAAGCCCCTCAACGACTATACGCTAACATTTTATAATTAAAGTTAATTATGTAAAATAGTAGTTTAAATTAAAGTTATTATAGATAAAGATATAGTCTAAACTTAATTGATAAGTTAAGAAGTATTCTTAGCCTTTGTTTTAGCAACACCTACTTGGATAGGTTCGTTAATTTTTTTACAAAGCGGTTTACTTTTTTAAAGTATATTCTAAATTGGCCTGCTGTCCTACCTAAGGTAGACAAAATTTAATTTTCTAAATTTGCTGCTGGGCCTTAGATAGTAGGTATACTCTTAAAATTTAATAATATTGCATATAGGTAGAGGCTTATATTATGGATCCTATTTATCACCTAGGGTATTAGTTTGGTCTATCGGAGTTATAATTTTAGTGCTTATGATGGCTATTTTTAATATATGGCCAAATTGTGAAATTGATTTTTTTAATATTAATATTAATCCTATTTTATCTAATATTTTGCCCATGAACAAATCTAGAACTAAAGCTATTCTTAGGATAGGTCCCCATAATAAAGAAACATTAGATGTTATTATTTGTGGAATGTTAGGCGATTTTTGGGCTGATACTATTAAGGGTAAAATTTATAATAGTACTCGTTTTCAAATAGAACAAAGTTTAAGTAATAGTAGCTATATTCACTTTTTAACTTTATATTTTTATAATTTAGGTTATTGTGCTAGACCTGTCCCTAGTTTAATCGAAAAAAAAGATAAAAGCAACGTATCTTCTATATCTACTATTTCTGGTTGAAAAGTATCTAGAAGTATCGCTAATCCAATTCTGGACTCTTATGACCGAAGCTTTGCAAAAACAAGAGCCCCCTTTGGTAGGACTAAGACCAACGCCAGGGGTTTGTATTATGATTGACCTCTAGCTCGGAGCCTCGAGGCACAGGCTACAAATAAGAACAAAGGCTGTGACTATTGTCTGGTAACAGGACAAGGGGAAAAATATGACTATTCAAAACCAGAAAACCGTTTTAATTATAGACTAACTCTTTTCACATTTACTAGTTTTAATTGGATTTATGATTCTTTTTATACTATTGAAAATGGTATAGCTAAAAAAAAAGTTCCTTTGTTTATATCGGATTATATCACACCAGTCGGTTTAGCTAATTGGATAATGCAAGATGGTTCGTTTCAAAAGGGGCAAGGAATTTTTATTGCTACAAATAGTTTTACTTTTGAAGAATGTCAAATGTTAGCTTTAATATTAACTAATAAATATGGATTTAGAACTAGCGTTATTAAGACGGGACAGATTTATCAGTGGCGTATTTCTATTTGGAAAGAATCTATGCCTTTATTAGCTAAAATAGTAGGGCCTTATATTATACCTGAAATGGAATATAAATTAAAAGGCTATTTATAAATTATAAATTATAAAAAATAAAAAATAAAAAAATCATATTTTATAAAGTCTCAATACTAGGGCAAATCCAAAAAATGTATATTGAAAGATTTGGTATAGAAGTATTGAAATACCTTGAAAGAGGTATTTGTTTCCATTAGCTTATATATCACCTAGTTGCTTCCTTTATCCTTTAAATGAGGTTATGGTCCTATCATTTGTCCAAAATAAGCCTCTCTCTTGCTCCTATTTTAGCAGGGACAGGAAATTTTTTGTAGATAAGGAGGGAAAAGCTAAGGAAACAGGCAATATGAGTGAAAACGGTCAAAGGAATTATATCTGTTTCCAGACCGTCGGTTGTTTACACAATCGCTACAGACTGGTTCACTCGTGGGTATCTGCAATGATGCTTAATGTACAGTCGGAAGATTCTTTTTTACACAAGGCTATAATAGAGAATTGTTAGAAAGACTTAAAAAGACCATGGAAGGTTGGGGATTAACAATTTGATATAGTACAGGTCCATAATTTCGAGATATTACTTAATAAGTATGAATTATGGGGAATCTTTGATAGCTTTCCTGGGTTATGTGCATAGCCCTAAATGATCTAAATTAAATATTTCATATCGTAAAAGCAGTAATAATATTTTATTGCGACGTAAAAGCAACAACATAACAAACTTAACAAATTTAACTTTTAAAAGATTTAATTCTAGCTTAGTTAAACCTTTAAATAAGTAATGTTCTCATTTAACAGAGTATCCTGGTTTAAATACATTAGTTTAGTAAATAGTAAAAAATTAACTGATTTCTTAATAATGAAAACAAATTTTTGTTTGTTGGTTTTGGATCCATTATATATTTATGAAAATTTAGATTTGGATTCTACACAGAAAAATATTATATCAGAAACTCTAAATCTTAGTGGTATATATTTAATATTAAATAAAATTACTCTAGATTATTATATAGGGTCAGCCTCTACTAATAGATTTTTTGCTAGATTTTCTAACCATTTAGTTAATTTTCATGGGAGTAAAATAGTTAAAGCAGCTGTAAGAAATTATAATATCTCTCAATTTGCTTTTATTATTTTAGAATTATTTACTGAAGTAGTAGGCTAAGGCCAAGGCAACAGGGCAAGAGGCAAAGGTGGCTAAAGAGAATAATCAAATTTTATTAGATTTAGAGAACTTTTATATAAAATCTTTGTTACCTAATTATAATATATTAACAGAAGCAGGCTCAAGTTTTGGTTATAAACATACTGAAATGACTAGAATAAATATGATGTCTAATTACAGTATAGAGCGTCGTCTTAAAAGAGGTAATTTAAATAAAAATAAGATATTTAGTAAAGAAACAATACAATAGAAAAAATGAGAGCAAGTGCTTGGACTAGAAAAAAACAAAACCCTCTTATTAGGAAGGCGCAAGCGCACTATTTTAATTATGAAACAAAATTCTAAATCCTTAATAATATATAATTTTAATTACACAGTATATGTTGAATATCCTAGTATTAAAAAAGCATCTAAATCTTTAAATTGTAATGAGAAAACCATTATAACTTTTGCCTTTGAATGAAAAAGCAAAGGGGGCTTTAAAAACTGAAAAGAAATTATTAAAAAGACGTTGAATTGTTAAGTACTTGTGTAAACAATAAATATGAAGTTTAATTTATATTATAGTCCCACTATTTTAAATTTCTATGTAATCTTTAGAGAAAAATAGTTTATTGAATATAGATATAAGTTAAATATTTTTTTATAATTAATAAACCTGGACCCTCTGGCCGGACCCAATCGGGCGAAGGCTAGTTATCCATTTTAGCACCAGTGCCGCCATTGTCCCTTGGCTGTTTAAGGCATTAGATGGTAAGGATGGCAACGGATGTCCCTTGGCTGTTTAAAAGGCAAAAGAGGGTAATCTCTACCGTGACAACTGTGATGGAAACTATTAAGTCCTGGAAATAAAGTGGAATAACCCGACAGGGATATTGAAGAAATGAATATTACTATTTTTTTCTTTGGCAATGTTAGTGAAAACGATCAAAATTTTTAATTTTTTGTATACAAAAATAAGATCGTCGGTTATCTAAATAATCGCTACTGACTGGGTCACTAATGGGTGGCTGCAATGCTGCTTAATGTACAGTCGAAACTTTTAGTCTTATTCCATATGGCTAATAGAATATACGAATTCAAAGTTATTCTAGCTTATTATACTGATTAATCAGTAAGTTTGTTTGTATTACCTGACTGTTATCATGAAGGCATTGAGCTTATGTCTGTATATATTAATAAAGTGAGACAAAACGAAACACTGCAATTAATAAGACGGAAGAAACTTGATTAAAGGGAAGAGAGTTTGAACTAGAGTGATTCAGTGGATTATCGGAGGCATAATCAATGTTTTATAAATCTACTACAGGGTGGGGGGGGGCTTTATCATTTAAAATAAAATTACATTGAGATATAGACAAACTTTAGAATATATAAAAATTTTATTAAGTGGATTGGTAAATCGAGAGGTAGGTGTTATTGTAGATTAAAAAAAAAACAAAAACAAAAAACCTTCATGAATCTTATAATATAATAGCCTAGTTTAAAGATATACTAGAAATACTTATTCCTATATTTTAATTTTAAAAATATTATCTTACAACTTCTAAATTTTTAGATTTCCAAGATTTTAAGGCAGCAGCTGAAATAAGAAAAACATCTTATATGGAAAAAAGAAGATTAAATAAAGAGGAATTAAACAAAATATTAAAAAAAATCAGGTATGAAAAGTCAAAGATTGCAATTTAATATTATTGATATTCCTAAGAGATCTTTAACTCATTCTAGATTTTTAGGATTTATAGAGGGGGTTGGTTCATTATGTATATCTAATATGGTTCCTACTTTTTCGATTAAACAGCACTCTAATATTGTGCACTTTTTATATGAGGTTGCGTAATTTTTAAATAAGTTACCGTATTGCCCTAAAATAGGTCATAAAATTGATAAAATGAACTCTAGAGCTACTCCGAGAGTCTATCAAGATAGCCCTAATACATGTAATTTAAGTGTTGCTAATACTCTTCAAATTTATAATTATATTTTACCTTTTTTTCTGTCATTAAGATTTATAACTAGAAAAGGTGTAGATTTTCAATTATGAGAATTAGCAATAAAACTTAAAACTTTAGAACATACAACAAATTCTTAAGGTAAAATTGTTTCATTGAAATAACTAAGTATATTAATAAACGATATACAACTAATGCTCTGGTAGCGGTAGCTCCAAGCTTAAACAAAATTAATGAAATATTAAACAAACCTACTGTATTTGAGTTATCTTAAGGGTTATCTTATAATGCTTTATCCGATTTGGTTAAAGTATCTAAAAGGGTAATTAAGGATTCGGTGTAAATGTTTATGATAATGGTAGATTATTAGAAGGTTCTCCTTTCTCTTCTTATACTCAAGCAGCTTTAGCTCTGGGTAATGTTAATGTTTCTTCCGTCAAATATCCAAAAAATAGTTACTGACAAGCTTTATAAAGGAAGATATAAATTTGAATCTTCTGTTTAGCCTTATATTTGATAACAAGATTAAATACTTCTTTCTTACAATAAGTAAGTTTGTATGTGTTACCCTTCGGACAGATGTCCCTGCTATGTGTTTTGGGAAATCACTAATGTGGGAGAAACTATCAAACTCCGGGGACACCCTAAAGCTTTGGATACCAAGCTATATCCGCAAGGCTTTTAGTGGATGGAGTAATCATCCATGTATGGTAATAAGTCCAAAGATGAGTGAAAACGAAATGGGTTATCGCGGATCTAAATCAGTATTTCTAAACCCACAGCCAAAAGAAATAACTGTAAAAGAGCAAAGAGTAGACGGTAGTTGGTTTATTAACTACACAAAATTAATAAACTTAAGGTGTACTCTAATGGGTTTTAAATAAACTATCAAATCAAAATCCCTTCTAAACAATTAAATAATAGATCATTTTCTACTTTAAGTCACAAACCTGCCTCTGTTGCATCTCTTGCCTTTGGCTAGAGCAAAGGTTGTTCTTAATTTTAGCCTGTGCCTAGTGGATGGCTAAAGCCTACCCCTTGTGCACCTCTGGCCTCTGTTGCATCTCTGGCCTCTGTTGCATTTGCGAAATGAACAGCAAATGTTGGGTGCAAGTTTGTATTCTTATACAAATAAGAACAAAGGTTGTTCTTATTTTTGTTCCAATAAGAATAACAAGAAATGACAAGCAAATGAATAGGTAAAATAAGAATAACAACGAAATGAACTTTTGCCCTTTTGCCCACACCGCCACTGTTTCCGCACCGCCAAAGCAAGGGAAGCAAGGGAAGCAAGGAAGCAAATGTAGCACTGAGTGGTTTCTAACTGGTTTTTCTCCTCTACACTTCCGCTAGTAGCTAGACAAGCAAAAGCACAGGAGGATGTACAGAATAATACAGTATTATAAATAATATTATGTTTATTTAATTGCAAGATTAATTTGAATAGCCGTGGTGGGGTGGACTTATTTTTGCCCCAAATATTTATTTAATAATTTCTAATTATATCACTTTAGAAGAATGCCTAGATATACTTTATCACGTTTGTTCTGTAATAAATATTTGTATTCAAACTATTAATATAAAAGATCAAAACCTTATTTCTTACCATCATTACCTTCATTACCCTTCAGTTACTTGCCTCCCTTTTACCTTTGCATTCTCATTTATCGCAGAGGCTAGAGAAGGGTCAGCCTTCGGAGTGGAGGCTAAAGTTTATAATTGAGAAAATGGTGAAAAAGGGGCCACAGCCAACACCGTAGTCAAAGATCAAGGAATAAAAATACACAAAATTAGAGCAAACTTAAGAATAGGTGCTCATAATAAAGATATATTATCTATTTTATTTGGTTCTTTATTAGGAGATGCACATGCTGAATTTAAATTAAAGGGTAATGGTACTCGGATAAACTTTTATCAAGAAGGCTCCCATGTTTCATATCTAATTTGGTTACATAAATTTATCTCTGAATTAGGATATTGTAATACTAATTTACCAAAGATTACTACACGATTAGGTAAAAAAGGTGTAGTAAGAAAAATAATAAGATTTAATACATGAACATATTCTAGTTTTAACTGGATACATGAATTATTTTATAAAGACGGTACAAAAAAAGGAGTACCTTCCAAAATAGCTGAGTATCTTACTCCTTTAGCTTTAGCTATTTGAATCATGGATGATGGAGGTAAATTAGGTCCAGGATTAAAACTTTCCACTAATTCATTCTCATTTTCAGAATGTAATTTTTTAGTTAAAGTTCTTTATGAAAATTTTAAACTTAAAGCTAGTGTACAATCAGCAGGTGTTGAAAATCAATATATTATTTATATTTGGACAGATTCTATGCCTTTATTACGTGAAATAGTTTTACCTTACGTTCATCCTTCAATGAAATATAAATTAATTAATAAATAAATATAGTCAATGAACATATATTATTAATAGTCCACATTTTCTATTAATATTAAAACATAATGTTTATTTGGCAATATCGATGAAAACTGGTCAAAGATATTGTTTTGTATCAAGACCGTCGGCATATGCTTATATTATTTATAGGGTGATCGCTACAGACTGGTTCATCGGTAGGTATTTATATTTATAAATGCTTAATGTACAGTCGAAGTTTTAGCATTCTATTTAACCTCTGGAATGTCATATGGTTTTACTGAAATGTTACATAATGTTTTTGTTTGTTTTATATAAATATAAAAAAAGCAACATTATAAAGTAAAATACGTGATTATGTATTGAAAACAAGAGTGAGTCCACACAGTGCAGCAGCTTACTGATATAAAAACTCTTAGTAACTATAAACTACAATACATATATTTAAGACTTGGCAACAGTAATTACAAATTTATTAAGTGCTATTCCAGTATTTGGACAAGATATAGTAGAGTTAAAAAACTTCACTCCTTCTTCCATTACGTGAGAGGGAGAATATCTTACAATGTTAAATGCAGCAATATCAAAAGTTCTGCCTACCATAGGAACTGTAAATAAGCATGCGTTAAAAAAGGGACAAAAAATAAGATTAGACAAAAGAGAATTATTATCAATCCCTTATCAATTTTTAGCTTTTATAGCTGGTTTTATAGATGGGGAGGGTTATATTCAAATAACTAGATCAACAAAAGGATTTATTACTATTAAATTGGTACTTACAATACATTTAGAAGATCTTTCTACCTTAGAATATATTCATTCTGTATTAAAAATAGGGAAAATTTCAATAAGCCGAGATCATAAAAGTCCAAATTGTAGCTTAAAAATAAGTAGGACAGATTTACAAGAAGTTCTTTTTCCATTATTCTTACACCATAATATATTCTTTTTAACTGAGGCGAGAAGAGCTCAATTCAATTTAGCTATGTTCATCCTTAAAGAGGAAATAAAATTTTACGATCAAATACCTACTTTACCTTGCTTTTATGCTTCGGGTAACAGGAAAGAAATACCTTTATTATTTGAATTACCTAAAACAGCTTTAGATTACCTTAACTTACATTTCTTTAAAAATTGGATTGTAGGTTTTACACAAGCTGAAGGTTCTTTCTGCGTTAAAGCAAATAATGACGGATGCTTTCAATTAAAACAAAGAATACATGTCCTGTTATTTGAAGCCTTTAAATTGATATTTAAGACTAGCCGTAAAATTGGAACAGATAATAGTTTGTATAATCAATTTTCTGTCTGCTCTAAAACTGACATACAAACAGTAATTAATTTTTTCTCCTTTTCAGGATTCCATCCTTTAGTTGGATTGAAAGGAATCCAATACTTTAATTGGTTAACAACTCTACGAAATAGTTCTCGATACAGTAATCTTAATTTTCCTCAATAAACGTTTTTATTGCTATATCGTGACGCTCTACCGTTTCACACACACTTTAATATATTTAAAGTCCTATATTTTAGTATGGCAAATGGTAAACAAAAAGAGACTCTGTATGGTCCTATGGTTGAAATTATTTTTAACAAGATATTTTTTGTGAAGACAGGCTCCTTAAAACAGTAATGTTTTATTGGCAAACGGGGAAAATTGCACAAACATCTTAATTAAACTAACCTCCGTAATTCAGACAATTTGCAGCGGACCTTGATTCGGTATTATGTTTTATGACAGACAGGTTAAGTTACCCGTTACCAATCTTAAAATAAGAGCATAAGAATCCAGAACGTTCAACGACTAACGAGTGAGTAATACCAACAATAAGCTCGACACGAAAACCCCGCAGCCTTTTTATTTTTATAATTTCAATTTATAATTATAATTAGGTTGAATACATAGTCTAAGCATTGTCGTAAGGCATTGAAGATGTAATTAAATATTCTGTCAGTAATTTTCTGTAATTTGAGGAGGTTTAAAAACAGTTGAACCACAATACGGTGACGTTTTGTTAAAAAACCTGCTTAATGCTGGAAAATCTCCCTATTTAGGAAATGCATACGATTTATTTTTGATTTTTATATCAATTATTTACGTGAAAATTGCAATGACTTGGAGAAAATCAGCAGGGGTTAGTAGTATTTCTACTTCAGAAACCTCTCAGAGACTACATGCAGGTGATCTCAGTGAAAAGGTCTATTATGTTAATAGCTACTTGTCTGTAAATATACACCCTTATCCCTTATCAGGTATTAGAGGGCTGGACTATTCCCTTTTTTGGCCCCAGGCGTGGGTGCGCTAGCGACAAACTAATTCAAATTTATTTGCAAGAGGCTTTTCAAGTACCTCTGATTTATCACCTTATTATGTAAGTGTGTTTTCCGACGGGAATCTTCTTTTCATGTTTCTGTTTTAAAAAAGAAAGCTTATAAAACGGGATTCCAAGTATTACCTGTCTTTACTACACAGTTACATGTTAAAGACCTTTCTTTGTTATTAAAAATCCAATCTTTTTTTCTGGTGTTGGAGTTATTACCAAGAAAAGTATAGCAGAATCTGTTATATACTCAGTTCAATCTTTAAAAGAAATAAATGACGGGATTGTTCCGGCTACAGGGCAACAAGGCAACAGAGCAATAGTTGGCTATGCTAGAAAAGGCAAAAGGGAACCTCTGCTCCCTCTGTTCTTATTTTTTATTCGTATTATAATAAGAATCAAAACTCGAAGCCTCGCACAAGAACATCAGGGCAAGAGGCAAATGTTATTAACTAAGAAGAGAGCTGATTTTATTTAAAGAAGTGCTCGAGCTAATGAATTCGAGCTAATGAATAATAGTGAACATCTTACAATGGAAGGGTTAGCTAAAATAGTTAACATCAAAGCTTCCATGAATAAGGGTTTAAGCGAACAATTAAAGGAACAATTTATTGATGTAGTTCCAGTACAAAGACCAATAGTTTAAATCAGTCAGAGTCAGGTTTTTAATCCTTATTGATTAGTTGGGTTTGTAGAAGCTGAAGGCTGTTTTTTATCTTTAGTTCGAAAAAAATGTTCGTCATACTATCGTCTTTCAAGATACATTGAGTTTTAGTTTAGTTCAACATATAAGAGATTTAGAGTTAATGCAAAAAATTCAAGAGTGTTGAGGTTTAGGTGTAATAAGTAAAGGTTCTTCTTTTGTAAGATTAACTGTAACAACAAAATCGGACATAGATACTCTTATAACTCTATTTGACAGATCGCTTAATGGTTCTAAAAGATTAGATTTTTAAGACTTTTAAAAAATACAAGAAATGGTTAATAATGGTTTACATAAGACAGAAGATGGTCTAAATAAAATACTTTTGATTAAGAGGAATATGAAAATACTTTTGATTAAGAGGAATATGAATAGAAAAAGAATAAATGAAAACTAAACAAACTACCTTTTTACGAAATAAATTTGTTAAAACTTTTTAAATTGGCTCTAAAGATAGATCCTTTTTACAATATGCTTATTTAGTAGGCTTAATCTAAGGTGATGGATTTTTTTCTAATTAAAAAAAAAGGGAAATATTTAACATATGAATCTATTTACAGTAGTATCGAATTATCTATTAGAGATGTTCAATTAATTTATAAAATACAAAGTTTAATGGGTGTAGGGGGTGTAGGAGTAGTAATGTTTAGAAAAGAGCAAAAATAGAAATGATCACTTTAAGAATTAGAGATAAAGATCATTTAAAAAAAGTCATAATACCTATATTTGATAAATATCCTATGTTTTCTAATAAACAATATGATTATTTAAGATTTAGGGTTGCTTTGCTTTCTGGTATTATTTACTCTGCTGATTTACCTGCGTATTATAGAAGTAAGGAACCTTTAAATACTGTAGATTCTATTATTAATACTTTTTATTTCCCTGCTTGATTGGTAGGCTTTATAGAAGCTGAAGGTTGTTTCAGTGTATATAAAAATAAAGTAGATTATTTTATAGCTAGTTTTTACATTAGCCAAACAGGTGGTGAAATTATAATTTCTGCTATTCGTAAATATTTATCTTTTACTTATACTACATACTTCTACCTACTACTACCTACTACTACCTACTACTTTATATTTGGATAAAACAAATTGCTATAAATTAAAAGTTACCAGTGCTAGAGCTATAGAAAATGTTATTAAATTTTGATATAAAGCACCTATTAAACTATTAGGTAATAAAAAATTACAGTATTTATTCTTAATAAAACATTGCGTACAATACCTAGAAACTATAAAAAATAAATATACCCTCGAAATATTAATCCCTGATAACCAGTGCCTTTTGCCTTTGTTTGTATTCTTATTTTAAGATTAAAAGCAAAGGGCCAATGTCAGGTAAAGATGGCAACGGTGGTATTTTTATAAGCTATTATAAGCTAGAGATCATGATATAGTCCGATCAATAAAGAGATTTATTGAGTGTAGTGAGAGTATTTAATATGCTTATTAAATATAGTGACTACCAACATAAATGCTCTGTTTCTAATGCTACATTAAACAGATTTTTCTCTCTACATTATTTATTACCTTTTGTATTAGCTGCTTTAGCAGTAGCACACTTAATAGCTCAAATTGTAGGGCCTTTATATTAGTAATAATAAATTGAATCATGCTATATGCTGGGAACTCCTAAAGCCTTAAGTACTTTAATATTAGTAAAAATCTTAAGGATGGTTAGCAATGGACAATCAGCAGGTAAACAGTATAGACCAGCTCCTTGACTTGCCCTTACCCATTTTCACCAACTTGATCTTTACCACCTTTGTTTTAACTTAATAATAGTAACAAAAGGCAAAGGGTAATCACTTCCGTGACAACGGGGATGGTAATGATTGAAGTAAGGAGAAGGCAAGGCTGTAAGTTTAACTGGATCCTCAGAGACTACACGCTTGAACCCTATTACTTTAATTAGATAGGTAGATAGGGATATGATATAGTCCAATCGAGACTTAAAAGTCTGAGTTTATTGCTTAATTCTATTTATTGTTTAACTAAATCTTTTAATTCTAGCCCTAGTATTTAGTAAAAAGAATCAGTAATTAAGAAAGATCTAAATTCAAATTAGATTTTTATTTAAAAAAAAATTTTAATAGGAAATATACTAGGGGATGTATATATGAGAAGATTCTCTGAAAAAGCTAATGCTAGAATAATTTATAGGCAGGGTTCTATAAATGCTTCTTATTTGTTACTTTTATATAACCTATATCAAGAATTTGTAACAACACCGCCTGCAGTTTAATCGATTACTGATAAAAACACAGGAAAAATTAGATACGATATAAGTTTTGCTACTTTAGCTCTTCCTTGTTTTAATGAGTTATATGAAGCTTTTTATTTAGAAGGGGACAAAAATCATTCCTAATAATATAGCTGATCTATTAACTGAAGTTAGTTTAGCTTATTGGATTATGGATGATGGTAGTTTTACAGGTTCCGGTTTAAATTTACATACAAATGCATTTAGTCTAGAAGAATTGAATTTGTTAATTAAAGCATTAGATAAGAATTTCTCTATTAAGGTATCAGTTAATGTTTCTAATAGAGAAAAATCACAGTTTAGTTTATATATATCAAAAAATCAAATGTCTCTTTTAGGAGTAAAAGATTTGGTTATTAAACATATGCATCCGGATATGTTATATAAACTAAATATAGATAAGCAATAAAACTTTGCTACATGAGCATGGTTCTAATAATCCTAATGGAGTTACTTCTAATGGTGATAGGTATGCAATGCACCCTTATTTTATATTTAAAGATTTAGTTACAATTTTTGCTTTCTTTTTAGTTTTATCTGTATTAGTTTTCTTTTATCCTAATCTATTAGGTCTACAAAAAAGAGGAAGGCCTAATGTTATATTATTAATAGTTAATATAACATATATATGTGCTATATGCTGGAAGAATATAATTAATTATAATTATATAAAATTATTATATTTAATTAAAATTCATAATAAAACTGTAATTGTAAGAGGTTTATTTATAATAAATATTCTTCGCAAATATATTATAGTTAATATAAATCCCGTTATAGTCAAATATTATTATGAAATATTTAATCAGCAGATAACCAAAATCTTAAATAACTTGTCAAATTTTTGTATTAATTCTGTATATTTGAATTATAATGACTATTGTTTATTATTAGTAGGAATCTCAGAGACTTTACGCACACAAAAAAATAATATAATAAAATTTTGCTCCCCTGCCTCTGTGGCTTTGAGGCCATTGGGGGTCACAAGCAAAGGTATAAAATTTATAAAATCAAATAATATTAATCATAACAATAATTTAATCTCCGATAACCATAATAAAGAAATAAGTTTGAAATTCAAACAATGATTTGCAGGTTTAACTGATGGAGTTGGTTATATTTATGTTAATAAAAAAGGTTATGTTGGATTTGAATTAACATTACCCTCACACGATGAAAAAGTTATACGAATTATACAAAATAAATTCAGTGGTAATGTACATGCTAGAGGAGGGTTGAAAGCTGTTCGATATCGAACACAAAGACAAGACGTTATATATAAGATAATCCAATGTTTAAATGGTTTTGTTATTAATAATATAAGATTAGTTCAATTACATAAAGCTTGTTTAGCTTTAAATATTCCTATCAAAGATCCTATTGTTCCTGATATTAATTCTGCTTATATTAGTGGATTATTAGATTCAGATGGTTGTATAAACATTTATAAATTAAATTATCAAGATAAATTTAGATTTCAATTAACTATTAGCATTTCAAATAAAAGTCGTTCTAATATTGAATTTTTATTAAATGTTATAGGTGGTAATATTTATTTCGATAAATCTTTTAATGGTCATTATATCTGAAAAGCTAATTCTAAAATTTTGCATTTGAATTTATATAATTATTTCTTTAAATTCCCTCCTAAAACTATAAAATCACATAGAACTTTCTTAATAAAAGAATTTCATGAATTAAACAATAGAAAAGTTTATTTAGATAATAATAAATCATCGATTAATTATAAAACATGAAACAATTTTATTAATAGATGAGATAATAAAATTTTATATTAATTATTTTTTTATATTTATTTTTAATTAAT
>Ga0137437_1000065_pt1 | contig 26397 bp, 24 predicted proteins | sample EasRivERMGT138_2_FD_102332 | JGI IMG/M metagenome (GOLD analysis project Ga0137437, IMG submission 102332) | Soil microbial communities from meander-bound floodplain in the East River, Colorado, USA - East River MetaG ERMGT138_2 | ecosystem: Environmental > Terrestrial > Soil > Floodplain ...
CAAGACTATTACGATGGTGCCGAGTACATCTATCAATTGGTAAAGGCGGTCTCATCGACGGTACGGTAAAACCGCGCGGCCTCGATGGTGTCGTTGCCGCTCAGACTCGGCTGAGCCATGTGGATGGCCAAGCCGGGAAGCTGATTATTGGCGGCTATGAGCTGAGCGAGCTCGCGGGTCGGGTGAGCTTCGAAGCGGCAGCCCATCTGCTCTGGCGCGGGCGGCTACCCTCGCCGGATGAATTGACGAGCTTGCGGCGCGAAATTGCCGGTTTGCGGGCACTGCCGGACGAAGCGATGCAAGTCGTCAAGGCCGCCGCGAAGACGCCGCCCATCGACGCGCTGCGGATGGCGTGCGCGACACTGTCCCTCGATCTGCCCAATCCCGACGGCATCACCCCCGACGACGACCTCCAGGCGGCGAAGCGGCTGACCGCGCGCTTTCCGACCATCGTCGCGGCGCACGCCCGGCTGAGCGCGGGACAGCAGCCGATTGCGCCGCGCACCGACCTGACGCACGCCGCGAACTTCCTCTATATGGTCCACGGGAAGGAGCCGGACCCGATCGCCGCGCGGGCGATCGACGCCTATTGGGTCACCGTCATCGACCATGGGATGAATGCGTCCACGTTCGCCGCGCGCGTCATCGCCAGCACGCGCTCGGATATGGTGAGCGCGGTGACGGGGGCGATCGGGGCCCTCAAAGGCCCGTTGCACGGGGGGGCGCCCGGGCCGGTGCTCGAGATGCTGAAGCGCATCAAGTCGGCGGATCAGGCGGAGCAGTGGGTGCGCAATGAGCTGGCCGCGGGCCGGCGGATCATGGGCTTCGGGCACCGAGTGTACAAGGTCCGCGATCCCCGGGCAGACGTGCTCAGCACGGTCGCCGATGGGATGAGCAGCGCCGCACTCGAGGATCGCAAGCTGTTCGATCTGGCGCGGTCGGTGGAGCAGACGGTGTTACGAGTTCTCGAGGAAGTAAAACCGGGCCGCAACCTGCGGACCAACGTCGAGTTCTTCACGGCGCTCGTGCTGCAGGCGCTGGGCCTCGATCCCCGGTCCTTCGTGGCGACATTCGCTTGTGGTCGCGTCGCGGGCTGGTGCGCGCATGTGATCGAGCAGCACGGTGAAGACCATCTGATCCGCCCTCAGTCCGAGTACATTGGGCCCCGAGGATTGAAGGTCGGCGGCGAGTGAGACGGCGGTGTGGTAAGGCGGCGGCGAGGGGCGGCAGCGGCTAGCGCATCGATTGTTTGAGCTTCCACGTGAAGAATCGGGCACGCTGCTGCTGTCTGAGCAGATTCGAAGCCACGTCGGGTTTGAGATACTCGAGTGCAGCCGCAACCTCCAGTGCATACTCGAGCTCACACAAGGATCCCAGGGCAATATCGAGGAAATGCCGAAACTCGTTCCGGCCCTTTCGCGATGCGCCTTCGACGATGTTCGCGGCGCCAGAGAACGCGGCGCGACGAGACTGTGACGCAAGACCATAGAGTTCGTGCTTGGGGAAGGATGCCGTTGCTTGATAGACGGCGAGCACAAGTTTATGACATTCCTGCCACGCGATAAACCGCTTATGAGGCGCCACGCGACTGAATAGGAGGTCCGTCGCCAGTCGCGTAATCGTTTCGTCGCGGCCATCATGCTCTTGCCGCCCCTCGCCGCCGCTTCACCTCACCGCCGCCGCACCTCGCCGCCCATGCTCAGCGGGCAGACCGCCGCTGACACCCGTATTTGGCGCGCCCCACGATCCGAAACCGCATACCGCATGATCCGAACAGCATACCGCTTCCGGTCAAACATCACAGAACACCCGCGACCCATGACCGAGATTGAGCCCGCGCTGCGCCCGTCATGACCAACCCGGAGGCGTTGCATGTCCAAGCGTTCCGCCCTGCTGATCGCGGTCCTCGCCCTCACCGCTGCCTGTCTCGATCAACCGACGTCCCATCTCAGCCGTCTCAGTGCCGACTTCTCCGACGGCACGAACGGCGGCAACACACACTTCTACTTCCTGCCGCCCCTGGTTCCGAATCCGGGCCCAGGCGCCGGGAACGACGCGACCCAGAGCCCGGTGGTGGAGATCTGCGAATTGGACAGCTTGACCTTGCTGTGCGGGGCGATTCTGGCGACGTACACCATGGATCTCGGCACGACGACGACCACGCAGCCTGGCAATTCCGAAACGGTCCGCCTGGGCGACGCGCACTTCATCGTCAACTGGCACACCGAGGACTTCGCGCTCGACCCGGCCCTGACCTATCGGATTTGCGTGAAGTTGAACGACGTCGAGCTGGGGTTTGCAGACGTGGATGTAGTGGCTTCCGGTCGCGAGCTGCGGTTCGTGGCCGACGGGTACGTCGGCATCCTCGACGGACGCACGTTACCGATCAAGTTCCGTATCGAGCCGGGCGCGCTGGACGTGGGCGGCGGCAACTGCGGGGGACAGCCGGTCTAAAGCCCGACGCAGTTGAGGAAACAACGAAGCCCGCTCCGAAGGACCGGAGCGGGCTTTGTGTTGTGCGTGCGGTGAAGCCAGGCTAGCTTTCAGCTTCGAGATGCCTCGGCCTCCAAAAGCAGAAGCACGCACCACTCTCCTTGACGCCCGCGCGATGTCGCGGGCGTTGCAGCGTATGGCAGTCGCAATCCTCGAGCTCGGCCAGGGGACCGATGACCTGATTCTGATCGGCATCCAGCGCCGCGGCGTCGAGCTCGCCGAGCGCATCGCCAAGCTCATAGAGAAGGAAGAGGGCGTCGACGTGCCGCGCGGCGCGCTCGACATCACCCTGTACCGCGACGACCTGGGGACGGTCGGGCCGAACCCCGTGATCGGCGCAACGCACCTCCCGGGCGATCTCACCGACAAACACGCAGTCATCGTGGACGACGTGCTCTATACCGGCCGCACGGTCCGCGCCGCGCTCGATGAGCTCGCCGACTTCGGCCGGCCCAAGCGCATTTCGCTGGCCGTCCTGGTCGATCGCGGGGGCAGGGAGCTCCCGATTCAGGCCGATGTGGTCGGGACCGCGGCCAAAACCAGCCCCGACGACCGGGTTGAGGTGCAGGTCGACGAGGTGGATGGCCGGGACCAGGTGGACATCGTCCGATGACCTCATCCACCTTGGGCAAGGACCTCACCGGGCTCGAGCACATGACGCCGGAGCAGATCCGGCTGATTCTCGACACGGCGGAGCCGTTCAAGGAAGTCTCGGAGCGGCCGATCAAGAAAGTGCCGGCGCTGCGCGGCAAAACGATCGTCAATCTCTTCTTCGAAGCCTCCACACGAACGCGCATCTCCTTCGAATTCGCCGAGAAGCGTCTGTCCGCCGATACGGTCAACGTCGCCGCGAGCGGCTCGTCGGTATCGAAAGGGGAGACGCTGGTCGATACGGCCAAGAACCTCGAAGCGATGCGCATCGACATGGTCGTGATCCGGCACCCCTCTTCGGGCGCGGCGGAGTTCCTCGGCAACCGCATCGCGTCCAACGTGATCAATGCCGGCGACGGCCAACACGAGCATCCCACGCAGGCGCTGCTCGATCTGCTGACGATTCGCGACAAGCACGGCAAGATCGCGGGGCTCAAGGTCTGCCTCGTGGGCGACGTGCTGCACTCGCGCGTCGCGCGCTCCAATATCTGGGGCCTCAGCAAGCTCGGCGCGGAGGTCGGCGTGTGCGGGCCCTGGACGTTGCTGCCGAGGGGCATCGAGGATCTGGGCGTGAAGGTCTTTGCCCGCATCGAGGAAGCGATCGAGTGGGCCGACGTGCTCAACGTGCTGCGCCTGCAGCTCGAGCGGATGGAGCGCGGCTTCATCCCGAGCCTGCGCGAGTACTACCGGGTCTTCGGAGTCACGCCGGAACGGCTGGAGCGCGCGCCGCGCGACATCACGATCATGCATCCGGGTCCGATGAATCGCGGCGTCGAAATCGACTCGCGGGTCGCCGACGGCCCGCACAGCATCATCCTCGACCAGGTGACGAACGGCGTGGCCGTGCGCATGGCGGTGCTCTACCTGCTCGCCGGCGGCCGCGCCGAGCTCGCGGATGCTGCGAAGCGAGGCGGGGTCGGGGGCGGGGGAGGCAGCGAATGAGTCGCGCCATTCTGCTGCAGGGCGGTCGTGTCATCGATCCCAGCCGAGATATCGACGAACCTGCCGATCTCTTGATCCAGGACGGGAAGATCGCCGGCGTCGGGCGCGGGCTGTCGGTCCCTGACGGCGCGGACGTGCGCAATGTCAAAGGGAAGATCGTCGCGCCCGGGCTGATCGATCTCCACGTCCATCTGCGCGAACCCGGCAACGAAGACGAGGAGACGGTCGCCAGTGGCGCGCGGGCGGCCGCCGCCGGTGGATTCACGGCGATCTGTGCGATGCCGAACACCGACCCCGTCACCGACAACCAGGCCGCGGTCGGATTCATCGTGCGGCAGTCAGGGCGCGCGGGCGGCGCGCGCGTCCATCCGATCGGCGCGGTGTCGATCGGGCAACAGGGCGAGCGGCTCGCCGAATTCGGGGAAATGGTGGGCGCGGGCGCGGTCGCGGTATCGGACGACGGCAAACCCGTGGCCTCGAGTCACCTGATGCGCACCGCGCTCGAATACGCGCGCACGTTCCACATTCCGGTGGCCGATCATTGCGAAGATCCCACGCTGGCGGCCGGCGGGGTCATGCACGAGGGGCTGGTCTCCACACGCCTGGGCCTGAAAGGGATTCCGTCCGCCGCCGAGGAGATCATGGTCGCGCGCGACGTGCTGCTCGCCGAGCTGACCGGCGGGCATGTGCACCTCTGTCATATGTCGGCCCGCGGCTCGGTGGCGATTATCCGGGAGGCCAAGGAGCGCGGCATCCGTGTGACCGCCGAAGTGACGCCGCACCACCTCACCCTCACCGACTACGCCTGTGAGGAATACGACACGCACGCCAAAATGAATCCGCCGCTGCGCGAGGCCGCCGACGTCGCGGCGCTCCGCGGCGCGCTCAAGGACGGCGTGATCGACTGCATCGCCTCGGATCACGCGCCGCACGCGTACGACGAGAAAGAGGCGGCCTTCGACGACGCCCCCTTTGGTGTGGTCGGGCTCGAGACCGCGTTCGCGGTCGCGCACACCGAGCTGGTGTGTGGCGGCCTGTTCACGCTGCCGGAGCTGATCCGCCGCATGAGCACGGAGCCGGCGCGCGTCTTTCATCTGGCCGGCGGCACGCTCGCTCCGGGCGCCGTGGCCGATGTGGCGGTGCTCGATCCCGCGCTGAAGTGGTCGGTGGACCCCGAGGCATTCCAATCGAAGAGCCGCAACACGCCATTTGCCGAGCGCGCCCTGACGGGCCGGGCCGTCCTCACCATCGTCGCGGGGACGATCGTTCACGAGCAGCCGGGGGGTGGGGGGGCCGCGCGCTGAACCGGGGCGCGGTGGCGCGGCGCATGGCGCTGTGTTGCCGCCAGCTCGCGGCGAGCGGACTGATCGCCGGACGGGACGGCAACCTGTCCGTCCGTATCGCCAAGGAACGCGTCCTCGTCACGCCGACGGGCTACATCAAAGCGCTGGTCACCGCGCGGGACATGGTCGAAGTCGATCTAACGGGGCGTCGCCACCCGCGTGGCTCCCGCAAGCCTACCAGCGAGTTGGACTTACACTTGCGCATCCTGCGTCACCGGCCCGATGTGCACGCGGTCGTGCACGCGCATCCGGTCGCCGCGACGGGTTTCGCCGTTGCGGGGGAGACGATTCCGGGCAATTTGTTGCCGGAGCTTATCTTCGTGGTTGGGCCCGTGCCGCTGGTGCCCTTCGGCAGGTCCGGGACCCCCGAGCTGGGAGATCGCGTCGTTCCGTACCTCGACGGTCACAACGCGCTCCTCCTCGCGAATCACGGGGCGGTGACGATGGGTCGCACACTCGACGAGGCCTGGATCCGGATGGAAAGTCTGGAGCACTGCGCAAAAATCGTCCTTGCAGCCCGCGCGATCGGGCAGCCGCGGCCGTTGGGGCTTGATGGCTAAGAGCCCGTCGAAAAGCGCGGCCGCGATCCAGCGGTTGCTCGAGGAGCGTCGCCAGTACGAGGCGTGGCTCGCGCGCATCAAGTCGACCCCGGACTCGGCGCCGGAGCATGTCCGCACGCGCGTGCGCGCCGACTACGAGGCCCGTCTCAAGGCTGTCACCGAAGAGCTGAAGGCGCACGCGGAAGCGGCACGCCAGTTGATCGCGCAGCGCAAGGAAACCCTGCTCGAGCTCCAGAAGAAAGAGAAAGGCGCCGCCGAACGGCTGGCCGAGACCGAGTTGCGCCATGAAGTCGGCGAGTATGATGAAGGGCAGTGGGCCCAGGTCCACAAGGATGCGCTGGCGGATCTCGGCGCCGTCCGCGACGAGCTGATGGACGTGGAGCGGGACATCACACGCCTCGAGGAGTTGGACACGCTCGTGTGGTCAAAACCGGGTGCCGCGGCGCGCGCCGCTGCAGTGCCCCCCGCCAACTCGCCGCCGTCGCCGCCCCCGCCCCCGCCCCCGCCCGAAAAGCGCAAGACGCCGATGGACGAGTTGGCGTTCCTGAAGTCGGTGACGGATGACGAGAAGAGCGTTCCGTCGCCGCGCCGCGCGAGCGGCGCGCAGTATCAGATCGATGAGAACTCGACGCCCGACGCCCCGGTGAATGCGGACGCCGAGGTCGAAAAAACCCTCAAATGTCGCGAGTGCGGAACGATGAATCTGGCGACGGAGTGGTACTGCGAAAACTGCGGGGCCGAATTGGCTGCGATGTAGGCTACGCTTTTTCTTTGAGCCGTTTCACCAATGCCGCCAGGCGCGATTTCTGCCGGGCGGCGTTGTTCTTGTGGATGAGCCCCTTGCGCGCCGCCTGGTCGAGAACACGAGCGGCGAGCGCATACGCGGCGGCCGCGGCGTCGGCGGTCGCGGCGGCGCGCACGTGCTTCAGTGCGGTGCGCAGTGAGGAGCGTTGGGCTTTGTTGCGGACGGTGCGCGAGCGGGCCTGACGCATCGCTTTCTTGGCGGACTTGATCTTCGGCATGGCGCGGAAACTAGACGGTAAGTTGCGTGGGGTCAAGAGTATACATATCTTTTGCCGTCACCTACCCAGAGCAAACGCTATCTCGTTCGAGTTCTTCGTTTGGGCTCCGGTTTTGCTGTTCTCGATGGTGGCCCACGAGTATGCCCATGCCGAAGCCGCTTACCGGCAGGGTGACAACACCGCCTACATGCTCGGGCGGCTGACGCTCAATCCGCTCAAGCACATCGATCCATTCATGACGATCCTCCTCCCGGTCATGCTGTGGTTTGGCTCGGGTGGGAGATACACGTTCGGCGGGGCGAAGCCGGTGCCGGTGAATCCGAGGAATTACCGTCACTACGTGAAGGGCGACATCATCGTCTCCCTGGCCGGCATCGTGGTCAATCTGATCCTGTTCGTGATCTCGACGGGCCTGTTCGTCGTCGTCGGCATGTTGGCTCAGGTGCTGCCCGCACTCGCGCCAACGCTCGAGATCTTGCAGCGGATGATGTTCTACGGGATGTGGCTCAATCTCGTCCTGGCGTTCTTCAATCTGATCCCGATCCCGCCGCTGGATGGCAGCCACGTTTTCTATCATTTGCTGCCGCCCGGGGCCGGCATGCAGTACCGCCAGCTGCAGCGGTTCGGCTTTCTCCCCATCATGCTCGTCAGCTTCATGCTCCCGGGCGTCATCCAATTCTTCCTCTGGCCGGCCATCCAGCTGCTGACGATCGCCCTGGGCATGGTGCACCCGCTCGCGCTGCCGAACGGCATCCCGTCGTGACCAGCCCGATCACGCGCGATCCCGGCAACAGCGGCTTTGTGGTCGAGCTGGAGAAGTTTTCCGGCCCGCTCGATCTGCTCCTGCATTTGATTCGCGAGGATGAAGTCGACATCACCGATCTCCCGATCGCCAAGATCGCGGATCAATTCCTCTCGGTGATCAACGAGCTGGGGCTCAATCAGGCCGCCGACTATCTCGAAATGGCCGCTCGGCTGCTGCGCATCAAGGCGCAGATGCTGTTGCCGCGGCGCCTGGGGGACGACGAGTGGGAGGACCCGCGCGCGGAGCTGGTGCGCCGGCTGCTCGAGTACCAGCAGATCCGGGAGCTGGTGGACTGGCTGGGTCGCGCCGCCGACGTGCGGGCCGAGCGCTTCGGCCGGGGCTACGAGGCGCCGCCGCCCGACACGCCCAGCGCGCCGCTGCAGATCGACCTCAACGACCTGCTCGGTGCCGCCGAGCGCGTGATCGCGCTGATTCCCGAGCCGATGCTGCACCGCGTCGTGCCACGCCCGCTCGACGTCGAGGGCGCGACCGCCCGCATCACCGCGCTGCTGGCCGAGCGGGAGGAGTTCGGGTGGCTGGACCTCGTCGGGCGGCAGGCCACGATTGTAGACGTCCTTTCCACCTTCATCGCGCTGCTCGAGCTCGCCAAGCGCAGCTCGCTCACCCTGTCGCAGCCCGAGCCGTTCGGCCCCATGGTCATCACGCGTGCAACCCCTCGCGAAGCTGCTTGAAGCGGCGCTGTTCGCCGCGTCGCGTCCGCTGACGCTGGAGGAGCTCGCGTCATTGGATCCGACCGCGGATGAACATGCCGTCCGTGCCGCCCTTGCCGCCCTTCGCTCGGTCTATGGCGACGAGCACGGCGTCGAGCTCGTCGAGATCGCCGAGGGCTGGCAGTTCCTCACCCGCCGCGAGTACGCCGAGACGATCGAGCGCGCGCAGTTCGCGCTGCGCCCGCGCCGGCTTTCGCCGGCCGCGCTCGAAACGCTCGCGATCATCGCCTATCGCCAGCCGGTGGGACGCCTCGAGGTCGACGAGATCCGGGGAGTCGATTCCGGCGCCGTGATGGACAAGCTGGCCGAGCGCGGGCTCATCGAAGTCGTCACGCGTGGCGAGGGGCTGGGCCGCCCGCTGCTGTACGGCACCACGCCGTCCTTTCTCGAGATTCTCGGATTGAAGGATCTGGAGGACCTGCCGCGGCTCGAAGAGCTGTCGGTGGCGCTCCGCCGCCCCACCCCAGTCGAAGACGAAGAATGACGCTGATGCGCCTGCAGCGCGCCCTGGCGCGCGCGGGCGTGACGTCGCGCCGCAAGGCGGAGGATTTGATCCGCGCGGGGCGCGTGCGCGTGGACGGCGAGGTCGCCACGATCGGCATGAGCGTCGATCCCGACGCGCAAAAGGTCACCGTCGACGGGCGACCCGTCCGCGCGGCAACGCGGACCACCTGGATCGCGCTCAATAAGCCGCTCGGCTACGTGGTGAGCCGCTCCGATCCGGAAGGGCGGCGCACCGTGTTCGGCCTTCTCCCCAAGGTCCCCGGTCTCACGTACGTTGGACGCCTGGACGTCATGACGTCGGGCCTGTTGCTGCTCACGACGGACGGCGCGGCGGCGCACCGACTCATGCATCCGCGCTACGAAGTGCCGCGGACGTATTGGCTCGGCGTGCATGGCGCCGACGCGGCCGCGATCCGCACGGCGCTCGGGCGGCCGATCGTGATCGACGGCCGCGCCGTGCGTGTCGTGGAAGCGCGCGTGCGGCCCGCGCGCAAGTCGATCGAAATCGAGTTGACCCTTGCCGAAGGCCGCCAGCGCATCGTGCGGCGCCTGGCCGAAGCCCTCGGTCTCAAAGTCGAATGGCTGCACCGCGTGGCGTACGGGCCGGTACGGCTGGGGAAGCTGACCGAAGGCAAGTGGCGCGAGCTCACCAAAGCGGAGATCGGAGCGATCGAGCGGCTGCATGGAACTCGCTGACCGGACGGTGCTGCTGCTCGGCGGTAGTGGCCTCGTGGGCCACGCCGTCGCGCGTCGCGTCCTGGCCGCGACCCCGCCGCCGCGCCGCCTCGTGCTCGTGGCGCTGTACGAGGACGAAGTGCGGGCCGCGGCGCGCGCGCTCGAGCCGTACCGCGGCGCGACGACAATCGACGTCGAATGGGGCAACGTCTTCATGCCCGAGCCGGTCGCGCGGCTCGATCTCGCCGCCGTGCTGGCGAGTCCGGAGCACCGCGCGCTCGTCATCGATGACCTGCTGGGCGATCTCACGGAGCAGACGCTCGCGCGCAGCTTGCTCGTGCGACTGCTGGTGCGCTACAAGCCCGACGCGGTCGTGGACAGCATCAATACCGCGACCGCGTTCGCGTATCAGGACATTTTTCGCAATACGCGCGCGTTGCTCGATCGCGCCAAGGACGGCGGCGTGGACCGCGCCACGATCGAGCAACATGTGCTGCGGCTCCCGATGCTGCAGCTGATTCGGCACGCGCAGATCATGACCGAAGCGCTGCGGCGCGCGGGGACCCAGGCATACGTCAAAATCGGCACCAGCGGTACCGGCGGGATGGGATTCAATATTCCGTACACGCACTCGGAAGAGCGTCCCAGCCCGACGCTGCTCACGAAATCCGCGGTGGCGGGAGCCCATTCGATGCTGCTGTTCCTGCTCGGCCGGACTCCCGACGCCCCCATCACGGTGGAGATCAAGCCGACCGCGACGATCGCCTGGCGCGAGGTGGCCTACGGACCCGTGCGCCGCAAAGGCAAGCCGATCCCGCTGGTGGACTGCGAAGCGCCCGTGCCGCTGGCCGACGCCTTCGCGGAGGGAGCGCGGCCGTGGCGCGATCTCGGGCAGCCGTTGGCCGGCGTGTACATCGACGTCGGCGAAAACGGCCTGTTCGCGCGCGACGAGTTCGAAACCGTCACCGCGCTCGGCCAGCTGGAGTTCATCACGCCGGAAGAAGTCGCCGATTACGTCATCATGGAGCTGCAGGGCCGGCCGACGGGCAAGGATATCATCGCCGCACTCGACGCGTCCACCGCGGGACCGACCTACCGCGCGGGCATGCTGCGCCGCAACGCGGTGGGCAGACTCAGGGCCTTGGAGCAGCGGCACAACCAGCGTGGTGTTGCCTATGAGATGCTCGGGCCGCCCCGCCTGACCAAGCTGCTGTACGAAGCCTATCTGTGTGGCCGGGTGCGCAGCAGCGTGCGCGCACTCGCCGAGAGTCAACCGGCCGAGTTGGCGAGCGCCATCCATCGGCTGCTGAAGGACGACGGGCCGCTGCGCCAGCACATTATCTCGGTGGGATTGCCGATCATCGCGCCGGACGGCAAGCACGTGTATCGCGGGAGCAGCGTGGTCGTGCCACCGGAACCGAACGGCGATCCCCTCGACGCGGCGCCGCGAGGCTGGATCGATCTGCGCCCGGAACAGTTCGGCGTGTGGGTCAAGCGCGCGTCGGCCATGGCGCGGGAAGCGGAGCAGCGCGCCGCCGGACCACAGAGCTCCGGGAGCGATCTCGACTGGAATGCGATCGATCCCGAGGAGACGATCGAGCCGGCGCGGTTCGCGACCTGGGTGTTTACCGTCGAAGAAAAAGGGTCGCGCATCAAGCGCTGACGATGACGATCGATACTGGAGCGGTAGACCGCGCACTCGGTGCGATCGGCACGACCTTCCGGCTGACGCGCCTGTATCCCAGCTCGCATCCGGCCGTGGTGGAAGCGATGCGGCAGATCACCGCCACGCTCCCGGGCCTCGCCGCGCTCGGCACGGTGGAATGGAAGATCGGGGCCACGGGGTTGCACTGGCATGGGCAGCACCTGCTGCCGCGCAACGCGCAAGTCGGCGAGCTGGCCGGTCTGTTGTTCGCCCGCGGCGTGCGCGCGATTCAGGTCAATCCGGGCGTCACGCCGGAGCACTGGCTCGCCTTGTTCGGGGTGGCGGTGGGGAATGTTTCGCCCGACGACGCGGTGCTGGGCCGCATCACGGTGCTGCTGGGGCGCCGAGCGAGCCAGCGGCTCTCAGCAGCGCGCGCCCTGGACGCCGCGCCTCCGCCGCCCCCGGCCGCCCCCGCCGCCCCCGCCGCCCCCGCCGCCCCCGCCGCCCCCGCGCCGCCCGAGGTTTCGTTGCCATCCGAGCGGCTCTCGGTCGCCTCCGCGCGCCCGAGCGCCGTCTTCCGGCCCCAGGCGCTGCCGCCGGACGTCGAGGCACGCCGGGCCGTCGCCGCGTTGCAGGCGGCGACGACCTCCGATGAGCAACGCGCGACCCTCGAACAGTTGCGCCGCGTCACGCCCGAGGTGCTCGCCCTGCGCGACATTGGCGCCATTGCCGAGCTCGTGGCAGGCCTCGATCGCGCACTCGGAAAGACTCAGGACGCCGAGATTCAGGAGGCGATCGGCGCCGCCGCCGCGGCGCTTGCGGATGAGGCTATCGTGGAGCGTATGGTTGCGCGGCTCGGCGAGCCCCGCGTGCCGGCGGCGGAGCGAGCCCACCTGGTGCACGCGGTCGGCGCGTTGGGGGCGGTGTCGGCCGGACTCGTTGTGGATGCGTATTTGAACGCAGCGCCCGAGTTGCGCGAGGCGTACCGAGCCGCGATGCGCGCAGCCGGTGAACGCACGGTCGAGTTGCTGCAGACGAGCGTCGCGAGCAAGGTGCCGGAAGTCGTGGCGGCGGCCGCGGAATTCCTGGGGTTGAGCGGGAGTCCGCACGTGACCGAGACGCTGATTGGATTGACGCATCACGGCGACGAGCGCGTGCGCGAAGCGGCGCTGCTTGGTCTCGCCGAGCTGGGTGGGCGGGAAATCTCCCGGCCCGCGATGCCGGCGCTGAAGGACGACTCGGTCGTCGTCCGCGCCGCGGCGGTGCGCGCAGTCGCGGCGGCGGGTGACACCGGCGCGAGCATCGTGTTGATTCGACGGCTGGAGCAGGAGAGAGACGAAGGAGTGCTGGCGGCGTTGCTCAACGCGATTGGTCAGCTGGGCGCGAAGGACGCGCTGGAGGTGCTGGCCCGATACGCGGAGCCGGGCGGCAAGCCGCGCCGGACGCCGTTCGTTCGCGCCGCGGCGATCGAAGGACTCGCGCGGCTCGATCGCGCCGAGGCCAGGGCGCTGCTGGAGCTCTACTCTCGTGACAAGGAGCCAACGGTGAAGCGAGCGGCTGAGGCATCGCTGTGACGACGGCGAAAACGGCCAAGACGAACGACGCGGTCCTGACGCAGACCATCACGCGCGAGGTCGCCAAGCGGATCGTGGGACAGGAGGTCATGGTCGAGCGGCTGCTGATCGGCCTGCTCACCGGTGGCCACATCCTGCTCGAAGGCGTGCCCGGACTCGCCAAGACGCTCGCCGTGCGCACGGTCGCCGAGTGCCTGCGCATCAGCTTCTCGCGGATTCAGTTCACCCCGGATCTGCTGCCGGCGGACGTCGTCGGTACCATGGTGTTCGACCAGCGCTCGCAGGAGTTCTATCCCAAGAAGGGGCCGCTGTTCGCCAATCTGGTGCTGGCCGACGAAATCAACCGCGCGCCCGCCAAGGTGCAGTCGGCGCTGCTCGAGGCGATGCAGGAAAAACAGGTGACGATCGGCGGTGAGACGTTCTTTCTCGGCGAGCCGTTCCTGGTGCTCGCGACGCAGAACCCGATCGAACACGAAGGGACGTATCCGCTGCCGGAAGCGCAGCTCGACCGGTTCATGCTCAAGGTGCGCGTGGGGTATCCGACGCGCGATGCCGAGAAGGAGATCGTCGGCCGCATGGCGTCGGGCCGGCCCATCGAGGTGCAGCGCATCGCCGAAGCCGAAGACATTCTCGCGGCGCGCAGCGCGATCGCCGAGCTGTTCATGGATCAGAAGGTCGTGGATTACATCGTGGATGCCGTGCGCGCGACGCGGGAGCCGCAGGCCGTCGGGCTGCCGGAGCTGAAGCCGCTCATCGCCTTCGGCGCGTCGCCGCGCGCGTCGATCTATCTGGCGCAGGCGGCCCGCGCGCACGCCTACCTGCGCGGCCGCGCCTTCGTCGTGCCGGAGGATGTCAAGGCGATGGCGTTCGACGTGCTGCGGCACCGTGTGCTGCTCACCTTCGAGGCGGAAGCCGAAGACATGACCGCCGATCAGGTCATCGCGAAGATCCTGGAGGCTGTGGGCGTGCCGTGACATTCGCAGGGGAAGATCGCCGGCGCGGCGGGACGTCCCCCGGTCGGGCGCGCGGGCGGGCCGTCACCGCGGAGGTGCTCCGGCACGTCAAGGGGATCGAGCTCCGCGCGCGCGGCCTGGTCAATACGCTGTTCACCGGCGAATACCGATCGGTCTTCCGCGGCCAGGGCATCGAGTTCGCGGAAGTCCGCGCCTACCAGCAGGGCGACGACTTCCGGGCGATCGACTGGAACGTCTCGGCGCGGATGGGCCATCCCTTCGTCAAGACATTCATGGAAGAGCGCGAGCTCACGCTCCTCCTCATCGTGGACCAGTCCGGTTCGCTGCACTTCGGCCGCCCCTACACCAAAGCGGGGCTGGCGGTTGAGGTCGCGGCCGTGCTGGCGCTCGCCGCCGCGCGCCACAACGACCGGGTCGGTGCCTTGCTCTTCGCCGACGCGCCGGAGTATGTGGTACGACCCGCGAAGGGCCGCGCGCACGCGCTCCGGGTCATCCGCGACCTCGTGGCGTTCGCGCCCCGCGGCCGCGGGACGAACCTCGGCGGAGCGCTGAGGTATGCCGCGAAGCTGCTGCGGCACCGGGCCATCATCGTCGTGCTCTCGGACTTCAGGGCCGAAGACTGGGAGGAGCCGCTGGGGCAGCTGGCCGCGCGCCACGAGGTCGTGGCGATCACGGTGGACGATCCCCGGGAGTACGATCTACCCGACGCCGGCTGGGTGGAGCTCGAGGACGCGGAAACGGGTCAGCGCGTGCTCGTGGACACGAGTCATACGCCCACGCGGACACGAATTCGCGTCGCGGCGGAGCGCATGCAGCAGGAGCGCACCCGCAAGCTCGTCCATGCGGGCGTCGATCGCGTGCCGCTCCTCACCACCGTCCCCTACGGTGTCCCACTGCGGCGCGCGTTCGCCGAGCGCGCACGACGGCTGAGCCGGTGATCGCGCTCGCGCTGGTCTTGATTCAGGCGGGCGGCTGGGGCGTGGCTCCGGGCCGACTCACCGTGGGCGACACGATTCGCGTCGAGCGCACGATCGACGCGCCGCCGGGCTGGCGCGTGCGCGCGGGGAAACTCGAGCAATTCAGCGACGTCGAGCAGCTCGGCGATCCGAGCGTTGTGGCCGGGCCGAATGGGTGGACCGTGAGTTATCTCGTCGTGGGATGGCGCGCGGGGACCTCGACGATCACCATGCCGGCGGTCTGGCGCCTGGGCCCCGATGGCTCGACCGATTCGCTGCCCGGCGGGACCATCACCCTCCGCATCGCCAGCGTGATTCCCGACACCGTCACCGCACCGCAACCGCAGCCGTCGCTGGGGCCGTTGCGGCTGCTCCGGCCGAATCCGATTCCGGTGCTGGCAGCGATCGCGCTGGCCGGCGGAATGCTGCTGGCGTTGATCGGCTGGCGGCGGCGCGCCCCGCGGCGCCTCAAGGATGACGCGACGACGCCCGAGGATGCCGAGATCCCGGATCAACGCTGGCTCGCGGCCGGGGAACCGAAGGCGGTCGCGGCGCGAGCCGCCCAGCGGCTGCGGCACGCGCTGGCGCACGCGATCCCCGACGCGCACGAGGCGCTGAGCACCACGGAATGCCTCGCGGCCGTCGCGCGGGCCCGCCCCGACGCGCCGCTGCGTGACCTGCGTGAGCTGTTGCAGGCGCTCGACCAGGTGGCCTTTGCGACGGCGCACGGCGTGGAGGTCGCGCCGCTCGCCGCGCGCGCCCGTGCCCTCGCGCGTGAGCTGAGCGCCAACGGCGGTGGAAAGCAGCAATGACATTCGCGCGGCCGTTGCTGCTGCTGCTGCTCGCTGCGCTGCCGCTGTGGTGGTGGTGGCGCGCCAAGCGGCTCAGTCGCCTGGCCGGCGCGCCGATGAGCGACGTCCGGCCCGCCGCGGGTCCGGCGGAGCGGCTGTGGATCGCGCGCCTGCCGGTGTCGTTGCGCTCGCTGTGTCTCGCGGCGTGGATCATCGCAGCCGCCGGCCCGCGCCTCGGCTCCGCCCGCCAGGAATTGCGCAGCGAAGGGATCTCGATTGTGCTCGCCCTCGACATCTCGAGCAGCATGTTGGCCGAGGACTTTTCGCCGGCGAACCGGCTCGACGTGGCGCGTCGTACCGCGATCGAATTCGTGCGGGCCCGGTCTTCGGATCGCATCGGGATCGTCGCGTTCGCGGGCCAGGCGCTCACACAGGTGCCGATCACCACGGATTACGAGGTGCTCGAGCAGGCAATCCGCCAGCTGCGCGTCGGCATTCTGGAAGACGGCACCGCCATCGGGACCGGAATCGCGACGGCGGCCAACCGGCTGCGGCGCGCGCCCGGGAAGAGCAAGGTGATGGTGCTGCTGACGGACGGCGAGAACAACAAGGGAACCGTGGACCCGCGCACCGCGGCGCAGGCCGCGACGACGTTCGGAATCCGGATTTACACGATCGGCGTGGGGACCCAGGGCGAGGCGCCTGTCCCCACCGGGCAGGGACCGCTCGGGCTTCGCTACGAGACGATGCCGGTCAAGATCGATGAGCAGTTGCTGGGCGAAATCGCGCGCATGAGTGGCGGCCGCTACTTCCGCGCGACGGACGCCGCTTCGCTGTCCAACATCTTCAGCGAGATCAACCGGCTCGAGAAGGCCCCCGTCCAGCATCTCGTCTACCGCCGCTACGATGAAGCGTATCGCGTGCCGTTGGGGATCGGGCTGCTGGCGTTGGCGCTCGAGCTGGTCGTCGCGGCCACCTTCGCGGTGCGGGTCCCGTGATCACGTTCGATGCTCCCGTCGTCGTCGCGCTCGCGCCTGTCGTCGGGGCTGCCGTCTGGGCGGCCGCGGTGTGGGCTCGGCGCGCGCGCATTCGTCGCGCGGCCGCCTGGTCGGAGGCGACGGCGCGCATCGCGCGCGGCGCAGGCCGGTTCGGCGCGCCGGCCCTCGGGCTCGCGGCCGGACTCGCGGCCGTCGCGCTGTCCGGCCCACGCTGGGGCGAAGAACGGATCGTCACCGAGACGCGCGGGCTCAACCTCGTCCTGGCAATCGATATCTCGCGCTCGATGCTCGCCGAGGACGTCAAACCGAGTCGTCTCCGCCGCGCGCTCCGGGAGGCGCGCCGGCTGGTGCAGGACCTGGATGGCGATCGGCTCGGTCTCGCCGCGTTTGCCGGGACGAGCTACATCCTGTCGCCGCTCTCCGTCGATGGCTCGGCGCTCACGCTGTATCTCGACGCGCTCGATCCGGACATCGCCTCCGAAGGGGGGACCTCCCTCGCGCCGGCGATCTCGCAGGGGATCGACCTGCTCCATGCGAGCCCGGAGATCGCGGATCGTGTGCTGGTCCTGTTCACCGATGGCGAGGCGCACGATTCACTGGAGCGCTCGATCGAGGAAGCCCGCCGGCTCGCGGGGCTCGGCATTCATCTCATTCTCGTGGCCGAAGGCGGACGCGAGCCCGCCCGGATCCCCGTGCGTGACGAGCGCGGCACGCTGGTCGCCTGGCAGCAGGATGTGGAGGGCAACTCGATCCAAACGAGCCGCCGCGACGACGTGCTCGGCGCGATCGCCGACGCCGCGCAGGGCACCATCGTCGCCGCCGAGCTGCCCGATCAGGCCGGCGCCGTGCGCGACCTCGTCGCGTCGTACAAGCGGGCAACGGCAACTGAAAGCAGGACGCAACGCGGGCGCCCGCGCGCCTGGATCCCGCTCCTCATCGCGGGTCTCGTCCTGGCGATGCAGACGTTCACACGGAGGACGGCGGCGCTGGTCGGCGTGCTGCTGTGTCTGGGTTTGCCTGCAGGGCTCGCCGGTCAGGCACAACGCCCGCGCAGCGAGGCCGAGAAACTGTGGGACAAGGGAGACGTGCGCGGCGCCGCGGCCGCGTATCTGACCGACCTCAAGGCGAACCAGGACGACGACACCGCGTGGTACAACACCGGCACTGCGGCGTTGGCCGCCGGCGATCCCACGCTGGCCCGCGCGAGCCTCGCGCGCGCCGCGGCGTCGCTCGATCCCGACCTCCGCTTCCGTGCGCTCTACAATCTCGGCCTGCTGGCACTGCTCCAGGCGCGGTCCGACAGTACCAGCCGTGAAGCGCACCTCGCGGATGCCGAGCGCGCGTACCGCGAAGCGCTGCTGCTCAAGCCGTTCCACGTTCGCGCCAAATGGAATCTCGAGCTGGTAACGCGCATGCGCGGCTCGGCAGGGGCGAACAAGCCGAATCCGCCGCCTCCACCATCGCCGGGCAACGGAGGTGGCGGCGGAACGGCCGGACAGCCTCCCCCACCCCCACCACAGGGGAACGCCGGCGGGATGAGTGAGTCGCAGGCCGATCAGGTGCTGCGGTCGATCGGCCAGGAAGAGCTGCGGACTCGGCGCGACCGTACGGGTCGCACACGGCGCGCCGCCGCTGCCGGAGTAAAGGACTGGTGATCCTCGCCCTGATGGCGGCCGTGGTGCTGGCGCAGGGCGCCGAGGTCACCGCAAGCGTCGATCGGACGCGCCTGCGCGTCGGCGAAGCGCTGCAGCTCACCATCCGCACCCGCACGCGCACCGCGGATCCCGTCGAGATCATGTTGCCGCCTCTGAACGGGTTCGCCGTCGTGGGCTCGCGCGACATGACCGAGGTCGCGTTCAGCGGCGGCGCGGGATCGGTGCGCACGACGGTGCGGGAGTTGCAGCTGCGCGCCCAGCAAGCAGGCGCGTTGTTGATCGGTCCCGTGCGCGCGCGCCAGGGCGGGAGCGTCGTGTCGACCGATCCCATCCTCATCACGGTCGATAGCGCCGCGGACCGTGCGGCGCTGGCGCTGAGTCCGCTCGCGCGCGCGCTGCTGGAGAGCACGCCGCCGCCTGTGTCGCGCCGGCCCGATCGCGTCGCGCTCACGATGCTGGTTCCCAGCGATACCGTCTACGCCGGTCAGCAGGTGGACGTCATTGCGGCCGCCTGGATTCCGCGCGAGCTGCGGGAGCGGATGCGGCGGCCGCCGGTGTTGACGCTCGTCACACCGGAAGGCGTGTGGGCGTATCCCGCAACGACGTCAGCGAGCAGCGGGGGCGGCGCGGCATTGTCGCGGCAGGTGAGCGGCCGCTGGATGGATCTGTTCGTGACGCACCAGATCATGTTTCCGCTGGCTCCGGGCCGGCTGGTCATCCCGCCCGCGTCGGTCGATTACGCGCTGCCCGTCACGTTTTCATTCTTCAGCCGCGAAGAGCGGTACGCGCTCCGGAGCGATTCGATCTCGATCGCGGTCCTGCCGCTCCCGCCATCAGCCGCCAATCCCGGCACCAATGTGGTGGGGCAGGGCTTGAGTCTCGATCTGCAGGTTGATCCGTCCTCGACGCGCGTGGGCGAGCCGATCGACGCCGCGCTGACCATCAGCGGAGTCGGGAACGTGGCGCTGTGGCCGCCGCCCGCGCCCGAGCCGGCACTCCGCTGGCCGGCGGGATTCCGGGTGTATCCCGCGCAAACCGAAGTGCGCGTGACGCCCGACGCCGGTCGCATCGCCGGCAGCAAGACGTTCCACTTCCTGGCCGTGCCCGATTCGTCCGGTAATTTCGTCCTGCCGGAAGTGCGCTACGCCTACTTCGATCCGGGCGCGGGTCGCTATGAAGTGGCGCGGGCCGCACCGCGCGTGCTGGTCGTCGCGCCTGGAGCCGAGCCACGGGCCGCGCGCGTGCTGCCGCCGGTGATCGCGCGAGTCGGCGAGCGACCCGCCGATCGCTTGAGTCGCCGCTTCGGTTGGCAGGGATGGCTTGCGGTTCTGCTGATTCCCCCCCTCGTCGCGTTGTCGGTACGGCGGAGGAAGCGTGCGGCGGCTGCCGCAGTGCTCCCCGTCGCGCCAGGACCCGAGCTGACGCCGCTCGGCCAGCTGGAGCGTGAGTTTGTGGCGGTGCTCGCAAGCCACGTACCGAATCCGGTCGCGCGCGACGGCGACGGGCTCGCGCAGGCGCTGCGCGCGGCCGGTATCGACAGCGCCGTCGCCGATCACGTGAAACGGCTGCGGGACCGGCTGCGTGCCGCGCGGTACGGGCCGCGTGGACTAGGTGACGCTGCCGAGCTGGGGGCGGAAATCCAGCAGGTGCTCCGGGTTCTGGGAGCCGATGGGCCGAAAGGCTCCAGGCGACCGCACGCCGTGCTGGCATCGGCGATCGTGGGGATCGTCATGGTAGGGGCGCAGCATGCTGCGCCCCTACGGGCCCAGACGCATGCCTCATCCCCCAGCGCCGAGGCGCTGTTCGAGGCCGGCGCGCTGCGAGTGGCGGCCGATTCGTTCGCCGCCCGCGCGGCGCGTGAGCCGCGCGAAGCGGCGCACTGGTACAACCTCGGCGTGACGTTGTATCGCGCCGGCGCCGACGGCAAAGCGCAGGCGGCGTGGACGCTGGCGGCACGGCTCGCGCCGCGCGACGCGGCGGTCCGGCGGGCGCGGCGGCTGCTGCCCCCGCCAGACCCGGAGACGGAGCAGCTCCTGGAGGTGGGCTCGGCGACCCCCGCTGAGTGGGCGATCGTTGCGGCGGCCGCGTGGCTCGTGTTGTGGCTGGCGATCGCCCTGGGGGGTACGCGACGCCGTCTCCTGCTCGGGCTGATTGCCGGCGTTGCGGTGACGTCCGCGGTTCTTGGTGTTCGCGAGTGGCGGCGGCGTGATCGGCCGGTCGTCGTCGTCACGGTCGATGCGGCGCCGGTACGCGCGGCCCCCTATGGAGGCGCGAGTGCGGCGGCTACCATTCCGGCCGGCGGAGCGTTGCTCGGGGGCCGGACTTACGGGCCGTGGCGGGAAGTGCACCGCAAAGACGGAATCCACGGCTGGGTGCTCGGAGGGGAGATCACCGGATTATGAGTGTGCTGGCGGGGGGGCGGCCGCGGGTGCAGGTACTCGCCGACAATGTCGCCGACCAGATCGCGGCCGGTGAGGTGGTGGAGCGACCTGCATCCGTGGTGAAAGAGCTGGTCGAGAATGCGCTCGATGCCAGTGCGCTCGCCGTGCGCGTCGAGCTCGAGGAGGGCGGCAAGACTCTGATTCGGGTGAGTGACGACGGTGTCGGGATGGATCGCGACGACGCGCGGCTCGCCATTCAGCGGCACGCGACCAGCAAGATCCGCACGGCCGTCGATCTCATCGGTGTCGGGACGTTCGGCTTTCGCGGCGAGGCGCTGCCCGCGATCGCCTCCGTCTCGCGGTTCGAGCTGGAGACGTCGGGAGGCGACGACGCCACGCGGCTGCGCGTCGCCGGCGGCAAAGTGGAAGGCACGGACGACACCGCGCGCCAGCGCGGGACCACCGTGACGGTGCGCGCCTTGTTCTACAACACGCCGGCTCGGCGCAAATTTCTGCGCGCCACGGCCACCGAGACACGCGCGGCCGTCGAGGCGCTGACGGTGCTGGCGCTGGCGCGACCGGACGTCGCGTTCTCGCTCACGAACGATGGACGGGTGCTGCTCGACTGCCCGCCGGCCACGCGGCTCATCGATCGCGTGCACGCGCTCTGGGGCACCGAGCTCGCCGACACGCTGCTCACCGTGTCGCACCACGCCGGTCCGCTGGAGGTGACGGGTCTGGTGCAACGTCCGGCGCAGGCGCGCCCGGCGGGTCGCAAGGGCTATGTGTTCGTACGCGGACGCCCGATCCGGGATCCTTTCATTCTCCGCGCGGCGGAAGCGGGATATCGCTCGACGATCGCCCCAGGCGATCGGCCTTCGCTGCTGCTGTTCCTCGATCTTCCCGGCGATGCGGTGGACGTGAATGTGCATCCTGCCAAACTCGAAGCGCGATTTCGCGACAAGTTTTTCGTAGAGAAGGTGGTCGAGGAGGCCGTGCGAGCAGCGCTCGCGCCGTTGGCGGCGGCGGCGCCTTTTGGGGCCGTCAGCCATCAGCCGTCAGCCATCGGTGGAATCTCGTTGCCATTGGAGCTGTTCGCAGGCCAACAGCAGACGGCTGACGGCAGACAGCCGATGGCTCCGCTGCTCCAGCTCTTCGACACCTATATCGCCTTCCCAACCGACCAGGCCATCGCGATCGTCGACCAACATTCCGCTCACGAGCGCGTGTTGTACGAGGACGTGATGCGTCAGCTCTCGGGCGACGGGGCGCCGGCGCAGCGATTGTTGTTGCCGCTCACACTCGACTTCGCGCCGGCAGAGCTCGACGCCATCGAGGCGCATCGCGAGCTGCTGGCGCGCGTCGGCTACGAGATCGAGCCGTTCTCGGGCCGCAGCATCGTCGTGCACACCGCCCCGAATCCGCATCCACGCTTCGAGGCGGGGCGCTGCTTGCAGGAGCTGGTCGCCGATCTCGCCGGTGGCCGGTTTGGCGGATGGCAGAACCGGCTCGAGCGCTTTGCTGCGACGTACGCGTGTCGCGCGGCGATTAAGGCCGGGCAGACGCTCGACGCCCATGAGATGCGCGAGCTGGTGGTTCGGCTGCTCAACGCCACGTTGCCGGCGCACGATGTGCACGGTCGACCGAGTATGGTTCAGCTGCCAAAGGAAGAGCTGGAACGTCGCTTTGGCCGCACCTAGTCTCCAGCCCCTCCCCCTCACCCCTGTCATCGTAGGCCCCACCGGCGTCGGCAAGACCGCCGTCGCGGTCGCGCTCGCGGCGCTCACCCCGATCACCGTGATATCCGCAGACGCCCGCCAGATCTATCGCCGGCTCGATATCGGCACCGCTAAACCCGATCGCGACACGGTGACCCGCGTGCCGCACCTGGGTCTGGATCTGATCGATCCCGGCGAGCGTTACAGCGCCGGGCGCTTTGCGCGCGAGGCCGCGGGCTGGCTGGCCGACGTGCAGGCCGCGGGGCGGCAGCCGGTTGTGGTCGGCGGCACTGGGCTGTATATCCGCGCACTCGCCGACGGCCTGTTTCGGGAGCCGCCATTCGATCCCGAGCGGCGCGAGCAGCTGCGCAACTGGTCGGAATCGCTTGGCGGTGCCGACCTCGCGCGCTGGGCCGGCCGGTTGGACCCGCGCTTCCCGGGCGGCGGGCGCCAGCGCGCGGCCCGCGCGGTGGAGGTGGCGTTGCTCACGGGGTATGCGCTGTCGTGGTGGCAGCACGAAGCGCGCGAACGCGGCACGCTGCGGCCCTGGTACATTCACCTCACGGCGCCGCGGGACGTGTTGCACCGCCGCCTGGCGGCCCGGGTCGATGCGATGCTCGCGGCGGGATTCGTCGCTGAAGTGCGCGGGGTTCTCGAGAATGGCGTGGAGCGGGACGCGCCGGGACTCGACGGCGTCGGTTATCGCGAGGTGGTCAGCATGCTGCGAGGCGAGTTGGCGGAGGCTGGATTGCGCGATGCCATTCTCATTTCGACGCGACGGTATGCGAAGCGGCAGGAGACGTGGTTTCGCCATCAACTGCGGGAGCCGGGAGCTGGGAGTCAGGAGCCGGGGGTGTGGACACTCGATGCCACTGAGGCACCGGAGTTGTTGGCCAGACGCATTAACGAGCGGTGGTCATCCCTGACTCCCGACTCCAAACTCCTGACTCCTAAATGAGGATCGGCATCACCTGCTATCCCACATACGGTGGGTCCGGTGCCGTCGCGACCGAGCTGGGCCTCGAGCTCGCCCGCCGTGGTCACGACGTCCACTTCATCTCCTATGCGAGCCCGTTCCGGCTGCGCGGCTTCGCCGAGCGCGTCACGTTCCATGAAGTGACTCAATTCGATTATCCGCTGTTCGAGCAGTCATCGCCGTACGCGCTGGCGCTGGCGGTGAAGCAGCATGAAGTCGCGAAGCGCGAGCAGCTCGATCTGATGCATGTGCATTACGCGATTCCGCACGCCGCCACGGCCTGGCTCGCGAAGCAAATGCTCGAGCACGAAGGGTTGCGGCTCAAGATCGTCACGACGCTGCACGGCACGGACATCACGCTGGTCGGGCAGGACCCGTCGTACTACACGCTGACCAAGTTCTCGATCGAGCAGTCCGACGCCGTCACCGCCGTGTCGGCCTATCTGCGCGACGAAACCTATCGCGCGTTCGGCTGCGGCCAGTGCGACCTGCGCGTGATCCCGAACTTCATTTCCACGGCCGACTATCATCCGCCCACGGACGACGCTTTTCGCAAGCGGCTCGCGCCCGCGGGCCATCGCATCCTGGTGCACGTGTCCAACTTCCGGCCCGTCAAGCGCATCGGCGACGTCATCAAGATTTTCGCCAGCGTGCGCAAGCGGCTGCCGGCCACGCTGGTGCTCGTCGGGGACGGACCCGATCGCGACGCGGCCGAGCAGGACGTGGACACGCTCGGGCTGCGCAAGGACGTGCGCTTCCTGGGCAAGGTCGAAAGCGTGGGCGACGTGCTGCGCGGCGCCGATCTGTTCCTGCTCCCCTCGGCCACGGAATCGTTCGGACTGGCCGCGCTCGAGGCGATGGCCTGCGCGGTGCCGGTTGTGGCCAGCACCGCGGGCGGGCTGCCGGAGGTCATTCAGGACGGCACGACGGGGTTGCTCGCGCCGGTCGGCGATGTGGCGGCGATGTCCGACCGCGCGCTGCGCATCCTCGAGGATCCGGCGACGCTCCAGCGCATGCGGCGCGCCGCGGCCGAGCACGCGCTCCAGTTCTCGGCCGATCGCGTCGTGCCGAGATACGAGGAGCTGTACAACGAGGTCCTGGCGTAGGTGGCCCCCGCCCCCCCCCCAGTCCTCAGGTTGATCCGCGCGCGCAATCTCCTCATTGCGGCCGCCGGCGTGGTGGCGGGCGGCTGGATCGCACTCTGGGACATTGCGCTCCCGAAAGAGCTGGTCTTCGCCGCGTGCTCGGGGCTAGCCCTCGGCGCGGTCGGCAACACCTGGAACGACATTCGTGACGTCGCCGCCGACCGCATCAATCGTCCAGCGACGCGGCCGATGGTGGCGGGAACGGTCACGCGCGGCACCGCGGATCTCATCCTGTTCGCCGGCACGCTGCTCGGACTCGCGTTCGCCGGCTTGATCGGTGGCTGGCAGGTCGTTGCCGCCCTGGCCGCCCTTGGCGTCATGTTCAGCTACTCGCCGCTGCTCAAACCCGTACCGCTGGTCGGGAACCTCGCGGTGGCGATCGTTGCGGGATCACCGCCATTCTATGGGGCACTGGCGATGGGACGTCCCGGCGCGGGCCTCGTGCCGTGGCTGCTCGCGGCGTGGCTGCATGTCGTACGCGAGATCGTCAAGGACGTCGAGGACGAAGCCGGCGATCGCACCATCGGCCGCCGGACGATGCCGATCGTCGTCGGCCGCCGGCCGGCGATGGTCGTGGCTGCCGGAATCGGGCTCTTGTTCATCCCCGCGAGTCTGCTGGTGCCGATGCACGACGATTATCGGTCGGCGTACTTCCTGTTTGCGCTCCCGGCTCAGATGGCGGTGCTGCTCGCGGCCACGTGGCTCCTGCTCGGGAAGGTGGAACGAGTCAGCGCGCTGCTGAAAGGCGCGATGGTCATCGGACTGGTCGCACTCGTCATGGGAAAGGCCGCTTGAATCTTTGGCAAGGCATCGTGCTCGGGCTGGTGCAGGGGCTTACCGAATTCCTTCCCGTCTCGAGCTCGGGGCATCTCGTGCTCTTCGAGGCGCTCACGGGGGTCCACTTCACGGACGTGACGGTGGAGGTGTCGCTCCACATCGCGACGCTCGGCTCCGTATTCGTCGTGTACGGGCGGCGCCTCTGGGACATCATCCGTGGCGCGCTCCGGGGGGAACGAGCCAGCCTGCTGTACGCCGGCCTCCTCATCATCGCCAGTGTCCCGGCGGCCGCGATCGGAATCCTGTTTCACCGGCAAATCGAGGAGCAGTTTCACTCGCTGTTCTGGGTGGGCGTGCAGTTCATCATCACCGGATTCATTCTGCTGGCGACGCGTGGGGCCCATGGCGAGCGCACGACGCCGACGCCCGCAGCCGCCGGCTTGATCGGCCTGGCGCAGGCGTTCGCCATCCTGCCGGCCATCTCACGCTCGGGGGCCACCGTCGCCGCCGCGTTGAAGACCGGGCTCACCCCCGTGGCTGCGGCCGAGTTCAGTTTTCTCATGTCCATCCCCGTCATTGCGGGCGCGGGTCTCCTCGAGGCGAAGGACGCCGTGCTGAACATGGGTCGGATCGGCGCGCTGCCCTGGGCCGTGAGTTTCATCCTCGCTTTCGCCGCCGGCGTGTGGTCCATCCGCCTGCTGGTGCGTCTCATCCGGGACGGCCGGTTCTACGTGTTCGCTCCCTATTGCATCGCGATCGGTTTGTTCACGCTCGCGTACGCGCTGTGGCACGCCTAGGCATCGACGACATCCCCGCGGCTGCGCTCGCGCGCCGTTGGGGCGTCCCGCAGTGCGGAGTATTCCGCACCCTCCCGTCGGCCCTCGACGCGGTTCACGACCTCGGCAACCAGGGTGCCGCCGGCGGGACCGTCGTGCTCGCCGAGGAGCAGACGGCGGGGCGCGGCCGCGACGGGCGGACCTGGCGCTCGCCTGCCGGTGGCGTCTGGCTCGGCATGTTGCTCCGGCCGCCGCTGCCCGCCGCCGGCGTCCTGTCGTTGCGCATCGGCCTGGTGCTCGCCGAC
>Ga0137437_1000066_pt1 | contig 26346 bp, 20 predicted proteins | sample EasRivERMGT138_2_FD_102332 | JGI IMG/M metagenome (GOLD analysis project Ga0137437, IMG submission 102332) | Soil microbial communities from meander-bound floodplain in the East River, Colorado, USA - East River MetaG ERMGT138_2 | ecosystem: Environmental > Terrestrial > Soil > Floodplain ...
AGCAGGAATTATGACCGACTTAATCAGCACGAATCACGCTCCGGAGCTAAATGTACGACACCACAGAAAGAAGGTGTCGCACGCCGCCAACGGCAACTTCACGCTCGTTGAATTGAGAAGGGATAAAGGTCCGTGGCCTTCTTGACCTGGAAACACTAGCTGTTCGCGTTAACCCGGCTGAGTCGTGAGTGTTTAACTAATGCACCATTTTCTCGACGACTCAATGTACTAAGAACAACAGCCAGCCAGACAGCTTGGAACGTTAGACGCGGTGCTCTGGAATCACGTTAATTTTGACGAAAACTTGTGCAGTTCAACCAACAGCAATGCTTTGGTGAATCGGCAGGTGACCTTTTTCCCGTAAATACGCACCCAGCGCCGTCTGCCACGGACGGACCGAAAATCTAGAGTCGAAAATCGATCTCTCGGTTTCGAGCGTAGAGTTATTCGGCCGGCGCGCGCGCATCGGCGACGCTGACGAAGGCACCGCGGCAATTTCACCGTTGACCCGACAGAGTTCGAGCGCTGTCTTTGCAAACTCATACCAGGTACAGGAACCGCCATTCGCTGAATGAACCACACCGGTGGTTCCGACAGTCATTAGGTGCCCCATCGCTTCGGCGGCATCGCGCGTGTAGGTCGGCGACATGCGAATATCGTCGACAACCTTGAGGGCTTCGCCCCTTCTTGCCTTGGCAAGAATCGTCTCAATAAAATTGCCGCCCTTGCCGCGGGCGCCGGATTTACCGAACAGGCTTGCCATTCGAACGATCAGCCAACGTTGACTAGCTTGGCGTACAAGCTGTTCGCCGGCGAGCTTTGATGTGCCGTACACGTTGACCGGGTTGGTTTGATCCGATTCAACGTAGGGAGTTTCCTTTTCACCATCGAAGACGTAATCAGTACTGATGTAAACACAGCAGGCGTCAATTTCGGCGCAGGCGCGGGCAATGTTGAGAGCGCCAATGGCATTGACCGCGAAGGCTTCGGTCGCATGATCCTCGCAATCATCGACCCGAACGAAAGCGGCACTGTTGATCACATATTGCGCTCGGCACTGAAGCACGGTGCGGCGTACCGCATCAGCATCCGTGCAATCGGCCATCTCATGAGTCAGTGGAACGACCTCGAACGAGCCGGAGTTGCGCAAGACGTCGACTAGGTCCGAGCCCAATTGCCCCGTGCTGCCGAAGATCAACGCCTTATTCATCACGCGGTTTGGCCCCAGGCCTGCGAATAGACCGAATCGTAGTACTTGCGATATTCGCCCGATGTAACATGGGCAATCCAATCCGCATGTTCGAGATACCAATTGACGGTCTGCTTCAGTCCACGGTCGAACTCCATGTGCGGCTGCCAGCCGATTGCGTTACGCACTCGCGCGGTCTCGATCGCATAACGTCGATCATGGCCTGGGCGATCGGTGACAAAGCGAATACGCTCTTTCAGTTTGGCGGAATCGAGTCCCTTACGTTCGGCGATCGCCGCGCAGATCGCTTCGACAACATCGAGATTAGTGCGCTCCTCGCTGGTGCCGATATTATAAATCGAACCGACCTGCCCCTTTTCCAAGACCGCTAAGATCGCTCGACAATTGTCCTCAACATAAAGCCAGTCTCGAATTTGCTTGCCATCGCCGTAGATCGGCAACTCCATGCCGTTGAGCCCATTGCGAATGAGTAAGGGGATTAACTTCTCGGGGAACTGATACGGCCCGTAGTTGTTGGAGCTGCGCGTGACCAAAACGGGGATACCGTAAGTGCGCCGGTAAGAAAAGCACAAGAGGTCGGCAGCCGCCTTGGTCGCCGCGTAGGGACTGCTCGGCGCTAAGGCTGCATCTTCGTTAGATGACCCTTTAGCTTCTCTGTCGCCATAAACTTCATCGGTTGAAATATGCAGAAACCTTTCAACCGGATGAGTTCGGCTCGCTTCAAGCAGGCTTTGCGTGCCAGCAATGTTGGTGTCGATAAATGGCGCAGCATCGAGAATACTGCGGTCGACATGCGACTCGGCGGCAAAATTCACGATCGCCCAAGGCCTCTCCTCTTGAAGAATCCTTTCGACGCAGGCTCGATCACCGATGTCGCCGTGCACAAAGCGCAAGCGCTCGCTTGACACATCGGCCAAGTTTTCCAAGTTGCCGGCGTAGGTAAGCTTGTCGAGGTTGATGACCCGCCAACCTGGCTCGGCACAAAGCAGCCGAACAAAGTTACTGCCGATAAAACCGCAGCCACCGGTCACCAATATAGATTTCATGCCAACCGCTATTTACCCGTTCAATCCAACGCCAACGTAACAAAAGTTATTATCAGCATCCTTAAGACAGGGCCAGAGAAGATCTCGCTGGGAAAGCCGTGGGCAATCAATTGGCCAATCGATTGCCAAATCAGGATCGTCCCAGCGGATGCCAGCCTCACACTCTGGCGCGTACTCCGCTGTGGTCATGTAAGAAACTTCCGCGTCGTCGCTGATCACGCAGAAACCATGAGCAAAGCCGGCCGGCACATATAGCATTCGCTTGTTCTCGGAGGAAAGCTCGATGATAACTGATCTACCATATGTCGGCGCCCCCTGCCGAATATCCACGGCAACGTCAAATATTGCACCTGCGAGGGCATGAACGAGTTTTCCCTGGGCTTGAGGCTGCTTTTGATAATGCAGGCCGCGGAGAATTCCCTTGGGTGATTTAGACCGGTTCACTTGCACGAAAATCTCACCGATCCCCAGCGCGGCAAATTCAGAGCGTTTGTAAGTTTCCATGAAAAAACCACGCTCATCCGGGAAGACGCGAGGTTCGATAATTACCACTTCAGGAATCTCTGTTTTGACAAAACGAAAAGGCATTAGAGCAAGACTTCCGAATCATCGCCGATCATTAGTCTGTAAGCCTGATGATTTGTTTGATCTTTGACGACCGCTGAGTTTTTACCGATAAGGCTATCTTCCAAACGGTCGACCCATTCGATGCGCGCCTGCTCCAACAAAACGCAATGTTCCAATACAGACGAAATGATTCGGCATCCCGCACCGATCGAAGTAAACGGACCGACGAAGGAATTCTCGACGACGACGTTGTTCCCGATGACCACCGGTCCACGGACCGTGCTGTTGACGACTCTACTACCCGTACCTAATTGAACCCGGCCGGTCACCTGACTTTGGCCGTCGATCTCACCGTCAATTCTTCGTTTGACCCACTCATCGAGCACCACCGTGTTGGCGGTCAATAAGTCATCTTTCTTTCCGGTATCGAGCCACCAAGCGTCAACTTGATCGCTCGTGACTTCCCTGCCGTCATTGAGAAGCACCTGGATCGCATCGGTGATTTCCAGCTCGCCGCGCCAGGAGGGCGTGATCCGGTCGATCGCATCGTGGATCACCGGAGTAAAAAAATAGATGCCCACCAACGCGAGGTTCGACTTTGGATTTTTAGGTTTTTCAACCAAGCGCGCCACACGCTTGTTACCATCGATCTCGGCGATTCCGAAACTGGAGGGGTTATCAACTTCCTTGAGTAAGATTGACGCGGACGCTTCGGAAACCTGAAACTTTTCCCGGTAGACACCTATGCCGGACCCGATCAAATTATCGCCTAGATACATAACAAAAGAGTCGGAGCTTAGATAAGGCTGGGCTATTTTTACCGCGTGGGCGAGACCGAGAGGTTCACTCTGCTGAATATATTCAACGTGCATGTCCCACGAGCGGCCGTTACCGACAGCTTCTCGTATCGCGTTACCGGTTTCCGGCGAAATCACGATGCCAACCTCTTTGATCCCGGCGTTCTTGAGATTATCCAAAACGTGAAAAAGAATCGGGCGGTTGGCCACCGGCACCAGTTGTTTGGCAGCGGTATGAGTTAGGGGACGGAGCCGCGTTCCGCGGCCGCCACTTAGAACCAAACCTTTTAAATTCGCTTTCACTTCGAATTACTCTTTCTGACCAATAATCACTGCAACAGCCAACAATGGCTACTAATAGCATGAAAACGACAACTGATAAACTTTATGTTTATGAGACTTTGGTTCCTCCCGGCAACGTTGTTCAATCAGACAGGAGAAAATGGGTAAGCTTCCGCCATTGCTGCATCGCCAGCGCTTTTCACCAGGCCCTTTTGGTGAAATCTTGGAACACAAACTGTACCTAACAGGCCGGCGGCCTAAGGTGCCGTGACACTACTTGGCAGTGCACGGCACCGCCATGGCAATTATGGCTCACTGAGCGCAACAGAACTGGCCAAAATTACCTCTACCGACGCGTCAAATGACATCCGAGATACTTAGTGGCAAAAAGCATTCCAAACGAGCGAAATTAAAATACTCTTCAGAGGCTTACGAATCGCTGGTATGAATCGAATCAGCATGGGTTCGGTGCCAGAGTTCAAGCATCATAAAGTTCCAAATATGTGAGGCAAAATAGCCGCTTTGCTCCTCATCGTGGGCTTTCAACAAGCGCTCCAGAGCCGACCGCTGGAAATAACCACGTTGACGCGGGCGCGAATCCAACAACAAAGAACGAGCGAGATCTCTGAAGCCGGAATGGCTCCTAAGCCAATCACCCGTCGGCAATCCAAAGCCGTGTTTCTTCTTGGTGAGAATTTGTTCGGGCAGAAAATTCGCGAAGGCTTTTTTGAAAATATAGCGCTTCGCCCAACCTTTGACCTTCAAGCCAGCCGGGATCTTACCAGAGGCGACTCCAACGCGTGGGTCGAGATAGGGATAGCGAACTTCGACACCCTGGGTTTCAGCCATACGGTTGACTTTAAAAAGGTCATTGTCGGAAACAGCGAGTTTAAGATCCACGTAAAGTAGGCGATTGAGCGGGCTAATCTCACCCGCTCTGAGATAGTGTTGGCGCGCAACATCAATCGGAAAGTCATGTTCCAATGACGCCCTGAAATCGTCGGTCAAGAACTCGGCGGCGTGATCGCGATAATAGAGCTGGTAAGCAAAGAAACGATCCACCGCGGGCAGGTTTGCTTTGCGTACGTAATTTTTTACCTTGTGCCAGGGATAGAAGTCGGGCGTTGTATCCACCGCGTAATCGAGCGCACGCCTTAACGACCCGGGCACCTGATGATAAATTAAGAAGAGCTTCTCGGTGATGTAACGCTCATTGCCGCCGAAAAGTTCATCGCCACCATCGCCCGCAAACATGACTCTCACTCCGGCATCCTTGGCCATCTTTACGCAGAAATAAGTCGGGATCGCCGAACTGTTACCGAAAGGCTCATCGTAAGCCTCAGCCAGTTTCGACATCGCATCGAGTGCTTCGTTCGGCCGGACAATATATTCGTGAGGGATACTGTTGAAATGTTTCGCCGCGATCCTGGCGTAATGAATTTCGTTGTAGGCTTCCTCGTCAAAACCCACCGAAAATGAGTTCGTTGGCTGCGGACCGAATTTGGCCATAAGCCCGACCAGCGTGCTGCTATCCGTGCCGCCGCTCAAGAACGCACCTACTTCTGCCGCACCCACCGACCCTGCACTTAATGCGAACTGAACAGAATTTTCCAACGATTCACGTAACAGATCGGCGGCCGCCGATTCACCGAGGTTTCGATCCTCGACGTACGCCATATCCCAGTATCGGCGCACCCTGCTCCGACGGTTGGCCCATTCCAAGATCTGACCGGGCTCCAAGCGTTGAATGTTCTTGAAAATGGTGAAGGGCGCAGGAATAAACGAATGATTGAGATAGAAATACAAACTGTTGGGCTGGATGATCTTGGCTATATCCAGTGCCCGAGCAAAGGCGGAAATGTCGGGTGCAAAAGCGATTCGCTGATTAACCAACCCATAGTAGATCGGTTGAGTACCAAAATGATCCGTGGCAAGCAGCAAGTTTTGATGCTCAGAATCCCAGAGCACCAGCGCGAAAGCGCCACGGAGATACTTGACGAATTCACTTCCCTTCTGTCTGTATAGATCGATGATAGCGGTGCCGTGGGAGTCGCGATTGCCCGGAGGGATCGTGCTAGTCCCAACGCCATCGGGCGCGGCAAAGCCATTTAAGAAAAGGCGAACTCCACGACTAACGAAAGACTCGTTCCAACCTTGCCAGCTCCAGGGAAGAACGTCGCCTTCGCACAGACCTGGTGTTTTCTCGTTAAGATTTTTCGCTGTAGCGTGAGTCACAATCGGATCCTTCCGAAGCGTCAAGTTTTTTTTGTGGCGCTGAGACCTACAAGCATGGAGTGAAATTGACCGGAAGACATTAGCGATGCCCGATCGAAATATCCGCGTTGATGATTGGGTTCAGCTCGCTGATCGGCGCGGACGTTAAAAGTCGATCCAATTTGGCGCCGACAAGCTCCCAGTTGTAGCATTGATTCATCTTGTTCCAGGCCTTTTTCGTCACCGTCTTGCGCAGTTCCGAATCGCTTAAGATCCGGATGATCTGGTTAGCGAACTCTTCCGCAGTCGCGCCGATCAAAACTTCTTCACCGTCGCGAACTTCTATGCCCTCGACCGCCGGCGGGGTCGCGACGACTGGAACACCCACCGCCATCGCCTCCAAGACTTTGTTCTGTACTCCACGAGCGATCCGCATCGGAGCCACGCTCACATCGGCGCGGACTAGATAGGCTCGCACGTCGTCAACCTCCCCTACCACGCGCACACCTTCGATCTGGTCTAAGCACCGCACCGATTTGGGTGGACGGCGACCAACGACTTCAAAGACCGATCGAGAGAATTTTTGCCGGACTAAGGGAAAGATATCCTGGGCAAAATGGCGAACCGCGTCGATATTCGGCGAGTAATCCATGGTGCCAACGAAAATCAGCTTTTCTCCTTCCGCCTGACTTCCACGATCAGCTCCCGCCAGGTGATACGGGATTTGCTCCAATGGGAGCCGCCGCAGTTCTAAGTCCGTTCCATTGGAAAGAAAATCAATGGATCCCTCACCTCCAGTTTTCTTGAACAACTCGGCCTCGGCATGCGAGACAAATAGACTTCGCGTGGCCCACCTAGAGATGGAGATCTCAAATTTGGCAAGACGACTGTGTTCCAGGCGGTATATTAGGGAAAGCGGAAAGCGCGACACTTCGGCTAATTGCCGCCACTTTACGGAGTCGACGTCTACAAAGTCGACGATCTTAGTCCTAGCGTCGATATTTTTCGCATACGACGCGACCGCTGAAGAATAGACAAACACCGCATCGAAGGGAGCGCCGTGCAGGACGTTATCAAGTTCTCGTTGAAACGACTTTGCGCTGTAGAATCCTTCGGTAAAACTTCCGCCTTGCAGCAACGAACGAAGTGCGCGACCCATCGCAAGAGTCCGGTTAAGCCGAACCGGGATCACCCGGCCTCGACACATGGACCTTAGAAACGGCGTATGATTCAGATCTTCGAGATCATCAACCCAATATAACAGGGTCACGTCATGTGATTTCGCGAGATGTGACAGGAGATTGAAGGCGCGGATTTTGTCGCCTTTATTCGGTGGATATGGAGTTCGATGTGCAAGGAACAAAATTCTCATGTTGTTGTAACTTTACGGAATATGTCTAACGATGTGTGGTCCTAGAGATTTGGTCACGGGCAGAGGCAGACCCCGCCAAATGCGAATCGCCCACTGCAGTTTGGGATTCAATGGACTGGTATCTGGAATATCTTGGCCATTCGGCGAATAACTCCAATACGGCAACGGCGTCGGTTCAAACCCCCAATGGCGCTTGAAATTGAATGACCCAGTCCCTTCTTTGCTGCGGCCGAAATCGAAGATCTTGTAACCCTTCGTTGCGCCATAACGCATCAGTTCCCAGTACATAAAATCGTTGGGCGCCAGTTGCAGCCACTCTTTGGACGCGCCGCCGTAGTAAGGCAGAACTTGATCCTTGAAAAAAAACGACATCACGCCAGCAATGACTTTCCCTTGGTGTTCAATCATCAGGACTTTGCATTGATCGCCGAAGACATTGACGAGATTTTGGAAATAGGCGTAGCCGAACACCGGAGTTCCGAGGTTGGTTACGCTTTCGGCATAGATATCGTAGAATTCTCTCAACCGGCTATTATCGAATACCGCTTTTAGGCCATGCTTTTCACCTTGGCGCACCATACGCCGTTGCTTACGCGGAATGCGCGCCAGGTTGGCGTCATCGCTAGCCTCGATTTCGCCTACGAAAGTGACGTAGATATCCTTGCGCGACCACGAAGACGCCGATCCATTGGCATGGGCAGGCACGTCGAATTCGCCTCGGGGATTACCCCGCAGCTCCAGGTAACGCACGTGGTGTTCGCGAGCCAGCCGGGTGGCCTCTTCCAAAAGCATTCGGCCCGCACGCTCATCCGCTGCGACAATCCCACCATAAACGCCAAACGGCATAGCCACTAAACTGCGGCCGAAGAGAAGACTCTTGACCAAAAAAAGCGGCAGGACACCGCGCACGCGCTCCGACTCCTGAACCCAGAGATACATCGGCTCAAAACCGAAGCTTAAGGCAAGGATTCCGCGCCACGCCGAAAGATGAAAAAATGTCCCGGCGGGCTGAGCCATAACGAATTCATCCCAACGCGGGTCTTGGTCTTGGATAATTGTGCACTCCATTGCTTCAGCTCGTTCTCAACTACAGATGGCTTGAGTTTTCTGCGCTGCCGAATCAGTCCAAGGAGAAATTCCCCAAGGCCGGGCCCGGAGCGGCTCTTGGAGTAGAATCTGAACGATTCGCTTAGCCGCTTGACCGTCCCAAAAATGAGGCGGCGCCGGCACCGGCCCGGTACCCTGCAATACACGTGAAAATTCCGCAATGATTTTATCTGGATCGGCGCCGACCAAAACATTCGTGCCATTTTGAAGCGTAACCGGCCTTTCCGTGTTCTCTCTCAAAGTGATGCATTGAACGCCCAGGATCGTGGTTTCCTCCTGAACACCGCCGGAATCGGTCAAGACGACCTTCGCGCGAGAGGTGAGCTGGAGAAAATCTAAATAGCCCAAGGGTGGCACCAAACGAATCCGCACACGAGAATCCCAGGGTTCTGGACCTTCGAGGAAATGATCGACAAAATAATCGCCCAGGTCGGCTTCATGGATCTGCTTCAATGTGCGTGGATGGGCCGGGAAGATGATCGGCATATGCCGTGAGACTTCGAGAAAGGCTTCCAACATCTTGGCAAACTTCCGGCTATTGTCGACATTGGCCGGCCGGTGCAAGGTCAAAATCGCGTAGGGCTTGACCTGCCCACTTTCCAGCAGATGTAGATCGTTGAGAATCGTCGATTCCTGCGCCTTGGTACGATGCCGCAGCAGGCTATCGATCATCACATTGCCGACGAAATGGATCTTGTCGCAGGGTATTCCCTCGCGCTCGAGATTTTGATTAGCGCTCTCCTCGGTCGTAAACAAATAGTCGGAGATCGCGTCGGTGACGATTCGATTTACTTCCTCCGGCATGGTGCGGTCGAAACTGCGCAACCCAGCCTCAACATGGGCAAGCTTGGGAATGAATGCGGTCGCGCCTGCGACTCTGGAGCACCAGGTTTTTTTGGTCACTAACGCACAGGCAAGGGTCGAGTTTACATCGCCGACGACTACGACAATATCGGGACACTCGGCTAACAAGACACTCTCGAAACCCTCCATCACTTTGGCGGTCTGCAGTGAGTGGGAGCCCGAACCCACGCCTAAGAACAGATTGGGCTTCGGTAGGTCAAGGTCGTTAAAGAAAAAATCCGACATGTTCGGATCGTAATGTTGCCCGGTGTGAACCAGCAGGTGTTCGATCGGCGATGTGATCGATTGACGATTGTGCTCTTTGATGGCCTCGCAGACGGCAGCGACTTTCATGAAATTCGGCCGGGCGCCGACCACTGAAATAATCTTAAAGGCCATTTGCCACCTCGTCTGTCGCATCGCACTTGGTCAATGTTGCCTCAACAACTGCAGTCAGCGGCGCCCAGGAAAATTCCTCAAGCAAGCGGGCGAGCTTTTCTTCCGTCGAGTGCAAGTTCTGATAATGGCGAAAGCGCGATCGCCAGGACGCGGCGATGCGCGGCTGCGCCGGGTCGATCTCCCAGGGGTGGAGATAGAACATCGCCGGCTGGGCTTCCTTTTCATTGATGTGGCGGATCGCCCAAGCCGTGAGACCATAGGGTAGCAAGCGGAAATATCCGCCGCCGGAGATCGGCAAATTGGCGCCGTAAATCGAGAGAGTTGATGGCGGAAATTCCACTATGCGCCGACCTTCGCCGAGGGAGCGGTAGTGGGGAAATCGAGGCGCATCAGGAATTCCGTATTGGTCGTGGACCACGGGAAATATACTGGAGTCATATTCAAAACCCGCGTGGTGCAGGATATCCAGCGCCCAAAGCGTACGGGCGGTGACTGAATAACTTGGCGCCCGGTAACACCTGACCGAAGCCCCGATCAACTCCTCCAGTAGCGCTTTCGCGCGATAGATATCATCGCGAAACGCTTGCTCATCCGCGTGTCCAATCATTTGATGGTTATAGCCATGACAACCGATCTCGTGGCCCGCTGATGCGATTTCCTTGACAAGCCCCGGACAATGTTCAGCAACCCAGCCCAAGACAAAGAATGTCGCGCGAATACCGCGCCGGCCAAACATCTCCAGCAAGCGGCGGGTATTGTTCTCGACCCGCAGCGGATATTGGCTCCATTGGTTGGGCAAAATGACGTCCGCGAAAGCCTGCACGTGAAAATAATCCTCGACATCTACGGTAAGCGCATTCATCACATCGCACCTCAGCGCGCTCCCGATCCGAGCATGATGACTTTGAGGCTTTCAAAAATAATTTGTAAGTCGAAAATTGGCGACATATGTTTGATGTAGTACAGGTCGTATTGTAACTTCTCGACGGCGTCCTGCTCGCTATCGCCGTAGCGGTAGCTGATTTGCGCCCAACCCGTAATCCCCGGCTTCACCGAATGGCGCAGATCATAGTAGGGAATGTTTTGTTTCAGTCGCTCGACAAAATAGGCCCGCTCGGGGCGCGGCCCGACGAAACTCATTTCGCCTTTGAGCACATTGATCATTTGCGGTATTTCATCGATTCTGAGCTTTCGAATGATCGCGCCGACGCGGGTCACGCGGGGGTCTCGCTCGGTCGCCCATACCGGCCCGATTTTTGCCTCTGCGTCCTCCGCCATCGAGCGAAATTTGTACAAAACAAAGCGCCGATCGTGTTGTCCGACGCGCTCCTGCCGATAAAAAGCCTCGCCCCGGCTCTCAAGTTTGATGGCGAGCGCTGTCAAAAGAATCAGCGGCGCACTCAAAATCAATCCGACAAACGAAGCGACGACATCGATGGCGCGTTTAGCGGCGAGAATGAGACGATCGCGGCGAAACCCCGCCGAGAGCGCGATCCATTCCGGCGGCAGGTCCGTGACTGCGATCTTGCTCGCCAAGCGTTCGTAAAACGAATGACAATCTTCGATCGGAATTCCCATTGCCTTGACCGCGACCAGATCTTCAAAGTACGACTGCGGGCACGGATCGGCGCCCGCCAATAAGACTCGATCGACGCGGTTAGTCGCGATCAAGCCACTCAAGGATCGAGGCGCGAACATCGGGATCTCAATCTTTTTGGGATTGCCATAAGACAGCGTTACACAACCGGCTTGTTGACCGACGAAACCAACAACGTCCATGCCAAGTTTCTGCCGCAGATAGAGTTCTTCGGCGACCATCTTGCCGATCGAGCGCATACCGACGATTAGCACCTTGACTCGAACTCCGGCTTGTCGGATGGCGCGCATGAAACCCAATCGCCAAAGGTAAAGACAGAAACCCAAAGCGACCATTTCGCTGAGATAGATCGACTTGCCAAATTTGGGAATCGGATAGCTCAGGACCCCGATAACGATGCAGGCGGCGCCCAGGCCGGCGACGAAGCGCTCGAGCATCTCGCGCACGGACAAGCTTTGATCGATGGCGTACAAGTCGCAGTAATAGAACGCGACGACAATCACCAAGGCCATCGCGAATCCGTGCATCGTCGGATTGAACCACCCCTGGTCCGGCAGCAGTCCACCTTCGTCCAACAGCAATCGGACCGCGGCGCTCGCACCGATTACGAGAACGAAATCTCCGAACACCAGCAATAGATCGTGGAGCGTGTAGTATCGGTTGAAGAGCCTCACAATTAACCGTGACCGTTGGAAGAATAGTAGTAGTAGTACTTCGAGCCGAGACCGAGGTCCGCGCCGTTGAGCACGATACCCAAAATCTTGTTGGCGCTAAAAGCGCTCAAGGCCTTGGCCAGATAATCCTTGGGAGTTTTGCGGGCGCGAATAACCATGATCACACCGTCCACTAAGCGACTGAGCACCAAGGGATCTGGCGTAGCTAACACCGGCGGTGAATCGATAATCACCATGTGGCCGGGGAATTCCGCATGAACGTCTTCGATCAATCGCCGCATTTTCTCTTTCGCCAATAATTCCGAAGCGAATCGAGTCGGCTTCCCGGCCGGGATAAAGCGGAGCCCATTGACATGAGTATCGCGCACGAGACTTTTTACATTGCCGCTGGAGTTGGAAGTGAGAAATTCGGTAAGACCTTGGACCCCGTCGTAATTGAAGTAGCGATGGACGCTAGGGGCGCGCAAATCGGCATCGATTAAGATGACCTTCTCTTCATACTCCAAGGCGATGGCCGCCGCCAAATTGACCGACACCGTGGTTTTGCCGTCCCGTTTAACCGGACTGGTGACCGCAATGGTGCGTATTCCGGCCTCAGTGCGCAGTCGCTTGAGCTGCTCACGCAAAATCTTGTATTGCTCGGAGATCGCCGACTCCTCTTCTAACACGACGATGGGATGGGTCTCGTAGCGACGCAGATCCCAACCAAAAAACAGCTCTTGGAGCCGCTCGCGCCACGACTGGGGTGCGCCGATCGACTTCGGCAGGTGCACTCGGTCATCGTTATGTTTGCCGTTTTGCTCCGCCGGCCATTCGCTCCTAGGAAAAGCGTCTGCCACGATCGCCGCCTCATGAGCGACATGAACCGAGTCTTTTGACGGGCTCTCGGCTTGCCGCTCCCGCTCATGACTCGCCTTGGTTAACGCTTCAAAGACCCTGCTCATGCGCAAATACTCCTAACCAGTTATGTTCGGCACCGTCGACCCGTCGGGCGAAAACTCTTCCCCTCGTTCTAATCGCTCCCGCGACGCAACCGCAATCATCACGCGAAAGTCCCACGATCGGCCAATTGCAGCACAATCAATTAACGGAAGGTGTCAGGCCTATTGTAGAATCCCGACACCGCCAGATATGCCCTTGCGAAATCTATCCCGGCTCGATGGGTCAAAAATTTCCCGGCTTATTGAATCAATCAAGTTGACAACCTTGTCGCTCGGAAAACGATCCATTGAAGCGCCGAAGTGCTTAACCTGTTCGGACAAAATGATTTTGCCCATGGGACCCATGGCATCGATGAGCGCCTCACGAAGGGACACAAGAAAGCTTTCCGGCACAGTTGCATGAGACACAGTTCCATTCGACGGCTCGGCACTGCTCGGAGCACGAGTTTCCCGAACCGGCTGCGGAATCGGCGCAGATTTGGCGACTTCGACGCGCGCGGGCTCCCGAGTTTCTACCTGAGGTGATGGTAAGTCGCGCCGAACCAACAGGGGCTTAGATGCGCCATTTGAGAGACACAGATCGTCGGCCACTTCTTGAATGAGACGCGCTTCGATCTCCTTTTCCTCTAAGGCGTAAGCAGAGATCATCGCGTTGTCACAGATGACGTTGATCAGCCTTGGTATCCCATTGGAGTAATGATGGACCGCTTCCACCGCTTTGGTCACAAAGATTTCTGGCGATGCACCAGCGCACTTTAAGCGGTTGGCGATATACTCCTGGCACTCACTGAGTGAAAGTGAACGAAGATGATGCCGCAGCGTGATCCGCTGTTTCAATTGCCGCAGCTGCGGAGTATTCAAGCGATCGTTAAGCTCCGGCTGGCCGACCAACAAGATTTGCAACAGCTTATCCTTGGTCGTCTCGAAATTGGATAACAACCGCACGCTCTCCAGCACCTCCGGCGAGAGGTTTTGCGCCTCATCGATGATTAAAGCCGCGTTTTGGCCGTGGCGATATTCTTGAAGCAAAAATTCATTGAGCAAATAAACATAATCATGAGCGTCTTTAAGTCCCTGCAGAGGCTCGATGAGCTTGAACTCTTCACAAACATAACGCAGCAAATCGATCGGGCTCGCGATCGCACTAAAGATCAGCGCGGTCTTCGTGCCTTGACCGAGCTGACCCAGCAGCGCTTGGAGCAAAGTTGTTTTCCCGGTTCCAACTTCGCCGGTTAGCACGATAAAGCCGCGGCGGGCATCAATACCGTAACGAAGCTGTGCCAAGCCTTCCTGATGACTGGCGCTCTCGAACAGAAAGCTCGGGTCGGGAGTGATATTGAATGGGGCTTCTTTGAGCCCAAAGTATGAGCTATAAACGGGCAGCATAAATTTCTTAAAAGAACCTCGCGCCGAAAAGTCTAATCAAAACGAGACCGACGAGAAGTACGCCTAGCGTCGACACTCCCAATAACCCCTGGGCTCGACGACGTTCCAGCACGGCGCCCCGCGTAGCAATGGCCGGAATCGTCGCTAGGATCGGCAAGTCGACGAAGCTGGCGAGGTCATCGCCATTCTTGAACGAACGATCTAACAGATCCCATATGAACGCCAAGGCGAGCCCACCAATCATGCCCGCAGCCAAACCGCCAAGGAGAATCAGCGGCCGATTGGGTTTTAGCGGAGCAAGCGGTAAATTCGCGGGATCGACGACCTGGAACTGTTCACCTTTCTGTTTTTTCTCCAGATTCTCGGACAATTGTGAGTCTAAACCTTTGGCGAGTAGATCCTGATACTTTCTCAGCGTGATATCGTAGGTCCTGGTAACTTTCTTGAGTTCGATTCCGCGCAACGGAGTGTTCTCAACCCGTTTTTGATGTATCGCGATGGCATTTCTCAACTCACCATTGGATATTTCAATCGCCTTGATGGAAGCCTTCAGACTCTCGATTTGTTCTTGGATGATTTGCTTGAGCGGATTCTCCGCCGATGGCGGGGCGCTGCCAGATTTCTTAGCTTTTACTTTTTCGGCCTCCAATTCACTTTCCAAGCTGGCGATCTCCGCTCTGAGCCGCAGCACATCAGGATGCCGTTCGCTGTAACGAACTAGCAAACTGTCCAATTCTTTCATCCGAATTTGCACTTTTTGATTAGCCGGTAAATTTATTTTAACTTCACTCTCGCCGTTCTTTTGGGTAACGATGATCGGGGCGCTCGCCTCTAGCAACTGTTTCTGCAGGCTTCCTAATCTTTCCTGCATCGACGTGACATTCGCCATGTTGCCTTTGAGTTCAGCGCGAAGCTGTTCAACCGTTCGCAAATTGGCATCCAATTGATCGGGCAACTCGAAGCGATTGTCGACTTTATAATGGGTGACTAAGGCCTCTTGCTCTTCCAGCTCCTTGCGCAATCTTTCGGTCTCGGAGTTGATGAAATTGGTGGTGCCGATCGCCTGCTGCTCGCGCACTTGCAAATTCTGCTCAATAAATAACGACGCCAACCGATTGGCTACTTTCATTGCGGTTTCCGGGTTGCCCGAATCATAAGAAATTTGAAAGGCGTCGTTGCGGCGAATATCGAGGCGGATATTGCTACGAAACATGCCGACTCGATCTTCCATGGTCATAGCGCTACCGCCGGGAAAGAGACCGAACTCCTTAATGATGCTTTCCAGTCGGGTTCGGCTCATGATTTCCTGAGTGATAGAATTGATGCGATCCGACACGCTTGAAGACATGATGGGCACAATGCTACCCGGGATTCTCTGCGGCGTGATCAATATCAACGTGCTTGACCGGTAGACGTTGGGCAACGTCGCCGCCAAGTACGCCGCCAACAAGAACACGACCAGACTGGCGGCAAATACTATTGCCTTGTGGCGGTAAAAACCCGAAAACAGTTTTGAAAAATCTAAATCGCCTGTGGGATTCACTTAACGCCTCCAACCATTTCTCATCCCTCACGTAGCATGTTAAATTTTACGGAATAATGACTCGATCCCCCGGTCGGAGTAGGAGATCCTGCTTCAAGTCACCTTTGATGATCGCGTCGTAATCGACGACATACTCGGTGATCTTAACGCCGTCGCGCCGGACGATCCGAATGTTGCTGCGATCGGCAAAGATCCCCAATCCGCCCATTCGAGTGATCAATTGGAGAATAGACTCGTTGCCTTTCAACGGGAAAGCACCGTTACGGCCGGTACCCGAGCCGATTAGAAAGACCTCGGCTGATGAAATTCCACCGACACTGATTGTGACAAAGGGATCCGTCGTGAATTCCTTATATTTCTGTTCCAGAAGCTTCCTTAGTAAACCTGTGGTCAAGCCAACAACTTGAATTTCATTAATTAAGGGAAGCGTAACGAAACCATCGGGCCGAACCGTTACGCTGCCCGACAGTGTGGGTTCTTTCCAAACTTGAACGGAGAATGAATCCCCCGGACCGATGACATAAAACTCTTCCGGCGGCTTTGAAGGGTCAGGGGTATCTTGGGCAATTCGGTACTCCTGAATGCGCAAATCCTTCGTCGCACAACTAGCTAAAAACACGGCCAATAACAGTGGAATTGGGGCAACTCGCTTAGCCATAGGACCGTTCAACTCCGATCTTGAAAATCGTTAGAATTTTGACTACCGAAAGGCGTTACTCGCATGATTATGCATCTAGATGACGTTGCTCTTTCTTAATTGCATCAGAATAAAGCAACATCCATACCAGACTTAGCTGTAAGGATGGATTACATTGGACTGGATAAAACTGGAAAGCCGCAAGCAAAATTTTAGACTTTACGATCAGATAGGCTGATATGTAAATTGCCCTAACAACCGATCGGTGAGTTTAAAAGGGCACACTCGCCCTGGTGAAATCATGACAGAAAGTTTTGCCGGAAGAACTAAAAAAACCAGAGGAAACCGTAATGCAACTTGCGGCTGCAGGGCGGAGGTTACTCGAATTGAACCCGATCGCTGCGCACGCGGTTTTGGACGACTGGAAGTTACAATGGATGGAAAGTAGTAGTTATTGAGTCAGCTCAATTGGTGCTGGAGCTTGCAGGTTGACTCGATGGAGTTGAGGAAGCGGGAGCGACAGGGAAAGGAGTCCTGAGAGTTGGCGCCCCCCCAGTGAATGGCTCTGATCTCGCAAGGCCCGTATTCGGCCAAATGTCGAATCGCGTAGTAAAGCTCAGAAATACGTTGGAAGAATTCACCGTCCCTCGCGTCAATAGGTCTGTGTTGCTAGCTCCTGCACCGCTGTACGTCGCACGGTACGAATACGACAAACTTGACGAGAGCCAGGAGTTTATCAAATATTGAATCCCTGCAGACACCTGCAAGGTTTTGAAATTTACGTCCTCGGTGTCGAAATATGAAAAATTGCTACTAGCAGTCCCGGTAACCCGCTCAGCCAATTGAATCGTAAAGTTCGCGAATAAATTTGTCGTATCCGACACGCCAGAGATGCCGAAACTCGGCGTTAGCCCCTTTCGGAGACCCCCCGAAAGAGAAGCTGTCTCCCAAAGCTTCGTGACCGTGATCGCAGTGTTGTTTGCGACTCTTGGACCGCTGTTACTGGTATTGATCGATAATCCCGTGCTCCCAGCAAGACTTAAAGTTGGAGTTATTTGGATCTTATAGACTTGACTCGTAAAATAATCGTCGCCAAAATCGAAGTCATGAATCACGCCGTTCTCTCCGTTGCGTGGATTAATGAATGAAACTGAGTAGCCTGCGTGGAGGTTATGCTCTTGTTTCCAGTTGTAAATTCCCCGTATTGAAAACGTCTGCGACAGGTCGCTTCCTCCCTGAGTGATAAATTTGGCATAGGTATTCGAATAACCCCCGCTCATGCTAATATCAGGACGATAACGGAAGTTTCCCTGAAACGCGAAGTTATTGCTCAATTGTTGTCCGCCTGAGGTGAAATCCTTTAAATTTTGCGACGCAGAGTTAGGTACGGCGCCCCCCTGGGGAAATGGGGTCGTTGGCGTTAGCGGCAATTGGTTCCCCGCTCCCACCAAACCAGTCAGCCGGGTGTCCCCTTGCCGTTGAAAACTTTCTGAGAAACTAAAAGTGAGTCTTGGGGAGTATTGAAATGTGTAACCGCCGTTTACGGAAGAATTGTCATTGAAACCGAAGTTGTTAAGTTCGCTGTGCTGCGCATAGATTTGACCGCTAGGGCTAATGTTAAGATTGAGGGTTGGCGCCGCCTGTCCGACGGGAGCGTAATAGAGCGATAACGTCGGCGTAATCACCGTCACAAAGTCAGACTCTTTGTTCTTTGAGAAAAAGATGTTGTCGCTGTACTCCTCGCCTACGGATAGAGAAAACTGACTTGCAAATGCAGCCCAAACATCGCTCGGCTGCAGCAGGAGAGTACAAAATACCGCAAGGATAGCGCATTCACCCCAGATCTTTGAACGATTCCTTGTGCAGCCCATGCCTCCTCATCTTTCTGTAGAGAGTCTTGTTGTCTACCTGGGCCTCGACCGCGGTCAGGGAGATACCGCCCTTATGCTTGATCAAAAGGCTTCGCAGGTATTCCTTCTCGCTTCGATGGAGCCACTCTTTGAGTGTCGGGTTTTCTTCTCCGTTGAGCGCATAGTAATGATCGACCACCCTTTGTGGTGCTGCAGGTAAGTCCACTTCTTCAATTATGTCGCCAACGCATTTTATGATCGCGCGCTCGAGAATATTTTCAAGCTCGCGGATATTTCCTGGCCAATGGTAAGCTAACATCTGATCGATCACCTGGGGCTTGACCTGCTTAATTTTCTTTTCTTGAGCCACGGGATGCTTGTTCAAGATATGGTTAATCAGCACCGGTAAATCTTCCAGACGGTCGCGTAGAGGTGGTAATTGTAACGGAATGATGTTGATCCGATAGTAGAAATCTTCCCGTAAAGTCCCCCGCGCCAAACAAATGGTCAGGTCGACGTTCGTCGCCGCCACAACGCGCATATCAACTTTGACCTTGCGGTTGCCGCCCAATCGTTCCACTTCACGTTCTTGCAGTACGCGCAAGAGTTTGACCTGCATTGGCGGTGAAATTGTCTCAATCTCGTCAAGAAATAACGTGCCGCCATCCGCCGTCTCGATTTTCCCTGCTCGGCTCTGGACAGCGCCGGTAAAGGCGCCTTTTTCATAACCGAACAACTCGCTCTCAAGCAGGGTGTCGGGAAAAGCTCCGCAATTGATCGCAACAAACTGCTTGGTTTTACGTCGGCTGAGGCTATGGATCGCACGCGCAACGAGTTCTTTACCAGTCCCGGTTTCGCCGGTAATCATGACCCCCGAATCCGTTTCCGCCAACGACCGAATCAACTCAAAAACCTTAAGCATCTTAGGGCTTTTACTAAGAATATTTTCGAGGTTGTGTTCGACCTGGACGCGCAGTTCTCTAACCTCATCCAATAGACGTTTTCTCTCAATCAACTTCTCACTTACGAGCCGAATCGCTTCGGGTTGAAAGGGTTTGGTAATATAGTCACTTGCACCGATCTTCATCGCCTCGACGGCTTGCTTAATGTTACCGAAAGCGGTGATCAGAATCACATCGACGTCGGGATGTTTTTCTCGAACGTGGCGCGCCAACTGGAATCCGTCCATGCCCGGCATCTTGACATCGGACACCACGATCGCGAATCTTTCTTCCGCCAATTTTGCAATGCCCTCCTCACCGCAAGCCGCGGTCGTGACACCGTAACCTTCTTGCTCATAGAACTGCGCGAGTTGCTCCCGCAGTCGATCATGGTCTTCTACGATTAAAACATTGTACATAAACCACCCACGTTCTCTGCACCAATCACACTACCGATCGGGAGTTTGGGAGGATCCTGTTGGCTGGAAGTGTGATGTTAACCCGAGCACCTTGCCCCGCGACGCTGACTATCCGCAATATGCCGCCATGCTGTTCGATAATTCGCGACGCCATGCTCAGCCCAAGGCCGCTTCGATCGCGGCGGGAAGTAAAGAATGGAGCGACCGCTCGTGTTAAGACCTCTTCATCCATGCCGCAACCTGTATCAGCAATGACGATTTGCGCAGACAATTCAGAGTCGGGTCGATACCGCTCGCAACTTGCCGTAACGGTAACGTCGCCTCCGGCAGTTGTGGCGTCGAGAGCGTTTTGAAGGATTGCGGTAAATCCAATCTCCAGCAGAAAGGGATCGCCAAGCACCATTGCACCACTGAAGTAGACATCCACGAGATTCTTGAGAGAAACGCCTTTCTCGGCAAAAGCCGGAACCATCGCCTCCACCACAGTTTTTAGAATTTCACTCAATTCGAATTCTGACTGACAACTCGGCCCCTGAGCGTAGTTCAAAAATGTCCGGGTAAACTCAATAGTCTCATCTAACGCGTGCTGGAGAGCATCAATATCACCGGCAGCGATTCCGCTTCGGCGCAGGTTTCCCATCAGAAGATTGATCAACTGAAAGTGATTTCCTATCTTGTGGACAAATTGCGGAATGATCGTGGGCTCAATGTCTTGAGTGCAAATTTCCTTCGGCAGAGGAACCATACAGCCGCGAACTACCTCACCCCTCTCCGTTGTTGCTCTCCTAAAGCTATGCGACACCCAAACGGGTAAGCGGCGCTGATCGAGGATTCTATGGGTTGCCGATGCTGTTTGTCCTGGCGTCAACCCCTCAAGCATTGAGATCAGGGAGGCTCGGTCGTCGGGAAATAGCCTGCTCCCCCAAAGGTCCCGCCCACCAAGCAGCGCCTGAGGGTCTGTTCCAATCAGCCGGAAAGCATTTGAGGTGATAAGGGTGACCGACAAACCTCCATCGCATTCGTACAGAACGCCGGGAACTTCGGCCAAGAACTGTTCTAAATTATCGCCAGAACCGATAAAAGCTGATTGAAGGGCCGGCTTTGGGTGCGGCAAGTTCGAACGACTATCGCCGACATGGTTAGCGGCCGGCGCCCGGGCCGTGACTCTAGCCAACGATGCAACCTCCGGTTTTAACCAACCGCCGTGCAATCAAAATCATATCTGGCATTTTTGCCACATCTTGGACGGCAATTCAAGAAAATTGTTCATCCACTAGACACTCTTCAAAGCCGTCTTCGACAACATCAATGAAACTTTAACATTTCAAAATTGAAAGAGAATTTACGTTAAGGCGAAGTAGCTCACCGAGAACTTCCAGCAAGTTCTTGTAAGCACACTTTAGATTCCGCAAGTGATACTCAGGCAGCCCAATCAAACCAGTCACAGCAGGCGGGGATACGGTGATTTTGCATTGTCAGCCCCGATGATGAGCGTATCAAGAAACAACTTGGAACCGTCGACAAAGTGCTTTTTAAGGTCGCTACACAGCAATGGCCTACCTCCGGGGCGAATTTCTCGGCTGAAGGTCGGGCAAATATACCTAGCGGAAGAGCATGACGAAGCCGTCGATGTTACGAATTCCCTCGCAAAATTAGTGGTATGTGTTTTGCAGTTACAAATATAGTTTTCCACAATTTAGATCAGATGAACTGGCCCTTGACCCCGAATGCGATAATCTTTGTAAATTTGCTACTATTGTGCTGCCTATTCATTTATTTGGCAAGCAAGATCAGGCACCACCCGAGCGTTTTATTTTTCGAGATCAGCCTCGTCCCAATTATCATATTTACCTTCGGCCATTACCTTTTCAACGCAGTGAGCGATTCAGCCAGCGGAGCGACTCTAATCGTGTTCGGCGTCATTCTCACACCAATCACTTTAGTGCCGCTGAGCCACTACTTGGGCCGTGCCTTCGCCGCGCGGTATCGGCCATTTTGGATTGCATTCTATGTTGTGCAAGCGGCTCTGTTGGCACTTCTCACCCACGCGCTGATCGCAGGCCAGGTCGTGGAATGGGTTACCGGTATCTTAGAGCAGCCGATCATCATCATCGCCCAAGGCTGGCGGCATTATTTCTTGAATATCATCGCATCCAACGTTGTCGCTCTGCTCTACCTCGACAAAACACTTCAGCATGCCGCGGAGTCACCGAGGGAAAAGCTCAAGTTCGTGTTCGTTGGCTATCTCGGGTTTACCGCCTATTTTAGCTATCTCTCGGCCCATATTTTCCTATCCTCCTATATCTCGCAGTCGACGCTGCACTCAGGAGCCGCGGTTATTTTCTGCGCGCTGGTTCTCCTCAGCTATAGCTTTTTTAGATATCCGGTCTGGGAAGTAAAGTTAGGTGTTTCGCGAAACCTGGTTTTTGGCATCCTGTCATCAACTGCGGCAGTTTTTTACCTGATCATTTCCGGGAGCATTCTCGATTTGCTTCGCTGGGCCAGCCCACAGGGAATCGCCGTGCTCCTCCCCTTTGTAACCTTTACCTTGGTCGCAATGTTTCTAGTTCTTTTCATGTCACCGAGTTTTCGCGGTAACATTCGAAATTTTCTGGCCACCAACGTTTTTCGCAACAAGTATGACTACCGTGATTTGTGGATGAAATTCTCGGACAAATCGAGCGGATCCTTGAATATCCGCGAAGTCTTGCCACGTCTCGCAGAGTTGATCGCTGACGCAATGTTCGTCCGCCAGGTCGCGATCTGGCTTCGCTCGCCGAATTCAGGAATCTTTCATCTAGCCTATTGTCACGATCCCCTGTCGTCCGTTGAAGCCGATGCCGCGGTCCTGCGATTTGATTACCGACGCCGCACGGACGATGGCAAATCGCTCTTCAGTGTTCCGACGCCGTGTGACGAGGTAGCCACGAACAAATTTCCCATCGATAAGGTTCCTCAGCTCGCGCAGCTCGGCATCGACCGCGTCGCGCTGGTTGAAAAGGACCACACCGCGCTGGCCCTCTTGGGGATCGGCAGGGAACTTCGCGGTGAAAAGTCCGCACCGGAAGATGAACAACTCTTAACTAGCATCAGCAACCAGCTCGGCAATCTGATATTGACCCACAAGCTTTCCGAGGATCTGCTCCTTTCCAGAGAATGGGATTCGTTTAATCGCTTTGCGTCGTTCATTCTGCATGATTTGAAGAATCTGGCCACTCTTCAAGGCATGACATTGGAGAATGCCAAGCATCTGAGTCACAACCCGGAATTTACCGCTGATGCGTTCGCGACCTTTAACCAGACCACAGATAAGATGATCAGTCTCATCGCTAGCCTCTCGGTTCAAAGAGGCCAATTCTCACTTAAGCAGCAGCCTGTCAATATTCTGGAAATTCTCTTGAGCACCTTCGACGATCTTAAGATCAGCCAGCGTAACGGCGTCAAGGTGAGCACGACCTTTCCACCGATAAGCAAGGCGCCGATAATTTCGGGCGATCCGGAATTACTGCAGAAAGCTTTCACGAATTTATTGCTCAATGCGATCCAAAGCCTGCCCAAAGGCGAAGGCGCGGTGGAAGTCTCGGTATCGGAGGAAAATGGCGGGAAAGTCACCGCCGCAATTCGCGATACTGGCTGCGGCATTCCGCCCGAGCGGCTACAGAATCTTTTTCGGCCGTTTCAAACCACCAAGGAAAAAGGCATGGGCATCGGGCTGTGCCACACCCGATCCATTATTGAAGTGCACGGCGGCCAAATCCGCATTGAGAGCGAGGTCAATGCCGGAACCAAGGTCGAGATCGACTTGCCAACCCTGTGACCAGTCACCCGCGAGAAAGGACACAACGATCGTGAAACCAAAAATTCTACTCGTCGACGACGAGGAAAACATTCTCAAGCAAATGCGTTGGGCGCTTGAGTCCGACTACGAGGTACTCTCGACTTCCAATGAAGGCGAGGCGATGAGCTTATTCGAGCGGGACAAGCCGCCGGTCGTAACGCTTGATCTATCGTTGAATCCGCACAATCCGGCGGATCTCGGCGGCATGCGCCTGTTGGAACAAATGCTCTCGCAGACCCCCACGACCCGAGCCATCATGATTACCGGCAACGACGATGACGCCAATGCCATGCGTGCGGTCCGCTTGGGCGCCCTCGATTACTATGCCAAACCGATTCGCCTCGAAGAGCTAAAAGTGATGATCAAGCGGGCGTTTCATATCCATCAGTTGCAGCAGCGAGTGCAGCAGCAGGATCAAGCCGCGGCGGATGGTTTAAACGGCATCGTCGGCGCGTCCAAAGCGATAAAGGATATTTTTCGGTTTATCCAAAGGGTCGCCGCCTCAGACATTTCCGTTCTAATAAGCGGCGAGAGCGGCACCGGCAAAGAAGTTGCCGCCCACGCGATCCACCAACAAAGCCAGCGCAAAAACAATCCGTTTGTCGTGGTGAACTGCGGTGCGATTCCGGAAAACCTTTTGGAAAGCGAACTGTTCGGCCACGAAAAAGGATCGTTTACCGGCGCCCATGCGCAAAAGCGCGGTAAGTTCGAACTCGCCCACTCCGGCACCTTGTTTCTCGACGAAATCGGCGAGCTCGCGCCCCCCCTGCAAGTCAAGCTGCTGCGATTTCTCCAGGATCGGAAAATCGAACGAGTCGGCAGCACGCAACCGCTAGAGGTCGACGTACGGATCATCGCCGCGACCAACCGAAATCTGCAAAAGGACATGGAGAATCATGTTTTTCGCGAAGATCTCTATTACCGGCTGAAGGTGGTGCCGCTGGACATGCCGCCCTTGCGCGACCGCAAAGAGGACATCATCCCGCTGGCACAGCATTTTCTGAGAAAATTCTGCCAGGAGCACCGCAAGCAACCGATCAGCCTTTCGCCCGAAGCCGAGGGCGCCTTGCTCATGCACCCCTGGCCGGGCAACGTGCGCGAGCTGGAGAATCTCATCAGCCGTTCGGTGGTTCTGAGCCCACGATCGGTGCTTAAACCAAGCGATTTGGGTTTTGCGCTCGATCAGATCCCCACCGACGTCAACTTAAAGTTCGCCCGAAAGGCGATCGAAAAGGATTTCGTCCAGAAAGCGCTGCACCGCAACGGCGGCGTCGTTAGCCGCGCCGCGCGGGAGCTGGGAATCAGCCGGGTGAATCTCTACGAGCTTATAAATAAATACGAAATTCGCGTCCAAGAGTTTAAGACATTGAGAACAGCTGGTAAACTACCACTGAAAAGACGGGAGGCCATCTAACTTGAACACGCTCAAAACCAAACTGGAAAACCGCCAAGCCGTCGCGGCGGTAATTGGACTCGGCTACGTCGGTTTGCCGCTGGCGATGGAAATCGCCGCTGCCGGCTTTAAAGTCTTCGGCATCGATCTGGACCGCAACAAGATCGAGACGCTCAAACAGGGCAAATCCTATATTTTAGACGTCCCCGAGAATATCGTCGCGGCAGCGGTTCACAACGGCAAATTCACTCCAACCGTCGATTTCAGCGCCCTCGCCAACGTGGACACCGTAAGCATTTGCGTGCCCACACCGCTCAGCAAGAGCCGTGACCCGGACATCTCGTTTATCCTTTCGGCTACCGAAGAGATTCGCAAGCATTTACACGCCGGCCAGTTGATCGTCTTGGAAAGCACCACCTATCCGGGAACCACCGACGAGCTGATCGTACCTGAACTTGAATCCACCGGGCTCAAAGTTGGCAGCGATTTTTTCGTCGCCTTCTCGCCGGAAAGAATCGATCCGGGCAACGCTTCTTTCAATACTCACAACACGCCGAAAATCGTCGGCGGCATCACCCCCGAATGCACCGAGTCGGCGCGGCTGTTTTACTCGCAGTTTATCGAGCGCGTCGTGCCGGTCAGCAGCACCAAATGCGCCGAGATGGTCAAGCTCCTGGAAAACACCTTCCGGAGCATCAACATCGGCATGGTCAATGAGCTCGCGCTCATGTGCGACCTGTTGGGCGTCGATGTTTACGAAGTGATCGACGCCGCGGCGACCAAACCGTTCGGTTTTAGCGCGTTCTATCCCGGACCGGGCCTTGGCGGCCACTGCATCCCGATCGATCCGCACTACCTGGCGTGGAAGCTCAAAGCGCTTAACTTTCAGGCGCGCTTCATCGGCCTGGCAGCAGAGATCAACGGCATGATGCCGTCGGTCGTCGCTACCATGGTTGCCGACGGGCTCAACCGCGCGTCAAAAAGCATTCGCGGCTCCAAGATCATGATTCTCGGCGTCGCCTACAAGAAAAATGTCAGCGACTGCCGCGAGTCGCCCGCTCTCGATGTCATGCGCCTGCTGAGCGACAAAGGCGCGATTCTATCCTACAACGACCCCCTCGTGCCGTCGCTGCGGCTCGGCCGCAGCGTGCTCAGTTCCATCGAGGCTTCGCCAGAAGAAATCGCCAAGCATGATTGCGTGATCATTCTCACCGATCACAGCGTTTATGACATTCGAAAGATCGTCGAGGCGGCGAAACTGCTCATCGACACCAGAAACTCGACCAAGGA
>Ga0137437_1000067_pt1 | contig 26248 bp, 27 predicted proteins | sample EasRivERMGT138_2_FD_102332 | JGI IMG/M metagenome (GOLD analysis project Ga0137437, IMG submission 102332) | Soil microbial communities from meander-bound floodplain in the East River, Colorado, USA - East River MetaG ERMGT138_2 | ecosystem: Environmental > Terrestrial > Soil > Floodplain ...
TACGATCACACATGCGAATCAGACGTTTGTGTTTGACGGATATGATGTGGCCTATCACGATGGTGGCAAATTCATTATTGATGGTGGAGTGAGTGGGGCAGCATATACCCTGTTGAATCTAAGTGGCACGGGAGGAATACTAAGGAACTGTATCGTTCAGAATAATGGTGCTAGCGTCGGCACCGGCACGTTTGGTATTACAGGGAGTAGTAGGAACCTAGCTATTGGTTGCATCGCTAGACACCTAAGAGGGCATGGAATAAATGTATCCAGTGTTGAATGCGAGGCTTGGGATTGTAACCAGTCCAACACAGCATTGCAGGGGGGATTCCATCAAGGTAGTCATCTTAGGGCTAATTCTCACCACAATCTTGGTAGTAATAGTATTGGGTTCAGTGCCCCTGGCACTTTAATTGATTGTATTAGTGCTGAGAATGGGTCGCATGGCGCTGCTAATTTTGCTAATGTTCTTACTATTTTCAAAGGGGTTGATTTCTATTTTAATGGTGGTAATGGTATCAATGGTGTGGGTGGTGCCGGTGTAAACATCGAATCCTGTAATTTTGTGAGGAACGGCGCTGCTGCGTTGGCGACAGCCTCCAATGGTGAGGGGGTATTTGCTAATAACGCATTTGGTAGCGGTACGATGGCTAATACTGGCGGCACTGGGTTGACCGGTTCCCCTACGCTTATCGAGATTGGTACTATTACTCTGGCGGCTGATACTACTCCATGGGTGGACCCGGATAATGGTGATTTCCGGGTTAATGGTTCTCAGAATGTTGGTGCTGGGCGTGGTGTGTTCACCAACACCAAAGTCAGTTACACTGGTACTGTCGGTTATCCTGATGTTGGTGCTGCCCAGCATATTGATCTTACTCAAGCTGCTGTTACTGATGTTCGCGATGGGGTCGTTTACGCTAATGGGACGCTCGTGGGGGTATTAACTCTTCCTCCAATAAGTAAAGTAAGAGAATTATTCACATATGGAGCTAACGGTACGGAATTTACTGGAGAAGATGTATTACCTATAGAGGGCGATGTAAGGGACACTGTAAACTATGGGTTCGAGAACGGGGTAGTTTGGGAATTTACAGGATCATTGAATGTGTCGTGCGATTACCCAATAGAAAACGATGTTAGGGAAGGAATTCTATACGCTAGTGGAACAATGACAGGGAATATAGTATTACCTATCCCACCAACCGTATTCATAGGTACTCTGTACGGGGCGAGTGGGTCAGAATTTGTAGGTACTTTTAGCTGCCCGCCGGCCATACTTATCCCACCAGTAGCGACAGCAACAACATCACTATTAAAAAGCGATGTTAGTTCTAAATTTATTCCTGGAGTAGCCAATCAAGGTATCAACCCTTGGACATTGATGGGAATTATTCAAGAATATATAGTTTTAGTAACTTCTCTCGATATACGTTCTGTCCGCTTGTGGCTTAGTTCCACACGTCCTCACTTATCCGGGTCCGACTACTATATCTGGTTCCGCCCATTATCAGATAAGCCCAGCAAGTCTATAGGCCCTGGACGGTGGGGTAACAGGTCAGATTTGCAAATTGAGATTCATGTACTAGCAAGAAATTTTGCGGATACGGCTCAAATTGACGAACGGCGCTCGAAAGCGTTCTATGAATTGTATTGGAAACTTGAACAGGCTTTCCAAGGCAGAAATTTATTCACTAAATACATACTCTCGACTATTACGAGCATTTGGCATCCCCCAGAAGCGGGCAAAGGTGTGGGACCACTCACAATTGAACCGATGTACTTGCAAGATTTGCCCGTACCTGATAAAACACAAAAAGAAGAAGGTACGTTAGAGGCAGCATTCGTTGTGGTTCTACCCGTCGTACTCGCACTAACAGTTCCGTAATAACTATGCGTTTTAAACTAGGTAATCCTATTTTTCCAGAATTCGATTTTTATCTACTTTTCCCCACGGAAGGGATAGAAAGAGATATTAACGCTATAGGCCCGATTAAGTTAATTAACGCCGGATATGACTGGCCTAGAATAGCTTATGATTATAGAGGATGGACAGACAGTATAAATCATCTTTGGTGGCCGCATGGTGCAGACGATTTTTCCAGTATTATACTGTTACTCGATGACATTCGTGCGGAATTAGTTAGACAAAATATACTCGCACAAGTAGCAGATACGGCAAGTGGTGTATCTCCACGTCCTAGCTTAGTTCTTTCCGCTATTATGTCTCCGGCAGAAGCAGCAACCATAGCAGAAACGTATATACCGGGCGACTACGATCCTGCCCCTACAAGTACAACCGAAGTTCCTTTAATTGAGTGGCAATTATACCCACTACCTTTAGTCCAACTTACTGATGCGAGCGGGGACACTGTATTTTCCGGGTTATGGTTATTACCCCTAGTCGATCTTCGTTATTTTTGGCGAGCTACGGCATGTCTTCCAATAACTGGAGGATCGGCTACGTCTCAGAGTGGGACGGCATGGCCGTTATTGACAATAGACCATCGAGAAGATAGTCCAGATTGGATGCCGGAACTTAAAACGTATCCTGATGATTCCGGAGCGCCTTCAGATTATGTACCAATTATAGGTAATGGTACTCACCCAGAAATTGAAGGCCATTTTAATAGGGGATTAGCTGCCAATTTACAAGCTACTATGAGTGGTTGGCGCGTAGTAAGTAGGGATGTACGGAGTAACTATAACGCTCCGGTGGGGGAAACGCAACATTCAACGTTTACAGGAATAATCTGCGATTATCCAGACGCGGGCGATGCTACGTTTTTTTCAACATCAGCAACTATAGATACGTTAGGTAGTGGCTATACTAATGGGGACGTAGTAACTGTTCCAGGAGGTTTTCCGTCAGCTACCTATACACTAATTGTAGTTACAGTGTTAGGGGTAACTACAGTTACAGGAGCGACGTTAACTTCTGACGGAACATATACTACCCTCCCTATTAACCCAATAGAGGTTACTGGCGGCACAGGTACAGGATTAAAACTAACAGTAGTGTTTTGTCAGGGAAATTATCATGGTGACGCGCTGCGGTTATTTGGTATATTTGGTAATGAATCGAATAAACTTGCTGGCGGTCTATGTGACTCGGTGGAAGTAAAGAATTTAATGCCAAATAAATTGGCGTTTTTTTTCAAAGTAAAGAACGAAACAACATATTACCAAATAACGATACAGCAATCTATCCAAGACCCACTATTAGTAACTGACTTAGCGGAAGATACTACGGGATTAGGCATAGGGGAGAGACTGTACACGCCCAAAGTTTTTTTAGGAATTGAGGTATCGAGCGATACTCCAAATTCTTCCGATATTTATACGGCACTTTCCGCGACCAAGCAATCTGACAATACTCCAACTACCTATACAAATGGTGATGTAGTTACATTAGTTGGTGGAACGTTCACTACTGCCGCAACATTTACAGTAACAGTAGTAGGTACTGTTGTTTCTGCCGTAGCGGTCGCTAATGCCGGATTGTATACAGTAAAGCCTACAAATCCCGTTAGCGTTAGTGGCGGGACGGGTACAGGTCTAACATTAAATGTGACTTGGAATCAGACAAAATCCGAGCGCACAGAATTAGTAGATGCGTCGAAACAGTGGGCTATATTATACTGGCGTTGGAGACGGCTACCGGCGTACCTTGTTTACCCCCGAATAGCTCCGGTAATTCCAAACGGCTACGCACATATGATAGTGTGGCGATTTTCCAATGAAGTACCGTCTACTACATACATAGCATTAGATGGGGTAATGGCGACTGACGAGCAATTCGGGGGAGGAACAGGAACAGGGGATACTGGTTTTTGGGTGAGGTTGACTAAGAAAACTTATACATTAGATGGGTATCGTAAATACGACTGGACGCAAGTAGTAGATAGCGATAATCCTACTCCCTTAGATTGGGCATTCGGAGGCAAATCAGGTACAGCCGACGATCATCCTATTTATGAAGTTAACGATATTGATTTAGCTGTAAATGATATGACTGGAGGAGGCGGCGGCGGGTCGGGTAGTTCAGGATCAGGAGGTACTGGTAAGCCCGTTATCTATTGGGCACGCCCCGGACAGGGAGATTACTATTTAATTGACATGGTGCCGCGATGGGAAATGACCGAGAAAACTTCCGATCCAGATGCGGATGGATTAGCTACCGGAAATTTACTCAGATACGATCAAGATATTAAACTATGGATTCCGGACGGATCGTGTTTACTAATAGACGCTAATGCGCCATGACAATAAGGTATAGAGGAAGATTTTTAGATTATATTAACGGCCAAAAAGCCTTCGCGTTCGCGTGTGGGAAAGATTGGTGTCACCCCGCACGTATGCAGGGGAGATTTATAGACGTAGTTGACGGATATCCTGTCTATGCGGTTGCTAGTGAATGCAGGCATCCAACCGAATATAAACCACTACATTATGTAGATAAGGCATGTACTCCACCTTTCGGATTGACTAATGTAATAAAAATACAAATAAATTTGATTAGTACTCCGGCTAATAACTGTTGGGGATCGTCTCGTTGTCCTACTGTAGAATTAACTTGGGATGGAACTTCGTGGAAAGGTACGTTTATTCTTCTTAGCGGTAGTTTAGGAATTGAATTCAAATGTGTATCTGGTGTGTATTCTGTAGTATTTTCGGGCTGTATAGTAGCCACTGTTCCGGCTGTGCAATCTTGCGATTATCCGTTTATAGCCGGAGGCGGTGCGCCTATCCCTGCCGTAGATACTTCGTGTTGTGATGGTTTCGCTCAGCCTACCACTAATATAGTATTTACAGTTTGGAGTTATACTCTTTGGCGATTTGTCGGAAGATTTGTAGATATACGCAGCGGTTTGCCTGTATACTCAATCAGTGAGTGTTGTGAACCCCCCCATACATGTCCGTTAGACGTTGCGTGTTGCGGATGCGAAGCTAGTCCGCTACAATGGACATTCGATGTGACAGGTGTGACAGACGCCGCGTGCGTGGTTTGTACATTATTTAATGATACTTGGATAATAACTTACAGTAGTACATGTACGTGGACGGCGGATCATGCGGGTATTTGTACTCCTGGAACGCCGTGGACTTTAGCATGTTTTGATACGGTTTGGAGATTATCCACATCATCTTTTTTAGGTGCGGCGGCTGTATACGAGATACCTGTAGTCGACTGGTTATGTTTTGGTCCGAATACACTAACTAAGGTACAGGACCATGCAGCGTGTTCCACTTTCCCGTCCACTATTACTTTGAATGCGGTGTAATATGGACGCACCTAAGTTTCCTGAATGTAGGTGGAGGGGTACACTTAATGAGTATTCCAGGCGTAAGTGTCTATCATTAAAAATAGTTGCCCCATTTGGGGTAACTGTTAAAATTTGTCAAAAATGCCATTGCCCAAATCACGACCCTGTACATATATCTCCAAGGACGCAACAAGAGGAAATTCCTTGTAAATTTCGAGGTCTACTTGTCCCCCTCCCCCTACGTTATAAGCTAGGATTGGGCGTCTTACGAGACTACTACCCTTGTGCCAAAGGCCACGGGGAAAATGGCTACGTGTGTCCATGTACGGGGTGCGGCCCCCGGTGTGATGATTATTCTAGCTAGAGTCCTCCCATGTTTGATAGAATAGCGTTTATAAATCTTGATAAACGCAAAGATCGGCTAGGGGCATTTAAGGCGAAAATTGCATCGTACCCTACACTTCAAAATTACACTAGATATCGGGCGGTACACGGCGACACGGTAACTGTTCCGGGGTTTTTTTGTTCTGGTGGTGGGGCATACGGTTGCCGGCAATCGCATTTGAGAGTGTTAGAAGATGCGATGATGGACGGTATTCAGACACTTCTAGTATTAGAAGACGACGTTAAATTCGTTCCCAATTTTGAAGCTAAACTAAATGCGTTCATGCGCATTGTGCCTAGCGATTGGGAAGGACTTATGTTAGGCGGGCAGGATCATATGCCCGGTCCAACATCGACGGGGATAGATGGCGTATTACGTTCGATAAATACGCAGCGTACCCATGCCTATGTAGTACGCGGCTTAGAACCGATGCGAGATTTGTACCGTCTATGGGCACGTTGCGACAGGCATATAGACCACTGGTTCGATAAGTGGCAGATTAAGCACGCCGTTTACCAACCACAACCTTACCTATGCGGACAAGACGAAACTAATTCAGATATTACCGGCAGAGATAACGGGGTAAGATACTGGAATCTTCCCACCCCAGAAGCAAAAACACATCCACTGTATGTAATGCAGTGCGACCGTTCTACCGTAGAAACACTTTGCAATTTTGGGTTGCATATCGGCTATGATCGCGACTCAATTACCGGGCTGGATCGCGGTTTAGCAATGGCGGCTGAAATGGGATGGCCTTCAAACCAATTATTAGATTGGGTTGACGTTGTAGTACATGAAGCGTTAGAGCGCTACGGAGTACCAGGTATATGGTTCCCCGCTATGCCGGATTTAGATACTTTGGAACAGCGTTTAGGACGCGAAGTAAGGGTACTAAAAATAAGCACTGTTGAGGAAGGTATTAAACAACTTCCCAAACTACAAGAACCTTGGAAAGCGTCAAAAATAGTGTGGTGTTGGCGCGGGGAAGGTTATGAAGTGTTGGAAGGGCTTAACTATCACGGCTGGCATCGTGGATTCTGGAAAGATGAGGTTACAGGACTTGATAACGGTATTCGGCGAGCGGTGGAGCAAGATAACTATGGGCTGATTAAACAAATTGTGCGGCAGCTTGATAGGGAGATATTTAAGATACGTAATGGCCGCATTCTACTTGCCCATCCTCAATTAAATATTGAAAAAGTTCGTAATGAGCTTCCGGGGCAGGAAGTACACGAAATGGTAGGAGACTGTGCTAATGATTTAATGATTCATGCAGATAAGATAGTTAAGGAAGCTCTTGAAATGTACAACGCGACTGGTACGCCCCTATGACGCCTTCTCCCCCTAATCTGGTAAATTTATCGCATTCCGGCGACTTAGGGGATGTTGTGTACGCTATTCCAGTATTGCGCCGGTTGGCTCACCCCGCCCATTTGACACTGTACCCTAATCCCGGCGTTACTCGCGTAGTAATGGACGAAGCGAACGCTAATATAGTCCTACCCTTATTAAATTCGCAACAAGGAATATCTGCCGATTGGAAACCTACCCACGATTGCGACGGATTACGCTTAGAATTTGGAGTTAGACGATTTTACAAAAATGGTTTGAATCTGGCGGATATACATTCTAATTGGTGCGGCCACGATCATTGGAATGTAGAATCTCCGTGGTTTAGTTTAGATAAGGTTCCTCCGTCTAAATACAGTATTGTCGTTGCCCGTAGTGCGCGATATCGTAACGACTCGTTTAATTGGAAAGAATTATACAATCAGTTTGACGGTCGGGCGTGCTTTGTGGGCACTCCGCAAGAATACGACGATTTTAAGAATTCGGTAGGAGTAATAGATTATGTTGAAACTAAGGGCCTTCTTGAAGCTGCTAAGTTGATGGCGGCAGCGGACATATTTATTGGCAATCAGTCTTGTCCCCGTGCGGTAGCGGAAGGGTTAAAAGTTCCATCCATAGTAGAGCAAGCGAATCCTGAAAATACTCACTTTGGGCGTAACTGTACATGGTACGCTAACACTCCTAATGATCGTGCTACACGATTAGACGCAGATAACTTAGAATACGTATGGTGCCGTGCGGCATCGTTTAGAGATTTGGGAAAATCCGTTCACAATCGCACACACTTGCATGAATTGGCCGGATTATGTCGTAGAGTACGGTGGATAGAAGGTCCAGCTATCGAGATTGGGGTAGACACCGGGGGGTCAGCGCTTGTTATTGCATGGTGTTTACAGCGTCGAATTGATTTGTGCGATAGCTACGAAGGGTTGCCGGAGTACGTTAAATTAAATACTTTGAAAGAATTGGGACGAGATTTAAGGGTTTTCCCCAATAAGATTTACCCGTACCATTACCCTTCTGTAGTTCCTCCAAACAACGATAAATACGCTTTCGCTCATATAGACACTGGAACCAATGATGGTTTGAAAGATGTTGTGTACGACCTTATACCACGAATGGCCGACGGTGGTATAGTAGCAATGGGCGGAGTAAACGAGTCGATGTTGCGAACACTCAAGATAAACATAGAAGTAATTGAACTAAAAAATTGCGGTATCGTGTACCACGTTGTTAAGAGGTAATTATGGAATTGGAGAAGGAAAAGTATGATGCTGATTACTTTCTTCGCGGGAAAGAGACAGGGAAATCTCTGTACACTGATTACCGATGGATGCCCGATTTAACTATCCCAATGGCTGAGGCTATAGCGATACATACAGGAATTAAAGAAGGCGATAAGGTACTAGATTTTGGCTGCGCTCGCGGGTATCTAATTCGTGCTTTTCTTGAATTAGGTTATTTGGCGTATGGATACGATATTAGTAAGTGGGCGTTGATAAACTGCGATAAGATGGCAGTTAATCGCACGTCTTTTATATGGAAAGATGTTGCGGAGCGAGGCCCGTTTGATTTAGTGATTGCAAAGGATGTTCTGGAACATGTCGAATTTAATCTATTAAACGATGTTATTAAAGACATATCTTTGATAACGGGAAAGATATTCGTAGTGGTTCCTCTTTCCCCCTCCCACGGTAAACCGTATACGGTGCCAGAATACGAACAAGATATTACGCATGTTATTCGTATGCCGTTGTGGGATTGGCATCGTTTGTTTGTTGATGTGTTGGGTTTTGGTTGGAACGTAGATTCTTCGTATCGTAAGAACGGCGTAAAAGATAATTACTACTCCACCTACCCCGACGGTAACGGGTTTCTAACTATAACAAAAAAGAAAGTCGATGCCTAATCTGACCTCTATCGGTATGGCGTGCAACATTTATAATGATGTTAATGCCGTTGCCGGTCTACTGGAAACGTCGTCACAGTATTTTGACGACATGGTGTTCTACCATGCCGGGCCGCAAGGAATACGTAGTAACGATGGTACAATAGAGTTACTTGAGAAGTGGAAAGTTAAGATAGTATTCGGAAAGATTGATGAAGGGTTTGGAGCGGTGCGGACGGCGGCAGTACGTGCTTGCCCGACTGAATGGGTAATGATCCTAGACGCCGACGAGCGGTTTCATCCCCATGTTCCCGTAATTCGATGTTCTGGGGAGTCTACACCCCTTAACGAAGTTTCGGCAATTCTTCAAAGCTACGATTATCGCGATCAGCCGGGCTGCCCATCTAATTTTGAGAATCTGAGTAAGCTAGGGGTAAATTTAGTTACTCAGGTTGACGACGTTTACGATCAAGGTGCGTGGCTACGTTCTATCATAGCCGATTCTACCCGCGATGCTGTGTGTACTATACGCCGTCACTGGCACGATTTTACATGGAAGCGTCCCACACAAAATTGGCATCAATTGCCGGATTACCAGATACGACTAGTTAGGAATCTTGAACATATTAGATTTGACTCGTCAACTAAAATGCACGAACAGCTACAGGGCGTGAATAACAAGTATATGCCCAATCAGGTACATGGCCCATTTTTCGATCATTACCACTTGTGGTTTAAGGCTCAAGAAAAAGAGCAGCGGCGGCACGATTTAGATATTTATAACGCCCTGCACTCAAATACACAAATACCCACCGAATGATGCACACTACGGGATTTTTTGAGACAGTCGAAGCGGTGTTCCATGACTGGAATTATCCGTATCCTAAGCTATTGTACGCATTGATTCGTACTATTAAACCTGAAACGGTTGTTGAGGTAGGCACTTATAGGGGATACGCGGCAGCATACATGGCCCGCGCGGTTCAAGAAAACAATTTTGGTAGGGTGTACTGTATTGACGATTTTAGTTTAGACGATCATAGAGCTAAATACGGCGATCCTGTTCTACATTGGGAAGGGAACCTACATAAATGCGGAGTGTTAGATTGGACCAAGCTGCTAGTGGGTAAATCCGATAGTGTCGAATGGCCCGATAAAGTTGATTTCGCCTACATCGACGGTTGGCATAGCTATAAAGCAGTGTATCACGATTTCAACAAATGCGACAATCGCGGAGTTAATACTATAGTATTCGATGACATTATAAGCGCGGTAGGTCCACGTCAATTCGTATCGGAACTTATAGAGGTTGGCGATTGGAACGTCCTTAAAATTTACGAAGGTAACGGGTTGGCTATATGCACCCGTAAACGGGTTTCCCCTCCTGTAGAATTCGTACAAGAATTCGATACGACGCCGGGACTGGTTATTAGGGGAATGGGCAGAGAGTTAGCGTCTAGGTACTTAGATGAGGTGGGGAGAAAAACAGGTATAGCGTATAGTAAAGAGGAACTACTATGAATATCTCAGTAGTTCCACCTACCGATTACCGACCGCCGCCCTTCCTATTCCCACCTTTGGAGTTATTGAACAATTCTATAATACACTTTGCCGATGTTGCTATTGTAATTGTGGAAGACGAGCGGCGATGGTCACTACACGAAGCATCGTTTGAAGAGATAGTGAAACGGCGGATACCTACCGTTTTTCTCGATCCACACGATTACTATTTCTACGAGTGGAGTGACGTAAACATACTTAAACAGTCATGGTTCCAATCTTCACAATTTGATCTTGTTCACGGCAAGGACGGGTTAAAACGAGTTCGCGAATTGTATAAACAAGTCGATAAGAAAATAGATTTCAAAATTTGGATGTTTGATAAACAACAAGTGGTATACCCCTATGTTCCGTGTGTCGTCGATACACCGGACTTTATAGCTTCATACGATGAATTTCATTCTCGAAAATTCGATCTAATTTTTGTTGGTAATAAATGCCTACAGCGGTGGGATGCTGCGAAGGCGTTGGACAATTCGGAGCTAGATTGTAGAATACAGATATACGATCAGACAGTAGACCAAAAGCGGCCCTACAGCCGAGAAAATTGGCGTATCCTCCACCGACAAGCCCGCATGTTCTTTGAATGTGGAGCGGGCGCTCAAGGATCAGCCCGGCCCGTGGAATTGGGAACTACGGCACTGATGTTGCGACAAAGGGACCGCGTAGCGTGGCCTTGGGGGTGGGAACACAACAAGTCATGTATCGAAGTTGGTAAACCACTCGTGCCGCTTACGGTTAAAGACATTAAAGAAGTAATTCCAATAATTAGAAACAAGAAATTACTTTACGAGTTATACCTAAGCTGTCACTCTAAAACTCTTGAATTTATTCCTGATAAGATAGCCGCTTACGTCAAGAATATAATCTCTACCGAATTTGGGATTGAATGAAACTTATAAATCTATGTTGCGGCGGAATACGTTCCGATCCCCCCTGGATCAATGTAGAGTATGATGGGGTAACACACGGAAATTACGTACAACTTGATATTACTAGTGATAACTGGCCTTGGGAGAACGAATCAATAGACGGTATTTTATGCTCGCATGTTTTTGAGCATTTCACCGTTCCGGCGCTTCAAAAGATATTGCGGGAGTGCTACAGGATATTGAAAGTAGGCGGAGTGCTTCGTATAGCGGTCCCTAACGCTACGTATTTTCGTAGTGTCTATGACATAGACAATAAGGAATCTGTTGGAGAACTGTTCGGGGAGGTAGAGAGGATAAACGGCCCCCAGCGTTCGTTTATGGGGTTCGCCCTATTCTACGACGAGCATTTACAGTTATTCACTGAGGATACGTTATGGTGTACTCTAGTTAATAACGAATCGCCAGTCGGCAGCGTGTCGTTCCTTCCCGAAAATGTTAAGCGTACAGACTACAAAAAGACTTCGCGATTAGGGCATTATTGTAGTGGGGAACTAGCTGCATTAGATAATCGTCCTAAGTTCTCCCTATTTATGGAAGCGTTCAAATGAGCACAGCGATTGACGAATACACTTCGACCGGGGCGAAATTCTGGCACCATCCCGACGCCCTAGAGGGACTACGTACCAACGATCCTCATCCCGTAGTTACTCATATAATGCCTACGGACATTTGCAACCATAAATGCGCATTCTGTTCTGTCCAGACCCGCGACGGCGACACGCTGACTATGGAGCAAATACGTGAGTACCTTGACCAGCTTATCCCATTAGGGTTAAAAGCTGTAATCATATCCGGCGGCGGCAACCCTATACTCTACAAATATTTCAACGATTTAGTTAATTACATACATTTCAAAGGGTTGAAGATAGGGTTAATAACCAATGGAATGCCGTTGAAGGATTACGACGGAAGGAAAAGCTGGAAAAACGTTCTGCCCGCGACGTTAGATAAATTAACGTGGGTACGGATTAGTATGTCCGGATTCGACCACGAAGAGAATGAGGTATACGTACCGGACATAGACAAATCAAAAACAACGTTAGGATTTAGTTACGTCTACCACGATGCCTACATTGTTCCGGAAGAACCACACCACGGCAAGGTATCTACTGAGTACGACCTACTCCAATTAGGTCTACGCGCGGTAAGGGTAGTTCACGGTATTGCACGCATAGACGAATTAACTATGCGTATCGCAGACATGGTACGTACCCACACTCCTAGATACGTGAGACTACTCCCAAATTGTCTTGAGCCGTCGCTCATTGAATCTCGTTGTACTGAGTTACAGAAAATGGCGGATTTTATAGACCCTAGAGTGGTGTTTGTTCAGTACAAACCGCCGGCAGCGCCTTCGGCGTGCTATCTAGGATATCTCCACCCCGTACTAAATACCGATGGTTATGTGTACCCGTGCGATTCGTGTGTACTAAATCGTACAGCGAATCATAAGTTTGCCGAACCGTGGCGTATGTGTCGATGGGATAAAATTGGGGAAGTTTATAACCTACCCGTTCATAGTTTGGTAGATGCCCCTAGACTTTGCCCCGGTTGCGTATTCACTAAGAGTAACAATCTGTTAATTGATATAGTTAATGGTAGAGAATTAGAGTCGCCTAGTCCTGTAGAACACCCTGATTTTGTATAAAGAGATTAACTATGGCCGTACCTTCCGTAACACTGACCGGCAGCGCTATTAACGGTATCGTAGTCGATACTAAACATCTAGCAGCACTCAAAGCGGCAGCGCTTCCACGGGAAGTAAAATTAGGCCGGTTGCCTGTCGATCCCGCAACAGCGGCGCGTATCCCAAAAATGAAAGATTTCTGGGATAGGAAACTTATCCTACCCCCACCTACGACCAATTGGAGAGAGAAGGCCGCTCCGGTTATTGCTCGAATGTACCTTAACGACCAGTACGGCGACTGTGTAATAGCGTCTAATCTCCATTTGCTAGGGGTACTCTCCGCTAACGACCCAGATTCGGGCGGCATAATCCAAGCTACGGATAACGAAATCTATTCAATGTATCAGACGATTTGCGGACGTGGGGATAATGGGTGTAATATCGAACAGACTCTACAATACGGAATGAACACGGGATGGACCGCCGGGGGAAAGAAGTATAAGATAGACGGGTACGCTTCGGTAGATTGGACTAACAAAACATTGGTACAAGCTGTTCAAGCTATAGGCGGCGCAAGCAAAATCGGTATCAATCTTCCTCAAGCATGGACCAATAGTAATGTTTGGGATGTTACCAATTCTCAAATAGTTGGCGGACATGATGTACTACCCATTGATTGCACAGAACAGGGTGTGTACGTAGCAAGCTGGGGACGGCTGTACCTTATTACGTGGCCCGCATTCTTAGCTACTCGTTGGCTAGAGGAATACTATTTCGTTAAGTCTCAGGTGTGGACTAATGCTGACAAAATGGCCCCTAACGGGTTTGACGACGCTAAATTAACCAAAGCGCTCGCCACTTTCAAGGCGGGCGGCATTCCCGACTATGACCCATCGCCTACGCCCGTTCCTCCCGACCCTTCTCCCCTTCCCCCAAGTCCTACCCCTCCTGGAAAATTCCCCGCAAGGGTGCTTTTGGGCGGGTGCCGAGTGGATGGGGACCAAGTTTCTTTTCAAGCCATCTTCGCGGCGGGGGCGAAGACGGCAGTTTTGAGCGGTTCCGCGTCACGAATAAAGTAGCCACTCGCCCTATAACTGGAGTAATTGGGATGAATAAGGACACGCTAAAGACGCTGATTCTGACAGCGCTGGGGTTTGGGATCATGTTCGCTAGCCTACTCAGTCCTAAACTGGCGGTAGGATTAAAGATTCTTCAAGTGTTAATTATCGAACATTGGGACGAGATATTCAGCCTAATTAAAAAGAGTCCCAATCTCGTAGCTATCATAGATAAGTACAAGACACTGAAAGCGTCGGTAGATGTAAGTGAACACGATGCGTTCGGTTTCCTAGACGATGTTTTTGTGCGTACCCCGCAAGAATAATGCAGCCAACGATTGACTGTATAGTACGAAACATTACGGAAAAGCTGTCTCTTAGTGAACAGGAGAAGTTACAGCTTAAAAACGTAATAGTAGTGTTGATTAAAATGGTTTGTGGATGCTGCCGTACACCAGTGGACGGTAAAGCCTACCTATCCGCGCCGCGTAAGTTTCGGCATCGCCGTATTGAGAGGGAACTATACAGGCAGCTTACCGCACTGTTTCAGGATGGTAAACAACATCATAAATTTATCGTTGTAACCATCCTGAAACTGTGTAAAACCTGTAGCGTAGAGACTATGGGCAGCGTGTATTCAGAAGTCAAAGCGGAGCTATACGAACGTGTCGATTCGTAGTAACTATGCTCACACCGTCCGGAAGTCCTACGCCAGCCTTATAACGATCATGCACTTTACTGGCAATTAGCACTGTAGTAGTCTCTATCAAATCGTCAGCAATTCCAATCAGTGATTTAGGTTCAAAATTTTCTTCGACTTTTACGCTTGGTGGGGAACCATATAACGACACGTTAAATGGCGTTACATCTATTGAGTCTATTTTGGCTTTATCTAACAAATTGAATAGGTACGCCTTACTCGTCTCTTTAATCCCCTTTTGCTGTTTAGCGCGTTTGGAGAACCAATTAACTTCAGATTTATGAAGCAATTCAAGTGCAGTAGCTTGTCGAATCATTCGGCAAAGTTGATCCACGGCGATTGGTATTTCCCCCGTAAGAGACTCGCACGCGGCAAGCTGCGCAGCGGTTAACTCTCCGTCTTCTGGTAGGGAAGAGAGTAGGGTGTAGAGTTCGGTGTTGAGACGATAGATATTCATTATGCAACCAATTGACTTAGATAAGTATCACGGCGATCCACAGACTTCGTAGCAACGTGCTGACGAAACGCCTTAGCCGATCCAAGAAAGAAAGTAGCCTCTTTGCTTCTTGTGGCGGCAGTGTACACCCACGAACGGTTCACGATGCCCGATAGGAACGTGTTACAATGCTTGCTAGACTGAATAACCAGCACTTTGCGATATTGCGAACCCTGCGATTTGTGGCAGGTCAGAACCCACGCAAGCTGTAATTTCGACCCGTTATCCACAACCTTCTGACCGATCCCATCCCAATCCACCGTAACTTGGTTATTCCCCACGGCAACCACTCTCCCGGTGTCTCCGTTAACCAGTCCTAAGATTCGATCATTTTCCGTCCAGATAACACGGTCCCCAACTACAAATTGATCTTGGAAATCGGTAGCCTTGTACTGAGGGGCAACGCGATTATGGGATTCGTGGTACGTCTTCTGAATTAGTCGATTCAATTCTACCCGTCCCCACGGTCCCTTGTTAAGCGGGGTGAGAACTAGAATTTCTTCAGCGTCGATACCCAGAAGTTCGTTACAGTTATCTCCCGTGTACAGCTTAGCAAGGGTAGAGATAATCGCGTCATCGCTACATTCTATTACCGACCAATCGGCATCGTGTCGAGCGCCCTTGCCAGCGTCGTATACAACCGCGTCGGACTCGCCTTCCAAAATGCTATAGCAGTTGTGGAGCAACTTACCGGCTTGACGGTGGCACACGTCCAAGTGAACGTGTGGAACCTTCCCCGACGCGATTAGATCGCGAAAAGGGTATCCAGCGCCGACCGGGGCAAGTTGATTAGGATCACCAACCAGAACTAATCGGCAATGGTGAGGCAATTCTTTGCAAAGACACGCAAGGATTTGATCGTCTAACATGCTGGCTTCATCCACGATAACCGTAGTAGCGACAGACGCGGGGGAAGGGTTAGGATTTTTCCCTATTTCATCCTCACCGTCTACGGGGAACGCTCCGCAAGCGGAGTGGACGGTAATTGCTTTGTATCCGGTAGCTTCCCTAACTCGCGCTGCCGCCTTGCCTGTAGGTGCGCATAGTACGATACATTCGTCCGAATCTTCTTCCGCGATTCGTTCGATGATATTACGGATAACTGTGGTTTTACCCGATCCGGCCCCGCCAGTGATAATGCAGCGACGAGACTTGACAGCGGTTTCGACAGCTTCGGTTTGTTTCGTAGTTAATTCCACGTTGTCACCTTTGCGTTTGTTTACTTGCTTACAGGTGTAGTATACGCTGGATAAGCGTAGAAATCAAGAAGAATTACGAGAAGAACATAGCTATTGGCGGTTCAGGCCAGAATTCTATATCTCTTTTCCGTCCATAAACAAACGGGGCTGTATTCTCAGTTTCTACAGTAATCTTAGTGTACGGTTCAACGTATTGGGCAGATATTATTGTACCGATGACCCTATTATTCTCGTCATGGAACGGCATAGGTAGCTTTAACTTCTTTACCATATCTCCACGATATATAGGGAAAGTAATTTTCTCCATTATGCACCTTTAGACTTGTTGTCAACAAATTCGTAAGTTTTTTGAGGTTTTCCTAGACAGCATTTCTTAAATTTCTTCCCACTACCGCACGGACACGGTTTATTACGTGGGGGAGACCCGGTTGAACCCTGTCGCGGTAGCGCCGGGAGTTACGTCTATATTGGGTATTGCTGCGCAGATACGTCCACGGCGTCTTTGACCTAAAAATATCATTATTTCCCCAAAAAGAAAGTAGAGATAGTTTCGGCATTTTTTCGGTTGAAGTCGCTAGTGTACCACCCTTCCCCAAGCGGGATTAGGGTAATATTCAAAGTTGGCGATACCTTGTCTTGTGTAGTTCCAAGTAACTGACACAACCCGTCCGCTTGTCCAAACAGACTATTAACGTGTACGCGGGTATGGCCATTGCCGGACACTTTAAGACGGTAGAAATACTCAATACCCGCCGCAATCCTCTCGGCATCATCCAGCTTCACCCCATTCTTACGCCCTATCTCGTCAGCTATAACCCACCCAAGCCCGGCAACGTGCTTAATAGCCGCGTAGGGCGACTTGATGGCCACGGGGTAAGCCGTTTCGCTCAGTGCTATCCTCTTAGCTAAGTGGTGGGGATACCCCATTTCCGTCAATTTGGTAATCCGCGTGAGGGCGCTCCGCTGGGTTTCAAGATCGTGTTGGACTTCGACCACGGATTCCAGGGATGCCCCGCAAGCGTCTGCAATGGACTGAGGATCGGAAATCAGGGTTTCGTACAGTTCGGGGAACTTATCAGCGAGACGGCGAGCCTTGACCTGTCCTACCCCATCCAGGATTTCGATCAACTTCAGAGTTACGACAAGGTTGGATATCTTCCCATCGCCAGAATCCACCAGCTTAATCATGTCATAGCTACGGAATTTTTCGTTGTATGTACATTCGGCATCTACCACTTCCCCTAATTCAATGCCGAATTTTCCAGTTACCCAAGATTTATCTCCGGTTTCCATTTGGACTTGCGCCCGCGACCAGTTTGGCCCCGATTTAGGATGCAAATTGATGCAGACTCCGGTAACTCGGTGTAAGGTTGCTGTAGCTGCCATAATATCCTGGTCCTGTAAAGTAGTTACATTACTTTACACCGATGAGTCGGGAATGTCAAGTAAATCAACGATATTTATACCCTTTTTCCTATCTTCAACAGTTATTTCACAGCTATCCACGTCGCCGCGAATACCGCTCACGTTACCGAAAATACCGTCCACGTTGCCGCTAATGCCGTCCACGTTGCCGAAAATATCGCTCACGTTGCCGCGAATACCGTCCACGTTGCCGCTAATGCCGTACACGTCGCCGCGAATACCGGACACGTCGCCGCTAATGCCGTACACGTTGCCGCGAATACCGGACACGTCGCCGCTAATGCCGTACACGTTGCCGCGAATACCGGACACGTTGCCGTAAATACCGGACACGTTGCCGTAAATACCGGAGTGTAATCCGATCAATTTATTTTCAATCCTTACAAGTAACTTTTTCATTGTTTGCCTTAGTGTTTGGTTACTTACTTTCACTTATCATACTTTACGCTGACGGCGAGGAATTGTCAAGTACCGGATTCGGTTTTAAGTTACGTCGGCACGCTAAGGATAAGTGAAGATGCCGATCCTCAATAGAATCTCCTACAGGCGACATTTCTTTCCCACACCACGAACATTTTTGTACAGTAAGAACCGATTTGTATTTAGGGTTATTAAAAAGCTGAAATTTACTGTAAATTGAATCCGGGACACCCTTAGCACGTTGAAACTGTCCCTCATTGTCGATATACGCAATCAATACCCAATGCGCGTCGGGATCATGTACGAACAACCCATAACGGCCGGTGTATGTAGCTGCACGCGGGATACGACGGAATATGAATTTGTGTATCGTACCATACTTATCTACTATTTCGTACTCTCCGCACGCGAATGGGGGAAGGAAGAAAGGATGCTTCTGGAACGTTTCTAAGGCTGAATAGGTGTTACGCATTTGTCTACCTGCCTATTAACGTATAATTGAAACAGTTGCTCTACCCAAACTGCGCATAATTCGCGGGTATCTAGGAATAGGGTAGGTATTCCGAAATCTATGAGTATTGCAGCTAATTTACCGGCCACAGAGGAAGGCAACGCTTCGGACTCGTAACATTTATTTGCCAACGCATCGAATGAGGATTCGCACACTATAGCTGCCACATTCATACCGGCCATACGTCGTAATGCTTTACTGAAGCGTATGTAGTCGTGGATAACGCTATGTACCAAATCGTTAAGGGACTTGCGCTCCACACAAACCTCGTTCTCGAATCCTTGCGGCGCATAATCACCTATAGCCAGCGTTCTAACTAAATTATGGCACGTAAAGTGCCATGCGGTTTGCTCGCGAGTATCGGTTATAATAGTCATCGCTAGGCCCCTAGTAGGAATCGAACGCTATATCTTCCCAGCTTCTCGTATACGATCCGCTAGGACGCTTTACCGTTAAGCTATCAGGGGCAACGGGGGAAGTTGGATTTGAACCAACGCTACGCTAATTTTTGGTTTCCCTACGATTAGTTGCTCTACCGGGCTGAGCTATTCCCCCCAAAACCGGCGGGTAGGTAAAGATCATGTACACAATTTCTACCTACCCTAACGCAGTTAATCTTTACCCGGCAACGTTACCTGCGCTACCGCAACGTTCCAGGTGGTTCAAACAGCCGCCGGAACCTCACCAGGGGCAGTTGGCGGCGCGTCTGCCTTTGGTTTCTTTGTTCGCGGCTTGCGTGCCTTGACGCAATTCAGCGAGATAGCCGCTTGCTGGAGCGCCTCGCGCTGCGCTTCGGGGGAGAAATCCTTCAGGGCCGCGACAATTCCGCCAACCTTATCAAGCGACTTCAATTGAGCTTCCAACTGTTTTCGACGGTCTTCTACCGAAGCTGGAGCGCTCGCGTTTGCCTTAGCCATATCAAATATCCTTGGTTGAGGGGTGCCGGGTCGTAACCCTACGTGAGTTTAACCCGGTCATCCCCAATTGGTTCAAGTAACTATACGCTGTCGTAATTGACTTTGCAAGCGAATCTTAGAAATATTTCTCAGATTACCGATGCAGGGGTGTCCGTTTCTAGGACGGTGTTAGCCGCTTCCTCTACTTCATCCCCGGAAATCTTATCGGGGATAGCGTCTGGATACTTCTCCCCGCTTACGGGGTCTACACGCAAAATCTTGACAAGGTTCAAGAATTTGCGGGTGTTGTTGTCTCGTGTGCTGGATGTAACTTTGGCAATCAGTGGAACACGGTTAACCGCCAGATACTTAAGAGCGCCCGGTAGACTCCGTTCCGGCGGTGTGCCTTCTAATGACCATTCGGTAAGATCGAATCCGCCCTTGCGGAACATATCCTTAAGCATCTTTACCGTGAGTGCCGAGTTTTCAGCGAAGAAAATGGGAAAATCCAGTTTCTTACCGAAGTGCTGTTGATCTTCCTCTTTTGCGGTCCAGAAAATCTCTAGGCCGAGTTCGATGATATCCTTACCGCTTGCGTTCTTTTCCTTGAACGTAATAACCTCTACCCCAATGTCGCCGACATGGAGTTCTTCCAAGTCAAACGGCATTTGCGAAGGATCGCTCAGCATCTTGTAGCTGTTCTTCATCTTACTTACTCTCTTCCTTTGCCTTTGCGGCGGTTGTGGAGGAATCTAGCAAAGTGCTAAACTCCCGTTCTAGCTTTTCATTGCTAGTTTCGACAGGTGTAGTTTGCCCCCGTGATGCGCGAGATACGCGGCCGGTGGTAGAACCATCACCATTGGTTTTGATACTTGGAGTAACTATACGCTTTGCGCGTAGTTCCGTCAACCGTTCTTCTAGGAAATCTTCTGCGCACTCTTCCGGCTTGCTGCCGTATTTTTTGAAGAATTCTTTAACTACGGTATCCCTAGTCAGCCCGTGGCGGTTAGCCAAATCGTAGTATTCTGCTATTTTCTCCAAACTAGCGGCGCGAGAGGCTATCTCGATTGTCTGGGGTTCGTCCCCCTCATCAAGCCATTTAATTAGTGGAAGCATCCAGTCTTCGCCGGGTTTTTCTATAATCATCCTATCGTAAGGTTCAAACGAAGTGCGAGTGACAGTCATTCTATGGTATTGGTCCATAGAGCATTGGACACCGAATTTAGGCATCATCTTCTTATCCTGGATAGGTTTAGTACCCACGATATCGATAGACATTTTCCCTGTACCGCTATCTTCTTTTGATTTGATTAGGTACTGAGTGTCGGCAAGCACAGTCGCAATAACATGGAACGGTGATTTTTGTATCGTATCAAACATTTTGAAATTTGGTTTCTTAATGCCGGACCATTCGCTAAATTGGGCGTTATCCCCAGCGGAATCTAGTACGCCCCCTTCCTCTTGCCATGCACTAGTCATTGAATCGACAATGACTACGCTAAAATCGCCTTCTTTAGCGAAGATTTGGAGGGCGTTGATATAAGCTAATGGGTTTCCCCCGTTGATATCTATGGGGTAGAACCCTAGTGGTGCAAAACGTGTATTAGCGTAATCGCGAGACTGGCGGTTCTGAGTATCAATAACCCCTATTTTTCCCCCATAGTGACGTGCGAGTGCCGTAGCGAACAGCAACGCGGTCGCGGTTTTCCCGCTTCCTGTAGCGCCTAATATACACATGCGTAATTTGATTTTTTCGCGAGTAGCGAGTTCTAGCGACATGAAAATTTCGCCTTGACTTTGCTTATTTGTGGCCGATAATTGGCCTACGAGAGAGGTTAGCTCTTATGGGCAGAAAGTCAAGAAATTCGTAGAATATTTTGAACGGGAAGGCTAGAAATGTCCAATACCACCCCGGCAAGAGGGTTAGACATAGTACGAGATACGCGGCTACCAGTTCAATCCGATATCGAACCTTAACAGGGTCGGCGGATACGCTTGTTTTTCGTTGGTGATACTTGACTACGAATTCTTTCGAGTACATTGGTTATCCTTCGGTGGTCGGTGTTTTTTCCACTGTTCTAGTCTATACCATGATGGAGGAACCCAATCGGATTGCTTAATAGGCATGTAAACTGCACGCCGGCCTGTATAGTGGTTCAGGCGATTAGGTGACATGGGGAAAGCCATATAGACGGTATACCACAAAAACTACTATATTTCAAGGGCTAGAAAAATGAACTGTCTAACTAAGCCGAAAATAGGGAACGGCGACATATCGTTTATAATGTTCAAACGATATCAAAGAGAGTATGGATGGGAATACTCTGTACTCCCTCCGACTGTAACTGTAAAGAAAGTAAATGCGCATATCCACGTATCGTTAGTTAAAAATGATAGGGCTAGTTTGCGAAGTAACACGAAATCTTTGTACAATTATCGCGCAACAATCGCGGCTGTTTGGAAGGCAATCGAGAAAGCCGGCTTGCCCGTATGGGAGTCCAGTGCTACTATGAAGGCATGGGCAGTAGCGACCCAGAACTAGACAATTTCCATGCAGACTACTTACATTCAAAGCGGTCGTTAATAGAAGATTGTGTATGTGTAATAGTGAGTTTGATAGTTATTTATTTTATTGTAGTTAAATGAAGTCGATTGGACCTATTCCACATAGATGCGAATGCTGCTGCCGTCAATGCCAGCCTACCGCACCCTATCGTCCCTATCGTCCCGACCGTCCAATAATTACCCCTGGAGATACTTACATGGCACTGTCAGTACAAGCCGATTTTAGCGAACCTATCCCCGGAATCGCCAACGATCCTGTTACCTGGCGCGAGCTAACAGTCATAGACTCTGGGCTGAACGCGATTACCTACCGATTGCCCAGCGATGCTTTATCACTCGTCTTTAGCGTTCCTGTGCAAGCTGGTGGGGTAGGATCGTGCGTGTTACAGGATTTTAGTGATGCTGGAGGGGGTAGCCGATCTAGCGAGCCTGTAACATTCCCGACCGACGCTCCGGGGGGTGGTGGTGTAGCTCCAGAACAGCCTAAGATACTTGCTGTGACTGTACTAGGAGAAGTTCCAGACGATCCATTTACAGTAACTAAAAAGCAAGTTACTCCCCATGCGCACGCGATAAGAACTAAGCGGTAATATTCAAGAGTCATGTCCTTTAGCCGGCACGTTGCGTATATGCCGGTCTACTGCAAGCGGGTCGGCCGCTCGCAAGATGAATAGGGGCTCGTTTTCGTGGAACTGCTTTTTTGAAGCTGTTATCGTTCCGTATTTTCCGTCGCTTGCCATCACGTCATCCTTTCGTGTCGGGGCGGTCATGGGCCGGGGTGTTAAGCAACAACTGGTAAATCAGCGTCGGCTTGACTGCTATTTTTTAATTCAAACGCGATGCGACAAAAATCGGCATCGTCTTTTTCTGGAAAAACACCAATCAAATCAAATCCTCCGTCACCGACTCGATACAGATTCCAGCCATTCGCATTGTCTGGGTGCACTTCGTACATATTCGCCTTTCGCATAAACGCCTATTGATCCGTCCCTATTCGCTCCCGCCGGCCGCACGCGGGCCAATTACTTATTTACAATACTTTCAAAAAAGCTACCAAATCTCGTTTACCTTGTTCGCTCAATTTCAATGGAGCAACGAACCTATCCAAATTACCGTTCTGTACACCACCTACGCGATACCATTCTACCACGTCTTCTAAAGAAGTCAAGCTCGCGTCGTGCATGTAAGGACCGGATAACCTGCATCCGTGTAATCCCGGCGTCTTAAATTTACCGATATCCCGCCTATCTCCAGTTACATTGTACCTCCCAGGATCGTTTGTATAAGTAGACCCACCGTCGCCGCGTATTACCCCTACGCCGGTATTGTGAAAAGATTCGTCGGTGAAGTTTTCTCCAGTATGGCACCGATAACACTGCGCTTCTCCGCGAAAGAGATTGTAGCCGCGTGCTTCAGATGGGGTTAAGGCATCGGCAGAACCGCGTCTATACGCATCCAGTTTAGGTGAAGTGACTATTAGTGTACGCTCGAATGCCGCTAGGGAGGAAGATAAATCCGCGACAGTCCAGGCACGTCCTAATTTAATACGATACAATTCACTGGCGTTTAGTTTGTTGATAACGTCAGTTAGTTTGCTCCCCATCTCGTCCGGGTGTGTAATCGGAAAGGTCGTCTGTTGTTCCAGTGATGACGACCTTCCGTCCCAAAAGAACTTTTTTGCCGTCGATAAGTTCACTATAGATGGGGCACGACGAGACAACTTCAATTTTGAGATTCCTAATGGTAAGCCGTTCGACGCATAAGTCTTTTCCGGTAAGTGGCACGTCGCGCATGATATCTCCCCATTAGCTGACAAGATAGGATCAAAGAATAAATCTTTTCCTATCTCGGAAAGTGTGTAAGTTTCTTTAATTGCCGCGCGTGGTCGCGGTGAGGCTACGGGGAGAGAACGTAACGGTAAAGGCTGTTCAAGTAGAATAGTTGGAAGTACGTTAGGGCGAGGAGTCTCTGTAGTTTCGTAGACGTGACTGGGTATGTCTATTACTTCCTGTTTAGTTGTTAGTGCGAAGTATCCGCACATAACAATAATAGTAGCATATCCGACGGTTACGAGGAAATGAATGCGCATAGTGTGGTCCTTATTTATGGCGTTTACTTACTTGGCTCATCAAACGCATGACTGACCTCATTCCGACTACTTCGGCTTTTTCTTCGCACGTTTGCGCTTCCAAGCGGCGTGCGCACGGTCCGCTTTTTGCTTCGGCACTTGAGCCAGCTTGCCCATCAGAGAATCGAACGCCGCGCCGCCGGTCAGTTTCTTCTTGCTCATCCGAGCCCCATGAATCCGCAGCCGTCAACCATCGCGAGTTGACGGTACGTAAGCCTCTTGCCAACCACGGACAGCATGACGAGACGGAACCGCTCCGCGTCGTTCTTAACCCGCTCGTTGAACCGATAGACCTGTTCATCGACGTAGCGCGACAGGTGCCAGTGGGCGACGTGAACGTAAGAGCCCTTCAGAGTTCTCTTCAAGAGCGACCAGAAGTTTTCCAGTCCGTTCGTGTGGACCCGGCCCCGGACGTAGCTGGTCGTGTGGTCGATGAAGTCATGGACGAACCGCGTGCCGATTCCCTGATACGCTTGCGCGGCGTCGGTGTAGACCGTCGTGCCGTCTTCGACGTTGCGGGCAATCTCCGGGAGCAGCGTCGATGCTTCCGTGTTCGGCACAACCGTAGCGCGGACTTGGCTCGGGTCGTCAATCGTGCTGCGCTCAAGCAGTCCATGCACGATTGCCTTGCCGACAGCGCCACGCCCCTGGATGACTCGCTCGCGACGATTGGCGTGCATGTTCGCGGCCTTCCCGCCGACGAACGTTTCGTCGCTCTCGACTTCGCCAGTGAGTTTGCGGAAGTCGCCCGTCTTCATGGCCATCCTGATTCGATGGAGCATGAACCACGCGCTCTTTTGCGTGACGCCAAGAGCGCGGGCCAATTCGCACGAACTGATACCGTTCTTCGCGTTGGCTATGCACCACACGGCCACGAACCATTTGTCGAGTCCGAGCGGGCTGTCCTCGAATATCGTGCCGACCTTGGACGAGAACTGCTTGCGGCAGTCCTTCGCCTTGCATTGGAGCATCCGCCGACTGTTGATACGGCCAACGTTCTCGCCGCCGCACTTCGGGCAGACGATTTTGCCGTCCGGCCATTTCACGTTGACCATGTACTCATGCGTCACGTCCAGGTCGCTGAAATGGCGGACGGCTTCAAGGAGTGTTTTGGGTTCGGGCATGGCTCACTCCGGCATTTGATGCGTGTTAGGGTGTTTCTTCTTCCACGCGGCCTTGTAGCATCGCGGGCATGGCTCGTTATCCATCGTGCAATCACTGCACTTGTGTCCGGCTGGAGCGCTGGCGTTCATGGCGGCAATGATGGACTTAGACAAAATGATTCCACATCGTGCCTTGCGAATGTCGCCAGCCGAATCGTCCAAGCATTGTTCGGCGATATGGCCAAGTCGATGTTCCTCGACACGAACGCTGTCGCTCCATTTTTCAGGAGGCGGGTCGGTCTTCGTGTACGGGCAAAAGACGCTCCCGTAGTGAGTCCCGCCGCAATGTGGACACGGCTTGCCCTGCTCGCATCTGACCGGAGACTTTGTTTTGTCGCTCATTGGTCAATCCTCCCGGAAGTATTTGATGACAGCTTTGCCCTGAATCAATCGCCTGTCATCAGGAAGGTACGTCTCGCACAACTTGCGGTACGCTTCCGCGTGGCTCTCGGCTTCCACTACAACGATTGCCGTTCGGTTGGCGGCGATTCCGGGCTTGTGGCCATTGCCGTAGACGCCGACGTATGCGACTTCGGCTTTCGTCTTCGCAAGATTGCGGTGGTGACGAACGGGGATGCGGTATTTCATGGTTCACAGTCCTGGGATGGAGACGCCGTCGAAATTCGCTGGTATCAGGGTCACGAAAAACCACCCTTTCGGGAACCGTTCCTGCAA
>Ga0137437_1000070_pt1 | contig 25672 bp, 27 predicted proteins | sample EasRivERMGT138_2_FD_102332 | JGI IMG/M metagenome (GOLD analysis project Ga0137437, IMG submission 102332) | Soil microbial communities from meander-bound floodplain in the East River, Colorado, USA - East River MetaG ERMGT138_2 | ecosystem: Environmental > Terrestrial > Soil > Floodplain ...
CCATCTGCGATTGGCGGTGTCGGTGGTAGCCCTGTCGCTGGCGGCACGGGCGGGAGCGGTGCCGGTGGAGCAAGCGTAGCGAACCCCGGCACCTCGGCGTCGAGTGGCACGGGAGCAAATGGTGGTAATGGCCCCGGTGGGTCTGGCGGCGGATCATCGCCCGGCGCTGCGGGCACGGCTGGCACTGGCGGCGGCGGCGCAGGAAGATCGGCTGTCGCGTCGGGGTCAGCCGGGACAGGCGGCGCGGGATCGAGCTACACAACAAGCGGCCCTTGGGACTCGACGCACGGTCCCGGCGCTGGCGGTGGCGGTGGGGGTCAGGTTACAGGAAACAGCGGCAGCGAAACCAGTAATGGCGGCGCTGGCGGTCTTTACGGCGGTGGCGGTGGCGGTGCTGGCGGTTTGCGCGGATCGGGGTCGCAGACTGCGGGTTCGGGGCAAACCGGCCTTGTCGTCATCACATACACGCCAGCTTCAACTTTTACATTTTTCGGATTTGGATATTGGGAAGCGCAGCCACGGAAGATAGTGGCGGTGTCGTATGGCTAATATTGTCCTATTCCAATATCAGGCCCACACCGAGCCCGTCTCCACGCTACCGGAGACGGTGACGGAGAGCCGTTGGCATCAGCCGTGGTCTGAGCCGAAGAGGGTTGCTCAAACGGTAATTGCCGTAGCTCTGATTGCCTCAGGGCTATTCTCTCCGGTTATCCAGCCGCCAGCCGAAGTCATCAACGCCGACAAGTGGTTTGCCCAGTTTAGAGAACCGGTGCGGGTCAAGCCGGGACTTCACGCTTCTCTACAGTACAACCCAAACTTTACAGCAAGCCCAGACCCTGCGGATGATCTGTCGTCGGCTTGGCGTGGTCCATTTAACCAACCGTATCGCGTCAACAATTTTCATGTCTCAAAGGCCCCGTTCCTTGCTTATACACCGCAACCTGACCCTGCGGATGACCTGTCTGCGGCTTGGATTGGAAGATTTACTGATCCTCCGGCCCGCAAAATCTTCCCGGCTTACCAGCAAGCTGCACTGTTCTTTGTTGCTCCGTCTGGCGAAGTCACCAGCGCCGACAAATGGTTTGCTCAATTCCGCGACCCTGTCCGCAGGGTAGCAGCGGCTACAAGGTCCGAGCAATTATCGGTTGATACTGATCCTGTAGTCACCTTCAGTTGGTTTGGTCAGCTTCGCGATCCTACGCGCAGAATAGCTACCGCAACTAGGTATGAGCAGCCGTCTTGGTCGCTATTCCAAACGGAAGTACGGGACATTGGCTGGTTCAGCCCGCTGTCCGCTCCCACCTTGCCAAAAAGCAGGATGGCGGCGCTTTCCACCAGATACCAATTTATCAACGCCAACTATCGGATGGCTTGGTATCAAGACCTATCCAAGCCCACGCTCCGCGTTCGCTGGACGCCAACAGACCAACAGTCCTATCCATACTTCCAACAGCCTACTGTTGCGCCTGATTTTGGCTGGTTTAACGGTCTTTCTGAGCCGAAGAAGCTTAAGGCCAAGTTTGTTGCTGCCGATCATGAATTCGAGAATGCATTTACTGCGCTAACATTCACTATTGATTGGCATGCGGAGCTTTCGAGGCCAACGCTTCGTGTCCGCCCAACCCCGACCGACCAGCAATTCTACCCTTACTTCCCTCAACCCAACGCGGTGGTGGTTGATTTCGGCTGGTTCAAGGGTCTTCAGGACCCGACAAGAAGACTTACTAGGCCTATCCCCGATCAGTATATTGGCTATCCACCAATCACAGCGTCGTTCAGTTGGTTTAGCGAACTTCGCGACCCGGTGCGTCGGATCAAGCCGACGCCGACTGACCAACAATCGTATCCCTACTTCCCGCAGCCCACTGGGGAGGTGCAGCTTGGTTGGTTTGGGTGGCTTAGTAATCCAACCTTGCGGAAAACTAGGCCGCTTGAGCCGCACTTCTTCTCTCAGCCGCTGCCGCTGATCGTCTCCTATAGCTGGTTCGGGGAGTTGCGCGATCCTGTCCGCAGGATCAGGCCAACTCCGACCGACCAGCAGTTCTACCCCTATTTCCCGCAGCCCAACGTGGAGACTTCGTTCGGCTGGTTTGCTAGCCTGTCCGATCCTTCTCGCCGCAAGCCCGATGTTGGTCCCGCTATGCGGGTCCGTTACCAATTCATTTCGTCGGCAGGCAGGTCAAGTTGGTTTAGGCCGCTGTCGGAGCCAACCCGTCGCATCACCAGCTACGATTTGCTGCGAGACAACGCCGACTGGGTTGCTGTCTCGACTGTGATGCCTTGGTTCGGCCTATTGAGCGAACCAAAGCGGTTCAAGCGGGAAATTGGACGGGGGGCAGACTTCGCATTCTCCCCGTTCCCGATCCCGCAGACCTTCACCCCGGGGTGGACCCAGCCGTGGCCTGAATTGGTCAGAAGGAAGCCTTCGGTCCTACAGCCATATTATGCCATATCTCTGTTCCCGCCGACGCCGTCTTTTGGCTGGTACGGAAACCTTAGCAATCCCGTTAGGATCAAGCCTCGCGTCAAGTGGCTTGACGAGCAGTCCTTCCAGTTCCCGTTCGTCCCGACGCCCGGTTCTTGGTGGTCGCCGTGGCGCGAGCCGACGCCACCGAAGCGCCGTAATCCGTTCTTCCAGCCTGTCATATTTACGCCGACGCCGCCGATCATCCCGTCCTTTGGATGGTACGGCAGCTTGGCAATACCGGTTCGGAAGCCGCCCAAGGTCTGGGAGGGCCAGTATCAGGCTTGGGAACCGAAGACGATCAATTTTGAGCACCTTGGGTACATGGCGGCCACCGAGCAGCATGACTTCTTTCTTGCTGTCCTGAGAGCCTTCAACCCACCGCTCCGGGCCTACGTAGATATCATTGAAAAAGACCCCAGATACCGGGGAAATATGGGCATTATTGCCCCGGTCCCAGAAGACAGTATAATCGCCTCAATCGTGACGCCTGAGACGATCCCGGCTACCGGAACACCGGTCGCGGCGGTCAGAGCGAGGGTGGCTATCATCGTTTCATAGGGGCTGGGATGACCACCAACATCAAATACGGCAATACGGCCCAGTTTGTGGCCGAATTCCTTGATGTTAACGGCAATCTGACTATCCCGGCGGGGGGTGTCCTGAATATCGCCTATCCGGTGGGGATAACCACCGTCTCTACGTCGATCAGGATGACCCAACAGGACAGCTTTTTTACGGCTACTTGGCAGTCCAGTGTGTCTTCTCTCGGGGCCGCCTTCTGGAACATCACGGCTACCGGCTCCAGCGTTACCCAAGCCCAAGGTGATTTGAGGATCATAACGCCATGACACAGGTCACCAGCGGCACTTACAACTTTGCACCAAGCCTAGGAGAGGTGGTTCTGAATGCCTTCTCACGGATAGGCGTCCGCCGCACCGAGATACTCCAGACGCACCTAGATGACGCCCGGATGGAAGCCAACCTGCTTCTTGCCAAGATCAGCAACCAGCAACCCAATTTATGGACAGTGGACCAACAGGCCCTTCCCCTCCTCCAAGGGGCCCCCACCTATACCGTTCCCTCCGAAACCGTGATGATTTTGGATGTGTTCCTCCGCTACGGAAACCCATCCACCGACCGCTCGATGTATCCGATCAGCCGCACTGAGTATTCCACCTATCCCAACAAGGCCACGCAGGCCTTCCCAACCGTCTACTGGTTTGACCGGCTGGTTTCCCCGACGATCACGCTATGGCCGACGCCGGATGGCAACGGCCCCTACACGCTCTATTACTATCGCGTTCGTCAGGTGCAGGATGCAGAATACGAAAATGGCCAGAACATTGAAATTCCATATCTGTGGATGGATGCTTTCACGGCTGGTTTGGCTCATCGTCTGGCTCGCATTTATGCGCCTCAAATGGAGGGTCAGCGTAAATCTGACTCCGACGAGGCGTGGGCCGTAGCGGCTACCCAAAACACTGAAAATGTCGGGATAAATATCGCTCCCGGCCTAAGCTCTTACTTCAGGACGTAAAATGCGCCCGCATGGAAATGCCAGTGTTAATCGTAGGCGGCCCAGAGCTTGGGCCATCTGTGATAAGTGCGGCTTTCTTTACAACAAGCATGATCTGCAATGGCAGTACGAATGGCAGGGTGCCCGCACCCAGAACACCAACCGACTGACTTGCGACAGGTGCCTTGACGATCTTCAGGAGCAGAACCGCGTCATTGTGCTGCCAGCCGACCCGCAGCCGGTGATGAACCCGAGGCCTGAGAATTACACGGCTAATAACAATCCCATCGCCTCGATTGGTACAAATATAGGTAATATGAACCAAGCGGCAGGCGTTGCCGCAGCCTTTGACTCCAATGCCAACAAGCCGTTCTTTCTGAGTGCGGTGAGATATCAATCAACCGTAGGCCTCACCAATACGATTGGTAAATACTGGGGAGGTCTAAACCCGAACAACCCTCTCACGGGACCGATGGTGAAGCGCATCGTTGTCAGTGCCCCATATGACGCCAAGCTGGCCGCAGCGGGTGCGGTAGCCTATGAATTCCAAGGCTCCGACGCCACAGTTGGCTTCACCACCATAACCAGCGGCGTCACCGCTGGTACCATTGGTGAGACGCTGGATGTGAGCTTTACGCCAACAACCGGGTACCTCTATCATCAGTTTGTGTTGACCGGGGACGGTGTTTCCTCCGTCTCGGTGGCGCAACTGCAAATCTACAGGGTGTCCTGATGGCTCTTGATTATAACACCTATGTCAGCCAGATCGCCAACTTGACGGTGATTTCGTCCAACGATGTCAACTTCCAGACCATGCTGCCGGGCATGATCGACTATGCCGAGCAGCGTATCTACCGAGAGGGGGACTTTCTGGCTACCTACGTCTCCGCTGCCACAAATCTATCTTCGGCGTCGGGGGCCATAACCTATCCGACTGCGACTGGGACGTTTTTGGTTATAGACCAAATTTATGTGAGCACCTCCACCTCTACATCGGCAGTCTCCGGGACTCCGTTTCATCCTCTAACTGTCGTTTCCTTGCCGTACATAATCACAGTGTACGGCACCTCAAACAGCTACGGGTTTCCCAAATTTTTCTCTCCTTTGAACGCTATAGCCGCACAAATATCTCCAGCGCCCGATCAGGCATATCTGGCTGTAGTTTATGGCACTCAGAGGCCCACGCCGCTGTCTTCGGCCAATTCCAGCACTTACCTTACCCAATCTCTGCCTGATTTATTCATAGCAGCATCCATGATCTTTGCCTCAGGCTACATGCGTAACTTCGGTTCGCAGGCCGACGACGCCGCAATGGCGGTATCTTGGTCCAAGCAATATGACATTCTGTTCGCGTCTGCTGGCATGGAAGAACAGCGCAAGAAGTATGGCTCGCAGGGATGGCAGTCCCAGATACCCAATCCCATTGCTACCCCGCCGAGAGTTTAGCCAATGCCGATGACTTCAGTAACTCTCAGGCCGGGCGTCAACACGATGATGACGCTCTCGCAGAACGAGGCTGGCGTCTCGCAGTCCCAGCTTGTCAGATATCAGCAAGGCATGATCCAGAAGTACGGCGGTTGGGAGTCGTACTACCCAGTCGCCATTGGTTCAACCATTCGAGAACTTTGGGGATGGCAGGATAACAATAACAACAAGTTTCTCGGTATAGGTGCGACTCAATCGCTAAGTGTTATTATCTCTGGCGCTAACACAGTTATTACGCCACAGGCCGACACCAGAGACGGCGCTCTGTTCACGGTTAGCTCTGGAAGCCAGACCGTCACCGTGACAGATGCCAATTCCAGTGCGTCTTTTTTTACTACTATCGTTTTGCAAACCCCGGTGAACGTAGGTGGCTTGGTCCTTAATGGTGTTTATCCGGTAAACTCCCCGCTTACTTCCAGCAGCTACACAATCCTGTCAAGCGTCCCGGCCATCACCACCACCACTTCCAGCGGGATTTTGCCAGTCTTGGACACGAGTTCTGGCAGCGGGACGGTCAAGGTTACACTGCCGGGGAACAATCTAACGATTGGTTCGGAAACCAATTTTCTGGCCCCGACAAGTGTCGGAGGTTTGACCATTCAAGGTGAGTACCCCGTTGTTACCGTTATCAATTCTACCGAGTTCAATATCGGGGCGACGTTGCAGGCCAGCGCCACCGCCACCGCCGTCATGAACAACAATCAGGCCCGCATCACTTATTACTATGAGATTGGGCCGCCGTCTTTCTTGGGCTATGGCCTTGGCGGCTACGGGCTTGCTGGTTACGGGCTTGGCGTTGTCGCCACCGCTGCAACCGGAACGCCTATTACTGCCACCGACTGGACTATGGCCAATTGGGGAGAAATCCTTCTTGCGTGCCCCTTCAATGGGCCAATCTTTGGCTGGTCGCCAGAGGGCGGTGCCCAGAATGCATCTATTATTCCCAATGCGCCTCTTATCAACGGCGGTATCTTTATTTCGCAGCCGCAGCAAATCTTGGTGGCGTGGGCCTCTACGCGAACGAATCCGGGATTCGGATGGACGCAGGACTCGCTTATAATAAAGTGGTCTGACGCTCTGGATTTCAACAACTGGACAGTGTCTTCCCAGACTTCTGCGGGATCGTTCCATCTGCCGACCGGATCGGTCATCAGGGGCGGAATCCAGTCGGCGCAGCAGGGTATTATTTGGACCGATCTTGATTGCTGGGTGATGCAGTTCATTGGCCAGCCGCTTGTTTTCGGTTTCAGTCGTGTTGGTTCTGGCTGCGGCCTCGTTGGCCCTCATGCGATGGGAATTCTGAACGCAAATGTATACTGGATGGGGACAAGCAACTTCTTTGTATTAAGCGGAGAAGGTGTGGTGCCGCTGCCCTGCACGGTCTGGAACTTTGTCTTCCAAAACATCGACACTTCTAATTACTCAAAAGTTCGTTGCGCGGTAAACAGCTTATACAACGAGATTACTTGGTTCTTTCCGCAAAAGGGCACTGGCGGCAATACCGAGAACAATCTTTATGTAAAGTATAACATCCTCGAAAAAGAGTGGGACTACGGCACGCTGGGGCGCTCCGCTTGGATCGACACAACGGTCCTTGGCAACCCAATAGGCTCTGAAGTCCAGAGCGCCATGATTTTCCAGCATGAGGTTGGCTTCAATGCCGGTTCGGTAGCTATCGACGCTTCGTTCCAGACTGGCTACTGGACGATTGCTGAAGGCAATGAGATGGCAATCGTTGACTGGATACTCCCGGATATGACGTTCATATCGGCTAATACTGGCGAAACGCCGCCAGCCACCCTTGCCATAACGTTCTATACGACCGACTATACCGGGGGTACTCCGCAAGCTTATGGGCCGTACCAGTTCAGTTCTACTACCCAATACATCAATACCAGAATTCGCGGCAGGTTCATGTCTATGAAGATAGAGGGAGCGGACGTTAACACCTTCTGGCGCATAGGCCGTGTCAGATACCGCTATGCCTCTGACGGGAGACGGTAATGACTGCATCGCTAACAGACATCCTGACCGGACTACAAAACGGCGTCACGGCGCTTAATGCCCTCAATAAGACCATCTCCCAAGTAATCCCGGGGGCTACGGCGCTGAGTACGACGATCCCCTCGTCTGTTGGAGCCATCACCTTTACATCAAGCCAGCCGAAGGGCTTTATCTCTGTTATAAGTTCCTCCGGATACGCCGGTAAGCTGCCGATTTATTAGGACAGGACCGTGGACAAGAAAGCCAAGGCGTTGCGGATTGCCAGAAAGGCCAGAGGCCGTTACGCCGATGGTGGTTTCGCGGCGTTCGGTACCCAAAGCCCGGCTGAAGAGGGTGAAGACCCCGCGCCCGTCTACCGAGGTATTGGCAAAGCCGTAGAGCACGCAGTCACGCTGCCTTACCGCTATGTAAAAAGCATGGTGGACGCTGGTAAGACTCAGCCCGGCTCAGAAGAAGCCCATCAGGCCTACGGCGACGTTGGCGCGACTACCGGCGAAATGGGCATGAGCATGATCGGCCCAAAGGGCGGAAGTCCTTCTACCGCAGGCGTCTTTGTCGGGCCCTACGGCGCGGTTGCGCTGCGGAATGCAGCCAAGGAAAGCGGCAATGTCGCGGCTGAAGCCGCTCTGACCCATCCAGTTGTTGGCAAGATTGTGTCGGAGGAAGCGGCCCAAACGGGGATGCCTGCGGACCTGCTAAGGCATCGCGGCATTGTCGAACAGGAGCGGCGGGATGATTTGGCGCGTGTAGCGCTGGAAGCCGGGAAGCCTGACGGCCCTATCTGGCATGGTTCCGGGTGGGAAAGAACTACCGAGGGCTCTCCGGTCAAGGAAATAGTCGATACCGGGGCGAAGCTTTTGCCTATCCCGGGGACTGATAAATTCAGGCTGGAGCACCCCGCTGGGGATTTCCACAAAGCTTACGATATACCGCCAATCTCCTTTGACCCGAACATGAAGGCTGGCCAGCACGGTTATACGGCTATGCGAATGTATCCGGATGGAAGAGCGGTGCCCGACTACATCGTACTTGCTGGCAAGCCTACTCAGGCCAACGTCAAACAAAAAGTCAGCACCGCCCTACATGAGGTGCAGCACTTTATTGACTCCAGAGAAGGCCGCGTGTTCGGTGACCCCAAAGCCAATAGCAGGACTCTGGACGATCCGCTTTTTAGGCAGGAATATTTCCCGGGACAGACTAATCTTCCTTTTCAAGAAGGGGCCAATAAGTCTGTTGAAAAAATGATGAAAGACCCTAAAAAGGCCGGTAAAATTCTCGGGGCCTCAAAAGACCAAATGGCACAATCTAATGCCCTATTTCAGACTTATTTGAACAATGTTGGAGAAACCCGGGCCAGAAACGTGCAGGACCGAAGGCTCCATTCTTACAAATATCTAGAAAAGCCAGAGTTCACAGAAGACGTATCGCGCGGGCTTCAGTGGAAAGCAGGAGGTGGTAGCGTGAGCAACTTCAATCCGGAGCGGGCGAATGCCTTTGGCCTCTCCAAACAGGGCCTGATCAAATCGTCGGTGCCGGGACGTACCGACAAGCTGAACATGGACGTGCCCTCCGGAAGCTACGTTATACCGGCAGACGTTGTTAGCGCCCGTGGACAAGGCAACACCGCAGCCGGGGCTTCCATCATGGACAAAATGTTCAACCATGGCCCTTACGGCATGGGTATACAGCGGTCCAAGGCTCCAAGGATTGGTAACAGGATGACCTCTCTCGGCAAGAGGAACAAACGAGGCTTTGCCGAGGGCGGAGATACTGGACAACCAACCCCGATTGTGGCGGCTGGCGGCGAATATGTGGTACACCCAGAAACCGTAGCCAGTCTGGGCAATGGTGACATTAACCTTGGCCACGACATTCTTGATGCCTTTGTAAAAAACACAAGGGCGCAACACATCAGTACGCTGAAGGGGCTTAAACCGCCGAAGGGTTCTTCATGAAGACATGCGAGGAATGCGACTACTATGTAGAGTTGGGAGAAGGTAAGAAGGGCAATGGAGATGCGACCATTGTTGGCAATTGCTTCCGCTATCCGCCCGTTGTCACGGATAAGGGCAGTCAGTACCCCATTGTCGGAGCAGTGGAACGCCAGTGCGGAGAATTTCAACCAAAGAAGAGGACGCGAAGATGACCTATGAAGAAGCCGTCGCCATCGTCAAAGGCGCTGCGCCACAGTTAAATATTATGGAAGACGGTTCAAAGAGCCATGTGGCTTTGCAGAAAGCCGCTGGTGATACTCCCTTCTGTATAGCCATCCCCGACTCCAGCCATCTTTTTTCCGGGCCGGGTGAGGCGCAAGCCGCAGAGAAGACATCCTTGCTGACTTCAATTCAGCAATATGTCGCTCGTGCATGACTACTCCTTCCGTAATCCGTAAGGCGATGCCGTATGACGCCCCGGAAATCTGGCGGCTGTTCCTACAGACGCACAGAGAAAATGGTCTATTTGTTATAAGCCCGTTCAAGGTCACGGAATTCCTTGATCGGGCGCTCCACCCCGAGAGAATACCCCCTCACGACACGGGCGTCCGCGCTCAGATCGGGGTAATTGGCCCTCCCGGCAAACTGGAGGCCTTGGCCTTCGTTCTGATAGCTCAGTTCTGGTACTCAGATGAGTTTCACCTTGAAGAGCTACTTGTTTACGTCGATCCAGAGTGCCGGAAGTCCCGTCATGCCATAACCTGCCTGAAATGGATGAAGGGGCTGGCCGATGAGCTTAAAATCCCACTCATGACCGGAATTATCTCGAAAAACCGGACAGCGGCCAAGATCAGGCTCTATGACAGGATGCTGCCCCGTATCGGGGCCTTCTACCTTTACCCAAAGGACGATGCTGAACTTGTGAAGCCCGAGAGCGTCATGGGAGAAACTCCGCCCAAGCTGAAAGTGGTTGCATGAATTACTCCAACCAGCCGGTCTACGGCATCATGCCGTTTATCCCGCACGAAATAGCAATATATTTCGACATAGCCGTGGTTTTGTTCATTATTTGGTTCTTCGCCCACCTGCATTGGTGGCTTCATAAGCAACGGTATGGATTTCCCCCACTCTATTTTTTCTGGATAAAGCGGCTCTGGGACCGGTGTCTTGCCGCAATGAAGCCATAAAGGTATACAGGTGGACCGGCTTCTTTAACCCCGGCTACAGGGATACCCGACATGGGGTCTAAGGGCAGTAAAGGCACATCCACAACCACCCAAGCGCAAAACCAGCTACAGGCTGTAAACAGCGCCCAGCAGCAGGCCAGCTTTACCGGTAGCCAGCAAGACCAAACAACTGCGGCAAATCAGTATCAGCAACAGGGCCAGAATACGGCCCAGCAACAGCAGGGTACCAGCGCCTATAGCGCTAATCCGCTGATACAGGGTGCCGCAGGTCAAGCGCTGTCGCAGGCACAAGCCGCCGCGCAACTTCCATTTCAGTTACCGGAAGCGCCTGTTGCGGGGTTCTCGGCTGACCAGCAACAGGCTTTCCAGCAAGCCCGGGACCAGCAGGGTATTGCACAGCCTTACTATAACCAAGCCCAGAACCTCTATAACCAGAGCGCCCAAGACCTGCGGGGCATTGGCCAGCCTTATTATGACCAAGCTCAGAGCATGTATCAGCAGAGTGCTGCCCCTATATCTGGTGACCAGATAGCGCAGTACTACAACCCCTATGCCGCCAGCGTCCTTGGGAACCTTCGGGAAACCCAAGGCCAGCAGATGAACGATATTACCGGCAGGCTCACCCAGCAGGCCGGTGGCGTCGGTGGTGACCGCATCGGCGTAGCGCAGGCAGAACTCGCCCGGCAGCAGAATCTGGCCACCGGCCAGACCATGGCGGGCCTCTATGGCAGCGCCCTGAGTGCCGCCCAGCAGGACGCCCAACGTCAGCAGGCAGCGGCCTCTGGCGTCGGCAGCCTTGGGAACGCAACCCTGAGTGCCGCCCAGCAGGACGCACAGCGCCAGCAAGCAGCGGCCTATGGCGTCGGCAACCTCGGTGGCGCGGCCCAGAACGCGGCCATGCAGGGCACGCAGCAGCTTCTGGGACAGGGTGGCCTTCAGCAGCAACTCCAGCAGGCGCAACTGAACGCGCCTTACCAGAACACGCTTGCCCAGCTAGCTCTGCCTTACCAGCAAGCTCAGTACCTGTCCGGGATAACCGGTGGCCTCGCCCCGTCCTTGGGTGGGACCACGGCTACCCAGCAAGCCGGGACCGGAGCCACCAATGGCTTCAATTCCGGTACCAGCAACACCGCCACGTCTGGCAACACTACCAGTGCCGGGACAACCAACAGCGTTGGTAACCTGAGCGGCATCATGCAGGCATTCGGTCAAGGCACAAGCACGCCAGCCGCACCAAATTTCGCCAGCCAGATAGCGGGCCTTGGAACGGCTGGTTCCGGGGTCATCGGGGCCCTTAATACCGCTGGCGCTTTCAATGCCAGAGGTGGCCGTATCGGATACGCGGGCGGCGGGACCGTTGATCTGCCCGACTGGATGAAGGGTTATGACCAGCCGCCTATAAACGTCCCGAGCGTCGAGTCGCGCCTATCTCATATTTTATCGGACCCACGGTATGGTTTGCCAGAAAACCCATACTCCCCATTTGTGTTACCCAAGTGGGCGGGAAATGGCACCGTGATCGGTGACCAAACCGGCACTCCCACCACACCCACCCCTGTCACCCCCACCCCTGTAACTCCCGCCGCAGGTAATCCATACACGGCCCCCGTTCTATCCGGTAATCCGGACGGCGCTGGCGGCGCTGGCCATGGCGGGCCCGGCGACGGAATGGGCAATGTGGGCGGATGGAGCGCCCCGCCCGCTGGTGTCGCTCCTGTTACCAGTCAAGAACTTAACAACCCAAACCCCAATGAAGACCCCGTTGACGCAATCAACAATGCCATTGCGCCCGCTCCTGCGGTGACGCCAAATATCAGCGTCCCGCCGAGCATGGCTGTTCCGCCCAACGATCCTGCGTTGGACCAAGAACTCGGCATTATGTCGCCAGTTAACCCTAATGACGTTAACGAAGTAGACGCAGCCATAAACAATCCGAATGCGCCGCAGAACCAGTTCGCGCCCGCACCCACGCCCTCGCCCACGTCGCTGGCTGCGCAGATAGCCGCCAATCAGGCAGCCGTCAAAGGCGACCCTGAGGCGGAACAAGACGCGGCTGAGATGGCGGCGGTCACCTCACAGGCCCAGCAGGAGGGCCTGCTAGGGCCGAACGCCGTTACTACCAACCACGGCCCCGTTGGTATCGACGCCATCACTGGCGTTAATAACAACAACAACGTCAATATGTCGTTTGCGCCCGCCCCGGACGCGCCAACTGCTCCCACGTCGATGGCCCCGACGATGGGCTACGGCATTATGGGCAGCCCCGTGTCTGGAGTGGTGGGCTATGGCGATCCCACCGATACCGGAGTCACGGGCGGTACGGTTTCGGCTCCCGGAGCGCCCGCTGCGTTTGGTGGACCCGGCTTCGGGCCGAGCATAGGCGCACCGACTGGCCCCGGCGCGATCAGCGGCTTCGGCACCGGTACCGTGGGCCAACCCGGCTCGATTGCTGGCTTCGGCGTGAACGCAACCGGCGTGCCCGGCCTGAATGGCATGACCGATGCGGTGACGGCGAATGCGACCCCTAATGCACAGCAGTCACAGAAGGGTGACGACGACACGACTGGTTTGACGGCGGCAGCGGTAGCGGCTGCACAGCAGGCTGCGGCCATGGACAGCTTGGCGCAGGGCCTTAACCAAGGCCTGCAAGGCTTTGCCACTACGGACACCCCCGGTCTTGCTGGTTTGGCCGCGACTACTGGCCTCGCGCCCGGTTTCGGCATCACTGGCCTTACTGGCAATATGGCCGACGATGCAGCCGCTCAGGCGGCGGCTCAGAACTCAGGACTTGAAGGCATCACCTCAGACACTGGCATATCGTTCAGCGGCATGAGTCCTAATGGCTTTGGCATCAGCGGCATCAGCATGGGCGACGAAGGTGTCACAGGCACCAACGCTGATGGAGATATCGGCGGTATCTCGGTTGGTGATATGGGAGATGCCGTTGGTCTTGGCGCAGATGCTGGCGTCGGTATTTCTGGCGATAGCGGCATTGGGTTTGGTGGTGAGGGGTTTGGTGGGCTGGGTGGAGAAGGCGAAGGCGAGGGTGGTATCGGCGGCGAGGGTGGTATCGGCGGCGAGGGTGGTATCGGCGGCGAGGGTGGCGAAGGCGGCGAAGGTGGCGAAGGTGGTGGTGGCGAAGGTGGTGGTGGCGAAGGTGGATATGCTGGCGGCGGCAAAATCTATATGAAGTTGCGCCCCCATATGATGCGCTCAACGAAGATGAGCCCCATGCCATGGGCGAAATTTGCGAGGGGTGGCGACACGGATAGTGACGAAACCGAAACTGAAAAGGACTGGATGAAGTCGGACCCGACTGTCCCTTCCGTCAAAAGTGAATCCTCAAGCCGCTCTGAACGCCCTCAGGTTGTTCCTCTGGATTTGCGTTCCGCTCCACCTGAAGTGCGGCAGGCGGCTGCTCAAGCGGTTGCTGCTCAGGCACCAAAGGCAGACTTCGTTCAACTGGCGCAACAACGTCAATTGAATATGACGCCTATGAATATGCAGCAAGGTTCAGGCAGTTCAGGCACTGGAAGCAGCGGAAAGGGGTCTATCTTTAGCGGTATTGCTGACCTTGGTAAGGCCGCTTCCAGCATCATTCCTGTTTTCTTTGCGCAAGGCGGCGCGGTAGATGCGACCAACCCTTATCAAGGGTTTGCTATGGGCGGCCCACCGCAAGCCCCGGCCATGCCGCAACAGCCGCAGATGCCACAACAGGCTATGCAGCAACCACAGATGCCGCCGCAAGGAATGCCGCCACAAGCGATGGGCCGCCCCGCCTTCAATCCAACCGCTATGGCGGCGATGCAGCAGCGCAACCCAAATTTCGCTGCCATGCGGCAGAGATTTGCAGGACGGCGCGGTTTTGCAGAGGGCGGCGATACGGACTTTGGTGCTGGCGACCCGACCGAGGCTGAAAGGTTGCGAGGTCTGGCGCTTCTGAGGCTCAAGGCCGCTGGCCAGCAGCCCCAGCCAGAACTACCTCCGAAGCCGGATTTCAATAATGCCTTCGCGCGGCCTTCCGCGCCGAACCCATATTCAGCCCCGGAACCGGTACAGGCGCAGTCTCCTGTCCGGGAGATGGCCCCTGTCCGTGTCCCCGTCATGGGCGGGCGAGAAATGCCGCCGCCAGCGGCCCCGGCCACTGGCCTTCGCGCCATTTCACCGGCAGCGGCTGATTTGGCGGAGCAGAACAAGAAGGATATGACCCAGAGCCCTCTGTATGCGCCATATAAAGCGCCATACGGTGACTTGGATCACAAGAACGATATGTCGCGCAACTTGGCACGAAGCCCATGGATGGCGATGATCGCGGCTGGTGCTGGCATGATGGGCGGGACCTCTCCCTATGCTGGCGTCAATATTGGCAAAGGCCTTGGTGCTGGCGTCGAGTATCTTGGTAAGCAACGTGAGGCATCCCGCGAAGATGAGAGTGTCAACCAGCGTGCCAAGCAGCTTGGTTTGCAGGCAGACAAGATGTTGCGCGAATACACGCAGCTTACGCCAGCCGAAACGGTGTCAGCAGAACAGCGCAAGAACCAGCTTGAGCAGGCTGGATGGCAGAAGAGCGGTGAGAATGTCATTAACGGTAACTCGACTTGGTTCAATCCAAGAACAGAGGAAAGTGGAATAGTCAAAGGTGAAACTGGGCAGTGGATACCAGCCAGTAAAGCAACCCCGGCCCCAGCGCCCGGCGCAACCAAGGCTCCAATCCCGGGGACTGTGCCGGTTGCTGGCGCTGTTCCTACCGCGCCGTTGGTGCCGACCACACCGACCACGGAGGCCGCCCCCTATAACGAGCCTTCGCTGGCTTCCAATATGACTGTTCCGAAGAGCGATATTGGCTATATCGGCAAGGGGTCGCCGCTGGCCGCCGCCGCACAGAAGGAAGCCGCCACCACCATTCCGTTCCAGACCAAGGCCGCGCAAATGCTACCAGCCATGGAGCATGACTTGGCTGCGATGAAGCTTTCCTACAAGACGCTAACCAAGGACGCCGACAAGGACGGCTTCATATCCAGAATGGCCCTTCAGCCGGGAGCGGATTTTGGTCAGAGGTTAGAGAATGCCAAGAGGCTTAATGCCATAGAGATGGCGGCTGGCCGAAAGCCGACATTCGACCCCGATAAAGTTGCCGCTGCGGAGAACATCAACAAAATCCAAGCCCGTATGGGCATGACGTTTGCGGCACAGATCAGCCCCAGAGAGTCGTTCGCTGGGCAGCAGATCGGTATTGGCTCCAGCCCCGGCTTAACCAATAGTGCGTCTGGCTTCAAGCGGCTGATTGCCGGGTTTGATGCCGCCGCGATGAATGCAAGGGATGAGCAGAAATTCTTCCAGAAGCATCTAGCTGCCAATGGGCATGCGCTTGGCTGGCGTCAGGTGTTTGAGTCTCAAAACCCATCACAGATGTATGTGGTAAGAGCCTTGATCGGCCAGCTTCCTGCAAATCTACAAGACGGGTTACCAGAGGCCGTCAAGCAACTCCGCGAAGACCCGAAGAAGTACAAGCCAATTTTCGACAAGTTCTACAACGACACATCAGATTTCTTCCTGAAAGGCCACCTGTAAGATGGGCATCTTGGATGATCTATCTGGGCCAGAAGGCACTCCGGACACTGTTTCGGATAGGATCAATGCTGCGCCTAATGCACCTCCAGCCGTCAAACCACCGGGCGGATTTCTAGACGCCTTGGATCATGCGGACAGGGGTCGAGCAGCCGAAGAGACGCCGCAGCCATCTGCTTTGTGGGATACCGCAAAGGAAGCTGGCAAGGGACTAGTTCGCGGCGTCCATGGATTCGTCGGGGACATGGGCGAGGCCGTAATGGGGCCGTTTGGGCCGTCGCATCACGCCGCCAATCTGATGGCCACCTTGGGCCTTGGCGAGAGGCCGCCGACAGAACCCGGCTACGGACAGCAATTGAACAAAGCTGCTGGCGTAGAGGCTTCCCCACAAACCACTGCCGGTAAATACGCTGGCGCGGCCACCGAAGTCATGGGTAATCCAGCATCCTATCTGGGTCCGGGTGGCCCCTTGATAAAGGCTGGCGCGGCAGCCGCGTCGGGGCTCGGATCAGAGGCGGCGGGACAACTCACCAAGGATACGCCATTTGAAACCCCAGCAAGGATTGCTGGAGGCATTTTAGCTCCGACCGCCGTTGGAAAGGTTGCGTCGGCAGTTAGCAATACTATGCGAGCCAGAGGCATACCAACAGAAGTGGAGTTAAAGGCCGCGTCGGACAATGCCTATAAAGCCGCCCGCGCCCTTGATGTCGAGTATCAAACCGACAAAGTGCGGGCGCTGCAAGACAATATCCACAAATCGCTCATAAAATCGGGCTTCCGTGCCGACACCGCTGGAGGGGCATTTAGCCGATTAAAGGAGTTGATGGAACCTATTACTCCCGCCAATCCGGGAGGAAACAGGAATTTTTCCGATATCGAGGGTGTCAGACAATCATTGAACCGATTGCGCCAAGAAACCAATCCGAATACTGGCGGCCCGACAGCAAATGCCAGCGCGGCGAGCAGGGCCATAAGCAAGATTGATGATTTCCTTGCCAATCCTAAAAATGCCGCCGGGAATGATTATGCTTCACAGCTATCCGCGCAACTTACGGCTAGGCTGGCGGAAGAAGCCCGGGGCAATTGGGCGGCGATGTCGCGCTCACAACGGATAGAGCAGGCCCTCACCAAGAGCCAGCTTAATGCCGCTTCCGGAGGTACCGGGTCCAATATCGACAATGCAATGCGCCAGCAAATCAAGTCACTGCTGAATAGTCCAAAGCGCATAAAGGGTTTCACGCAAGACGAGCGCAATATGATGCAGGATATCGTAATGGGAAACCCAGTGCGAAATTCATCCCGCCTACTTGGTAAGATGGCAGCAACCGGAATAGTGTCAGCGGCTGGAGTCGAATATTTAGCCCACGCTTTGGGGCTTGGTGCGGCGGGGCATTTGTTGCTGCCAGCCGCAGGCTATGCCGCCAAGAAGACCGGCGACATCATGACAAAAAATCGCATCAATGGGCTTCTTAGATCAGTTCGTAAGGACTCGCCGTTGGGGCAGTCCCGCAATCTTTCGGATCGATCCTATACTGCTCCATTCGCGCTACGATCACTAGCTACGGTGCCGGATGGGCAGGCAAGAGGTGGCGCGATAGGTCGCGCCCTAAGACTGACAAAGCGGGGTTAAGATGGTCGATCCAACCACAGTCAACACTAGCCTCGCGATCCCTATTCGCGGCTCGGACGTTGGCACTTGGGACTTGCCGGTAAACGGCAACTTTAACGCCATCGACAGCATGTTCGGCGGCGTCACCACCATTGCTCTGGCCGCTGCCACCGTTACGCTTTTATCCTCTCAGGGACAGCAGGCAGTCATCAGATTTACCGGAACGCTGGCGAATGACATTCAGGTTGTTTTGCCAAACATCATCAAGGGATGGACGGTAGATAATCGACTGACAAACTCTCCATCAACAGGGTTTGTTGCTCAAATAGTTACCCCCGGATCGTCCTTTGGCATTGGAGCGGCCCCGAGTAATAGCGAAATCTACTACGATGGCATTGGTGTCTACTATCGCAATCTGGAGAGAGTTGGGACCTATGTAGACTTTGCAGGCTCTCAAGTCCCTAGATGGGTGTCATTTTGCAGTGGCGCTCAACCATACTTGCTTTGCAACGGTACCACCTTCAGTTCCGCTACCTATCCGATCCTTACCAGTCTGCTTGGCTCCACTACGCTGCCCGATGCCCGTGGTCGCGTTCGCATGATGTCGAACCAAGGCACCAATCGCGTCACCGTCTTCAATGGCGATACGCTTTTTCTTGGTGGCGGCGACCAACAGGTTCAGGCCCATACTCATACCGGCTCCGGTACGACGAGCGATGTGAGCGCCGACCATACCCATACCGGCAGCGGATCGACCCCCGTTAGCGGCACCACCAGCACTGAAAGCGTCTTCCATACCCACACCGGTAGCGGCACAACCAGCTTTGTCAGCGCCGATCACACCCATACCGGATCGGGCACAACCTCTGTCGAGCAACAGGGTTTTAATTTTAACTTCTCTGGCACCACCAGCGATATCAGCGCCAATCACACCCATTCTTATACTACAGCACAGTTTTTGGGTATTCTGGCTGACGTTGGTAGTCAAACGGGACTTCCAAACAACTCCGCCTCCCCACAAACCGGCACTGTCAGCAACGGCCACACCCATACCTATTCCGGGACCACCGGCACACAAAATCAGAACCACACCCATACGTACAGCTTTACGACAAGCGGCATTTCCGCAAACCACACACATACCTATTCCTTTACCAGCGCCAATCAAAGCGTGCTGCACACGCACACCTTCAGCGCTTCCGGTGCTTACAGCTTTACGACCTCCGGGGCCAGCAACGGCCACACCCACACCTACAGCTTTACGACAGCTTCGTTTGGCGCTGGCGCGTCTCTGAATATGCAGCCCACCTATGTCGGCGGCATCACCATGATCAGGGCAGCATAAAATGAAAACAGTCACCCCAAAGCTGCAATTCCTCGACCTCAGTCATTGGTCATGGCCCGTTGATTGGGACTCACTCAAAAAGAACCCTGACTTGATAGCAATCGGATGGAAGGCCACCGAGGGGAATTACAATACCGACCAATACTATGCTCAGGCCCGCGAACAGGCGACCCAGCGCGGCTACCTATGGATGGCCTATCACTTTGCTACCAACAACAATGTCGAGCAGCAGGTTGATCGGTTTCTCAGCGTTGCCAAGCCGAACTTCAACACCCGCCTAGCCCTAGACTGGGAGGACTACGGCGAAAAGCAGATGACGCTGGATCAGGTGGAAGAGTTTCTCCGCCTCGTGGACGCCAAGACCAATCGGCTTGTTACACTTTACAGCGGCAACACCGCCAAGGAAGCTCTGGGGAACACCAAGAACGAGTTTCTGGGTAGACACCCTTTGTGGATACCCAGATACGCAAGCGAGGGCGGCCAGCCGACCTTGCAAGCCTCATGGTCTGCTTGGGATATCTGGCAATATGCGGCAGACGGGTCCGGCGTGCAGCCTAACACCGCCGCTGGCGTCAAAGGACACCCGGACTGCAACGTCTTCTATGATGACGAAGAGACGGTTCGTAAAAACTGGTCCGGGGGGCCGGTCACCGTCACGCCGCCGATCACCAAACCTCCACCGATAGTTCCACCTCCCGTTGCACCGCAGCAAACCGTCACCGTGACTGTCTCAGCGCCGCCCGGCGTTACTGTAAATGTCGTCAAAATTGTGTCATAAATAATTAGGTAGGCGGTTCTTACTTGGGGGTTATTTATGGCAGACGACCAAAACGGCAACAAGAGCGGTTGGGATTTCTCTGCACCTAACTCCTTAACGCCTTCCATCGATCAAGTATCTGGTCAGCTACGGGTATTGATCCCGGCGCTTGGCACGATTGTCACCACGGCTGGCTGGATCAGCGCCGATAAGGTAGGGCCGATTGTGTCCAATGCCCTGATCGCGATTGGCCCGATTATGTTTATAGGAGCGTCAATATGGTCGCTGGTAGCCAACTCAAGGCGCTCGATTCTGGCATCAGCCGCCAAGCCGGTCGCCCCGGATGTCCCTCCGCCTCAAATTGTGCTACCAGTGCAGGAGACGGCGCTTGCCGAGACACTGCCGCATAACGTCAGCACAACCGAAACCAAGAAGGTAGTTCCATGTTCAGGAAAATCTCCCTAGTTCTGGCCCTCAGTCTATCTCTAGGTGGCTGCGCTGGCCTCCAGAACATCAAGACTGCCGTAGAGGTTGGCACCACCTCCATTGTCAATCCCATCACAAGGGACCGCCTCAACCAGTTGGAGAACATCGCCATTCTGGTTTTCACCGGGCTTAATAGCTGGAGACAGGCCTGCATCGACGGCACCATTCCAGCTAGCTGCAAAGGCCAGATCGAGTCTGCTCAGGTCTACACAAGGAAAATCCCGCCTTACCTCACTCAGCTACGCGCCTTTGTGAAAAGCGGCGATCAGGTCAACGCCATTACGGTTTACAACAATGTCATGAACCTGATCACCACGGTAAAGGCACAGGCCGCCGCCAATGGCGTCACCATCAGCACAGTCGGGAGCTAAGTCATGGATATCGCACTTATTCTGGACCTAGCCATGAAGGGCCTTAGCGTGGCCAACACGCTGATCACCGTAGGAAAGAATGCCGTTCCAGCCATCGACGCGGTGAAGCAATTGATATCCGGGGCGCAGGCAGGCACCCTAACCGACGCCGATCTTGATAAGACGGAGGCTGTCCTCGACGCTTTGATCGAAGACTTCAACGCCCCGTTGCCGTGATCGGATGGACATCACAGGCTTCCATATCGATTTTAACTTGGTGCTTATCCTGTTTATCGCCGGGATAAACGCCTACACGGCCATCATCACTTATAGAACAAACAAGAATGTCGGCATTGTCGAGAAAGCCACCAACTCCATGAAGGATGCTTTGGTGGCGGCGACGGCAAAGGCTTCGCTGGCTGAGGGAACCGCTGCCGGTCTAAAACAGGGCCGGGAAGAAACGAAATAAGTGGGATATCTGGGATAACTACGCCACAATACTAAGTATCTGAAAAGTATGTGGTTTCCTGTCAACCCCATAAGTGTTGTTGCCTCTCGCTTGCATCCTTGGGTAAAACCCCCTGTCGATTATTGGAGAGGGGGCATCACCCATGAAAGCTATCGTAGCTCTGATTGCGCTTGCGGCTATTCTTGTTGCCACGCCAGCCGAAGCTCGCAAGAAACAAACCCACATTCTAGCCGACGAGTGCAACGTCACCATGCCATGCATTGGCGGTTACTACACTCCCGCTGCCAAGCGCTTCATTGATATTCCATTTGGGCGGGCCCGCCAGAGCTACCGCAGCGCGTCAATTATCGAACACCCCGCTGGTTGCCCCAGAAGGGCGTTCTGTGGGTGCGGGGCCAGCGTCAAGATATTTGGAAAGCCTGTCAGGAGCCTCTATCTGGCTGCTGCGTGGCTACGCTTCCCGCGAGCTACCCCGGCACCGGGAATGGCCGCTGCCCGCAGGGGCCACGTCTTTGTGCTGGAGCAGCATCTCGGTGGCAGCACTTGGCTGGTTTACGACGCCAACTCCGGAGGTCACCGGACCCGGATACATCCCAGAAGCCTAGCTGGCTATACCGTGGTCAATCCCCATGGGTAAAATCTTGCTTGTTACGGTTTGTTTCCTACTAACCGTCACATCCAGCTATGCACAAAGCCAGAAGGGTAGGGTTAGTTACTACCATGAGGGTTCTAACACCGCCTCGGGCGAGAGGTTCAATAAGCACGCCATGACCTGCGCCCACCGACGCCTGTCCTTTGGTACAAAGGTGACGGTGTCCTATCGCGGCAGGAGCGTCACCTGTCGCGTTAACGACCGGGGGCCGTTCATCAGGGGGCGAGTGCTGGATGTGTCTCTAGGGGCCGCCAGAGCCCTAGGAATGACCGGGGCCGGTGTGGTGGTGGCCGACCTTAGTTGGTAATGGAGCCGGGCGAGGGAATCGAACCCCCGACCAATGAGCTACAAGGACACTGCTCTACCACTGAGCTAGCCCGGCTTAATTGGCGGAGGGTGAAGGAGTCGAACCCTCACCGTTGCCGGGGCGCGGTTTTCAGGACCGTCTGTCCACCATGGACGCCACCCTCCGTTGCAGTCGCGTATACGGAACCCTGACAATACTGTAACGTTACCACTCGAAAGGAGAACACACCATGGGTTGTTTCTCTCTTGCGTGGCTTGAGCAAATGCTCATTTGGCTGGTTATAGCCAGCGCCATTGTAGCCTGCATACGCTTGCTTATACCTTGGGTTACTAGCGTCACCTTCCCGATTGTCGGGCAGATTCTCGAAATAGTACTTTGGGCAGTTATCGCCATTATCGCGATTTATATCATATTTGCCCTGATAATCTGCCTTATCGGAATGGGTGGCGGCTTCCATCTACCGTTACCAACAAGGTGATCAAGCCCGACGAGTACTGGAAGGCCATTGCGGCTGTCTTTATAGCAATCGCGATGGCCCTCACAGCCCAGTTGATCTGGGGTTAGACCTCCACCGCCGACGCCCAATTGTGTAGCATGCTTGCTAACCCATACTCGCCGTGGACTTCGGTGGGGTCCCACCCCCAACCATCTTCCTTTGCATCTTTCTGCATCTCCACAAGCGCCGAGGTGAGGGTGATAAGTTCCTCGTAGGTCATCTCTCTGATGGCTGTGGCGATTATCGCCGTACGACTTTCCCTGACATCGTTTTCTTCCATGGTGAGTTTCTCCCTCCCGGCATTGGATTACGCGACTTAGCAATCCCGTATGTCTTTTTTAAGACCCTGTCCGCCTTTTGCATGCGGGGGTTATCTTCTTTGTGAGTCTTTGTATTGTGGCATATCTTTATACAAAGTACCTTGCAGTTACTGATAGAATTATCACCACCAAGGCCGTCAGGCACATCATGGTCAAAATGTATATTCCCGGCCACCAGAACGATACCGCACCCCTCGCAGTGCGGTACGCCCTGTTCATCCATACACCTTTTAAGCGCGAGGGCTTTGACACGTCTGGGAAATTCCTTCCTCACTTCTTCTTTTTGCCCCACCATTTGGATTTCTTGGTGTACTTGCGTTTGCGTGCCTTCAAGGCAACCTTGGGCCTTACAGCAACCTTGGCCTTGACGGGCTTCTGGACTACGGGCTCGATAACCTTCTCCCAGTCATCGGCTCTTGGCAGTAAGAAGTTGTCAATCGTCTCTTTGACATCACCCCTAGCCATCACGCTAGATAGTTCACGAAGAGCCCTAGCCATTACTGTGAATTTCTTGGCCTGAGCCTCCGCTTTCGTGGCCTCTCTAATCACCTGTTTAACGCTTAGTGTCATAATCGCCTCTCTGATCGGGCATTCGCTTCATGCGATTGCCACTCGGAAAACTTCATTCGTAGGTATTCCAACTGCACTTTCAGTAGATTAGCCTTCCCTCTGTGTTCAACCATCTGCTTACAGAAGTCTTTGTATTCAGGGCTGGCCTTTGCAGCAAGTTCAGCCTTGTTGAATGCCATGTCGAGGTTAAACCCAATCACGTCATTAATTCTGTCTGCCAAGAATGCGCTCTTGGTTTCCTCCATGAGTGAGGCCGCTGTGTCGGCATCAACCCACCTCTTGGCCACTATCCGGTACTGCTCGGATATCGGCTCGTTGCTCTGGTGGTGAGGATCAGAATGGGATGTCATCGTCCATGTCACGGTTGCGCGGCGGCGCTTGCTTGATAGGTGAGTTCATGGCCGGTGCCCTCGGGGCCGTACCCGCCCCCGGCATCGGCTTCTTCTCACTGACTTGCAGATAGTCGTCACCCTTGGCGCTTACTTTGGGCCAGAGCGCAATGTTGGTTCTGACACCGTCGATTTCTACAAAGCCGGTGTACTTCGGCCCGCCCTTGTCGCTCTCAAAGAAAGCGCCCTTCACTCTATATTCAACCATTTGCAGTCTCCTTCAATGATCCCCGGACCTTCGTCATGGCCAAGGTGAGGTTGTCGTACATCTTCGGGGCACTGATCTTCATATTAGCCAGCGGCACGGAGTTGTTCTGCTCCAGCGCCGTCAACGCTGCCGGGCTTGGTGCCGACCGCGCCACGCCAATGTAGGTCTGACCCCACTTCATCCAGTCCGACGCGCTCTCGTCAGCCAGAAGCGGCACATCGATCTTGTTGGGAGAGAATGAACTTTCCATCGTGGCAAATGGGATGTCCTTTAGTTGCTTCCCAGTGCTGATCGGGTCCGCAGCAGGTGGCTTCGGGGCCTTGACCTTATCTTGCGATGCAACAATCTCGTTGCCATCAGCGGCGTTGCCGTCATCGTCCTCGTCGGCGCTGATCCCCAGCATAGAGGCGAACGCATACCTTTTCATATAGGTAAGCGCGGAGCCGAACTGTTGGTTACTTCCTCCCTCGGCAATCAACGGCACCTTGCTTGATAGATATTGGTTGCCGTGATGCAGCGTCGTGGTGAGTACATAAAACCCACCAACGCTATCGTGAGAGATAATTTGCGTGAACGCCAAGCCGTTATCGGCCAGCGGCTTCCGCACAGCCGTCAGGATATTACTGAAGGTGGCGTACTTGAAACTGTAACCGGCCCCGCCAGATCGCGGCGTAACCTTGACGGTGCGGTTGCGTTCGATTTCCGGGAACGCCCCCTGTGCTTTGGCTAGGCCAAGCATCAGGTCGCCAATGTCATCACTTCGCGTCTTTATCTCGCTTAGTAGACTTCTCATTGACTGGTCGTACTGAGAGGCGGTTTGCCTTGTCTCGTCGTACAATGATTCCGTGTCCGGTAGCGGATATTGCGTCATTTGCCGTCAATCCTTTCAATGTTTCAACTGACTTGTCCCACAAGTCTGAGGCATCTTTATGTTTAATGTAGTCATCCGCCGCGGACGCCCACATATTGTTGCCTGTCATATTGTATTCAATGAGCCTCGACACTCTTTTCAGAGCTAGTGGCTCCTGTTCAACGGGCGGCGTCATATTCCAGACATGCTCCATCAGGCGGAGCGCTCTGGACATTAACTCGTCGGCGTACTCTTTGTTATAGTCAACAATCTCGACGCGGGGCTGTCTGCCACCTTCGATCACCGAGAAGGCGCACTTTCGGGTTTCTGTTACCTCCATTTGCCAGTGGATTTGTGGTTGATAGCGCTCAAGAACCGTATCAAACTTTTCAAATCCAGATACATGCTTACACTCAACCGGCCCCGGTATTGTCGCGTCGAAGCCATCGAGCGTTGCTGCTGCCCACTCGTAGTGAGGGTGACTAACCACTTCCCCGCGTCGGGTGAGTATTTTTTGTTTGGTCTTTTCGTACCAGTCAAGGTTCAAGCTTTCTGTCAAGCTGCCTAGTTGCACGGCCCAGACATCATCGAGGCTCTCTTCCTCATAAGTCGGGTCGCCGCATAGTTCGCGCCACACGGCCATGATCTTGGCCTTGTCGCCGGTCATTAAAGGGGCCACGCGAGAGGCTGTTAATTTCCCCTC